>OHFX01001029.1_pt1 | contig 9121 bp, 6 predicted proteins | sample 1567691 | NCBI WGS metagenome assembly OHFX01 (sample SAMEA3879552, study PRJEB24766) | human gut metagenome | biome: human-associated habitat; feature: feces | place: USA | collected 1985/1987 | reverse complement strand
CGTACTGCACGAACTTCGAAACGCGCACGTTGATCTCATCGCTGAGCGTGAACCAGTCGAGCAGCGTCTTCGCGCTCTCGCCGAGCTTGCCGGCGTAGGCGGCCATGCGCTCGGGGTAGGCCTTGAGCGCTTCGAGCTCTTCGTTCCACTTATCGTCGCTCGCAAATACGTGACTCAAATCCCAGGTGAACTCCTCGGGCACTTCGCTGCGCGGGAGGATCGTCTTTCCGTCCATAGGTTTACCGTCCTTTTCTCCATATTTCTCACTGGCCCTGTCCGCCGTCTGCGGTCAGAGCCGCTCTTGCGTCCCATTATAACGGACGGCGGCGGTGAATACAAGCGCTTTTCTCCACCCCGCTCCCAGCAAATCAGGCATTGACAAATCCACTGCCAAAAGGGTAAAATATTTTTATCATCCGCGTCTGTAGCTCAGTTGGATAGAGCGCGAGCCTCCTAAAAATCGAATCGTTCGAATCTTGGAGCCCTGTAAAAGTGAATATTTTCTGTATAAGCCCCCGTAGCTCAGTTGGATAGAGCGGTCGCCTCCTAAGCGGCAGATTGTTCGATTCCTTCGAGCAATGAAAATTGCATAAATCTTAAAAATGTCTCAGTAGCTCAGCTGGATAGAGCACACGCCTCCTAAGCGTGGGGTCGGAGGTTCAAATCCTCTCTGGGACGCCAGAAAGCACCGCTGCAAGCCTTTTTTCGGGGTTTGCAGCGTTTTTTGTTCCTCCTTCTCCCGGTAATTTTGCTTCCGTTACCGGGAGATTTTTATACGCCGCATGATGTATATTTGCTAATTGGACTCGAACGCTTTTCAGAAATTTGCTAAGAAAATTCTGCGTTTTGCTAATTCGATTTTTCGGATCACTTTGCCGGGGCTTGCGCCGCTATCAGGGCTGCGAGCGCACTTGCCAGCTCCGGCGACTTCTGAAGCTGCTCCACAAGGCTTTCAAGGTCCAGGGTCGCAGGCTCCGATTTTGCCGGTTCCTCCGGCGGACGGACATTGCGGAGATCAGGCTTGGCATAGAAGGCTGTCTCAAATTTCTGAGCATTGACCTTTCTATCCTCGTCCAGAATGTGAGCATAGATACCGGTTATCATGTCAATCTCGGCATGGCCTGTATCGCCCTGGGTGGCTTTCAGATCGCCGTGGTTGAGTTTCAGTTTGTAGGTGGTACTGGAATGACGGAGAGAATGAAAGACCACCTTCGGCAGCCCTGCGTCCTCACGGAGCTTTGCAAACTCTTTGAGGATGATCCGATCCTCGCAGGGCCGTCCATTGGGAAGTGCCACGACCAGATCGAAGTCCTGATACTCGTCGCCCAGGAAGCCTTTCAGCTCGTCCTGGGACTTCTTCCATTCCCGCAGGATGTAAGCCAGCGTTTTCGGCAGCCACACCTTACGGATACTGGAGTCAGTTTTCGGCTTTTTCAGAATAATTCTTGTGCTGGTGTTCGGCATGAGCGGAGTGAAGATGTAGTAGATATCCTTCTCACCCAGCGTTTCAATCGCCCGTTTGGATGCCCGTGTCAGCTCCTTGTCGATGTAGACATAGGCGTTATCCGCCGCAATATCTTCATCGGAAATATGGACGTTCTCCCAGGTCAGCCCCAGGATTTCACCCATACGCAGAGAGCAGGCAAAGGAAAGGTTCATTGCTACATAGAGTTTGCTGTCCGTGCATTTGTCCAGGGCAAGACGGATCATATCCGCCGTCCAGATATCCCGTTTCGCATACTCCGTTTTCGGGAGGATCACATTGTCAAAGGGATTTCTTGCAATGATTTCCCATCGTACCGCCTGCTTAAACGCACACCGCAGGAGCTTGATGATTTTTTCAATGGTCTTGTCGCTGACATAGGTAGTAACAGCCTTTCGAGTCTTTGTAGACACCGACTTGGTTTTCTGCAAGGTTTGGATATAACCGTCAACCGCACGGGGAGTAACCGCCTGTACCTCCATATCACCAATGATTGGATTGATATAGTTTGCAATCAGCGCCGTTTGGCTGTCATACATAGACACGCCCCATTTCTTTTCTCCGTAAAGAGATACGAAGTCATAAAGGAACTCGGTGATCGTCTGATTGCTTGGCGGGAGAAAAGTTCCCGTGTGCTGCTGATTTTCGATTTCCGCCTTGCGCTTCAAGGCCTCTTTGTGGGTATGCCAGGTTTCCCACTTCTGTTTGGTTTCTCCGTTTTCGTCCACATAGTTGTAAACAACGGAATAGTTTTTCTTTCGCTTGATTATAGATGCCATATCGTTCTTCCTTTCTTGGATCACAGGTCGAGGGAGTCAAGCCACTCGTCAAATGACCGCTTGGAAATGCGTATGGCGTTACCAATTCGCACGATTTTGAAGTGCCCTTCTTTTACAAGGATATATGCGGAAGTTCTTCCGATGCCCAGGATTTGAGCAATATCGTCAACCGTATATGTCCTTCTTTCAGGGGTTTCTTTCTTCGTGCCGTTCCATGTTTGAGACATGAGAACCCCCTTTCAGTTATGAAAAGGAACAGCACGAATATGTGTGGGTAATATAACTTCCACCATCATTTTACCGTGCTGCTCCGTGTTTGTCTGCTGCTAATTGAAAAGTTTACGATCTATCCATAAACTTTCAAAAAGGAAAAGTAGGCTTACGGACGGCTGCTGGCACAGCTCCACGGGAGTCTAACCCCGGCCCATGCTGATGGGTGCGGCGCACAATGCTTTGTGGGCGTTCAATGCGCGAGTATCTTTAACCCTGCCCGTGTGTCATCGCCCACAAGCTGCCACGCTTGCTTTGCGGTCTGGTGCTGTTCGCTCGCCCGTTACAGTGGTCCCGTCCTGCGGACTTGAAACGAGGTCATGGCGCACCGGCCGTATGGCTCGGCACAAACAGGAATGTATCCGTTTGCCTTATACTGCGGCGTTGGCCTCCCAACGGGCTTTCTTTGTCAAGGTGCTGCCTTCGGCCACGAAAGAGAGAAACAGGGAAAGGGTAAGCTGTTTCTGCTTTCAGACCGGGCTTGTCAGCTCATGCTGACAATGGAATGAATGAGCTTGATCTCCAATCGGCGCTTCATGTACTCGTCCACCCGAACATGGGGTTGGCCGTCAGGATCGTAAAGCGTCCGGGTGCAGAGCTTATTGATATAGCCCTCATAATACCGGAGTACCTGATCCACAGCCTGAGAGTCCCCGTCACGGGCGGCGTCGATTACCGAAAGAGGAAGAAGCTCTTTGCCCTTGTAAGTGGGTTTCTTCATACCTTCAACCTCCCTTCGGCATGAGTGCGGCCAACTTGATCCGCAGCTCGGTCAATGATTTTGCCCTTCGCCGCTGAACGGCGCTGCGAGACATTCCAACAAGGCGGCCAACCTCCTGATCCGGCAGGTCCAGAACAAAATGCAGGATCAAAATACTCTGCTCCTGAACAGACAAACCGGCGAAGGCATCAGCCACAAGCTCGTTTTCGATATGCAGGTCATACCCGTGGGACGAGAATGTAAATCTGTCACTGGGGTAGTGATCTATAACGCAGAGCTTGTCCATCTCCATTTGCGGAAGGTCGCTGAATGACAGTTCCCTGTCACGGCGCCTCTGCATTTCCCGGAGGTAGTCAATCGCCTCATGGTACAGTACCAGCTTGCAGTAAGCATCGAACTGGCACCGCTCGCCATAGTCATTGCGGGGGATCATATCCATCTTTTCACCCCCTTTCCTGGGGGAATGAGGTGGGTTTCTCCCTTTCCGCTAACAAGGCGAACGCGAAGCCGCTCGCTACCCGCTAAAAGCCTCCTTTTTGAAAATTTCTCAAAAATTTTTTTCGAGGTGGGCTTGTCCTCGGAAAACAGCAAAAAGCGCCCAGCAAGTCGCAACGGACCTGCTGGGCGCAGAAGTGTTTTATAAAGAAGATTGCTTACATGGTATAGTTCATACTCGAAGCCGGACTGCTCCGATGGAGGGGCTACGCTTTTTTTAGCTGGTGCAGATCATGGATACTGCGAAAAAGAGAAAAGGACACGGCAAAATAACCTCCCATCGGCTACCGTGTCCCTGCAAGTCGTCATTGGTTTGTGTAGGCGCAAAGAAACGGCGGCTCTGAAAATCAAAGTCGCCGTTTCAAATGGGCGTGTTGATACGCTGCTGTACGACGGCTTTTTTTCTTTTGCCGTCGTGCGGCAGCTTCTTCCTTTTGCGCTTATCTTAACAATCAATTCTCACAGAAATGTCACCGACATTCTCTGTTTCGACAGAATAATGGGCTGAAATCTCACAAACCTGTGAGATTTGAAAAACCGGGAGAACAATCTCCCGGTTTTCATCGAAAATATTTAATTCTGCCGCAGTCTCTCTACAACGCTTTGCTTAACATTTTGCATGAAAGTTATGACGGGGGTTGCCAAGCAGACCAGCAAAACAATAGCTGTGACAACCAACAGAGAAATTACAGGATAGTGAAAAGCTGCATAAGGAACCATTCTTCTAAAGGCTGAGTATATTGGAATATATATCGCTGTTCCCAGTGTGGCAAGCAGTAGGAAAGAAATACTCCAATAATACCCGCCTTCCCAAAGCAATACATTTCTAATTTGCTTTTTCGTCATTCCTATACTTTCAAGTGTTGCAAATTCATGTTTCCGAGTATTTACACTAACAACCATTGTGTTAATGAAATTCATAATTCCTATCAGCAAAAATACAGCGGACAACCCTGCGGCTATAATCCTTGAGGTCAGCAAATATCCGGCCATTTCTTGCTGCTTTTCATATCGTGACAGAATCGTAATGCCCGGTGACGAAGCAGTAATGGATTGAAGCTGCTCCATAATCCCTTTGTCATAACTGCTATCAATAGTATCAAAAGCAATCCGAAAGATTTTGGTTTCTCCAGACAACTTCTCTAATGCCTGCTCACTGATATACAAATCAGGGGCAGTACCTCTCTCATTTCCTCGACCACTCTGAAAATCAGCGTCCAGAAAGCCAGTTGCCACTGTAAAGACCTGTTCCCCGGACTCACCGACAACGGTGATTGCTTGCCCTGGCTGAATCAATGGGTTTCCCTCATCATCCGTCATAGCGGACAAAACCACCAACTCTCCCTTTTCAAAGGCGGTTAAGTCAATAGGCTTATCAAGCGTTTTATTAAGTTCTTCGATATATCTGGAATCTATTCCGTAAACGCTGCTCCAAAAATTATCTGTATAGTTTTTTCGTGTTTCCGTATTTGAAAAATCAAGACCTGATACGCCATCCAAGGAATCAATATATTTCCCGAATACATTTTCGTTGTAAATGACATCCATAGTGGGCCACGGTGAAGCGGAATAAGTGACGCGCAGATTTTCAATTCCCTGCATTGTTTCAATTTGCTGCAACATTTCATCAGAGAGCAGGTTTCCTTCTTCGGAAATGCTGTAAGTCAATGCGAAATCACTTTCTCCCCATTGATTTACAAAATTGTCGGGACTTAGGCTTGATAGTAGACCAGCAGAAACCAAAAACAATATTAAGCCTAAAAATAAGGACGCAAAAGTAAGGAAAGCGCTTTTAGGGTTTCTAAAAATATTATCTCGTGCCATCCGAGATAATTTTGTTCTATGGCTCTTATGATCTCGGTAACTCCTTGTATTTGCCTCCGTATAGCGTAAAGCCGCAACAGGAGAAATACTTGCAGCTATTTTCGCTGGTTTCATGCTGCCGATGATTGCAGTAAAAAATGTGAAGATTGCGGCACCCGCAAAAATAATGGGGGAAAAGGACACTATCTCCCCAAGGTCTGTATCGCTTGAGTACATCATATTCATGGCAAACGGAACAAGTCCAAGCGAAACAATACCACCGACAATCAGGCCGCTGGGAATACCGATCACCGCCGTTCTGAATATTTGAGAACGCACGATCCGCTTGATTTGTCTTTTTGTCGTGCCTATCGTTTTAAGCTGTCCATAGAATTGTGTATCTCTTGAAATTGAGATATACAGAATGTTATAAATCAGCAAATAGCCGCTGATAATGATAAAGACGATAATAGCAGCCAGTGGAAGAACAATGGTGGTGGAATTGCTCTGAGCAATAGGTACAATTTCAAAGGACTGACTTTCTGTAAACGAAATCTTCCGTTTTAGTTTTTCACAGGATCGCAGGGCATTACTGTCATCAGAAAAAGAAATCATTGCGGTAGACACACTATCAAAGGGAAGCCCTGTTTGTGTTGCAAAAAGCTCCGAAACATAAGCGGCACCACGGTTGCCTGCACGTGAAGCCGAATAATCTGTGTAATAGCCCGACAAAACAAATTCATCGGAGATATATTGATAATCTGTTCCGAGTTGATAGGAAAGGGAAATATTCATCCCTATCTGTGGATCATCAATCCCCATTGCACGCAAAGCCCATGTAGGGAGCATAATTTCATTTTTTGCTTGCGGATAATCTCCGTGTATATCCGAAATTGTTGGTACACGGTGTTCTTGCCATTCTGTTTCGTCTATCCAAGTAATACTCAGCAGGGCATCGTCCATTCCAGATGTATCAATGCTGCCCAATCTCTGACTGACACCAACTACGGATACCAAGCTGGATCGGCTCAATTCTTCATATTGTTCTTCTGAGAGGCTTGTAATTGCCACATCCGCAGTCGTGCCCATCGCACGAATTTGCTGCATTTGATAGGTTTCAAAATAACTGCACCCCAAACTAAACACAGATGTAATCATAAAGGCGGTCAAGAATAATGCGATGGTAACGAAAACATTTCTCTGCTTATTAGCGCGGTAGCTTCTTTTGGCAAGACGATTGATTGTTGCCTGATTATTGTTCCCAAATAAAATATCATCCATCAATGTCACCCCCTGTCACTGTGCGATTTTTCCGTCCTCAATACGGATAATTCGGTCGGCAAGCTGGGCAATTTCATTGTTATGGGTAATCATTACAAGCGTTTGATGGAACTTCTGACTTGTAACTTTCAGCAAACCAAGAACATCACTACTTGTCCGGCTATCCAAATTGCCTGTCGGTTCATCTGCAAGTATAATAGCTGGTTTGGAAACAAGGGCGCGGGCAATCGCTACACGCTGCTGCTGGCCGCCGGACAGATTGTTAGGCATACTGTTCAGCTTCCCATCGAGAGCCAACATTTTCACGACTTCATCCATAAACCGCTTGTCCACGGTATCACCATCCAGCTCCACCGGCAGGACAATATTTTCATAGACATTCAGCACAGGAACAAGATTGTAATTCTGAAAGATAAACCCGATGTTACGTCTGCGGAAGATGGTAAGCTGTTCATCCTTGAGTTTCGATAATTCTTTCCCTTTTACTTTAATACTGCCGGAAGTTGGCGTATCTAACCCGCCCATCATGTTCAGCAAAGTAGACTTACCGCTGCCAGAAGTACCAACAATGGCAACAAATTCACCTTCCTCAATGGATAGGGTCACGCCATCCAATGCTTTTGTAATGTTCGGTTCGGTGCCGTAATATTTCTTCAAATCTGTCGTTTGTAATATGTTCATATAGAACACCACCCTTTCTTTTTGATGGCTCTATCATAAAAGGTAAACCTCACAGAAATGTCACGGGAAACTTTGTTTTTTAGCGTACTTATTTTATTGTCGAGGCAGAAAGACGGAAAAAGTTGAACCCCTCCCAACCTCGGATGTTACCCGGATATAACCGCCTTGCAAGGTTACGATCTCACGAGCCAGATATAGACCAATACCAATTCCATCTACATCATGTACGATGTCCTCTCGATAGAAACGCTTGAAAATTGCTCCCTGATGCTGTTCTGAAATGCCAATGCCTGTATCTGCAATGTCGATTTTCACATACATTTCCCAACTTTCAACCGAAACACGGATTTGACCGCCCTCCGGCGTATATTTCACCGCATTATCCAAAATGTTGAACAGCGCTTCACCTGTCCATTTTCTGTCATGGGAAACGACCAAGTTCTCCGGGCAGTCCACTTGAACATTGATCTGTTTTTTCTCGGCGTTCAGAAGAATACCGCCCAATGCGGCGGCAAGCGTGTCATAAAGCGGCTGGCTTTTCTTTTCCAGAGAAATGACACCTGTTTCCAGACGAGAGGTTTTAATCATCACCTGCATAAGAAAATCCAGTTTGTCAAGTTGGCTGGCCTGTGCTGTAAGAAACTCTTTTTGCTTTTGCACAGGGACTTCATTTTCAAGCAGGGTGCTGTTAATCATTTTCAAGTTCGCAATCGGGGTCTTGACCTGATGAGAAATGTCGGAAATCAGTTCTTGCAGGTCAGCCCGTTCCCTCGCAATGCTGTTCTTGTTTTCCTGCATGACTTCATATAAACGGTTCAGCCGATATTCAATTTTATAGAAAAGACTTTCTTCTTCAATAATCTGTTTCGGCTGCATATTCACAGACAACATATCATCTATCAGACTACAAAAGCTATCGGAGAACATTGCCAGTTTACGCCGAACCAGCACCATAAAACAAACAGCGCAAAGCAGCACAAAGATGCCGAACAATAGTACATACCAAACAGCGGTTATATCTTGGGTCAACGCATATAAAGCCACTGAAACCGTCACCATTGCCGCCAGCAGGAGAACAGCTAAAAAGAGACAGGCTTTGTTGACGGAGAGTTTTCGCCCATTCATTTCAGCACCCCTCCAATCCACATATAACCCATACCATATACCGTTTTGATGTACTGACGGTCGGGTGTTTCAATTTTGTTTCGTACCCGGCTGATAGCCGCGGTCAGAGCGTGTTCATCCACAAAATTTCCGTCTGCGTCCCACAGCTTTTCCAACAAGACTTGCCGGGTCAAAACGATATGCGGATTTTTCATCAGGATTTTCAAAAGTCGATATTCCAGCGGGGTGAATGTAAGCGGCTTTCCTGACAGGGCAGCACTCATTTCTGAAAAATTGATGGTCAGTGTGCCATCCTCATAAGTATCACCACCATATTGTTTTGTCAGCCTACCCAGCACTACCGCCAATTTCTTTTGAAAGACGCTCATAGGGAAAGGTTTTGTCACATAATCCTCTGCGCCCAGTTCATACCCTTTGAGCATATCGCTTTCCATATCATTTGCGGTCAGAAAGATAATAGCGGTATCGGGGCGGCGCTCTTTT
>OHFX01001020.1_pt1 | contig 9200 bp, 9 predicted proteins | sample 1567691 | NCBI WGS metagenome assembly OHFX01 (sample SAMEA3879552, study PRJEB24766) | human gut metagenome | biome: human-associated habitat; feature: feces | place: USA | collected 1985/1987 | reverse complement strand
CTGCAAGGCATCAAGCGCGGCATCATGGAGATGGCCGACATCATGGTAATCACCAAGGCCGACGGCGAAAACATCCACAAGGCCGAACTCGCCAAAACCCAGTTTCAGGGGGCGCTGCGGCTCTTCCCGGTGCCGGAATCGGGCTGGCGGCCCAAAGTCTACACCTGCTCGGCCGTAGCCGGAACGGGACTGGAAGAGGTATGGAAAGGCGTCGAGGAGTTCCTCGACCACATCGAGGCCAACGGCTACTTCCGACACAACCGCAACCGCCAGAACAAATACTGGATGTACGAGTCGATCAACGAAGTGCTGCGCAACTCGTTCTACCACGATCCCGCGGTCGAATCGCGCATCGCCGAATACGAACAGCGCGTGCTGGACGACAAGATCTCGTCGTTCATCGCCGCCAAGGAGTTGCTGGAGATCTATTTCAAGGACGCCCGGACGCTGGAATGACCCGTGTCACGGTCCGGCGGGCGGGTTGCCGGCAGGTGGATATGCCCATAATACAGCCCTTATAATCGTTAAAATTTCGAGCCATGAAACAAGGACGCTTTTACCTGGCTGCGGCGATATTGCTGCTCGCTTCAGGTTGTGAAAAAGAGGACGAAGAGAACACAGGCGACTCTAAATGGACACACCCGCTGACAACGACCCTTCACAGAACCGATCCCGGAGGAGAGCAGAGTACATATGTGATAACGTACACCTACGACGCAAAAGATCGGCTGACCGGAACCCGGAACTCGAGAGACGGCGTTACGGAAACGACAACTTCGGACTACGTATATGACGGCAAAACGGTGACATACACGGAAAAAACATGGGCCGGTGAAACCCTGTGGAATTCGCAAAAATTCAAACGCACTTATCTGGATGACGCTCTCGAAAAGGTTTTGGAAGAACGGATAACGGACAAGGACGACCATATCATCCAACGGATTTGCAACGAATACGACCAGCAGGAACGGCTGGTCCACAGTTTGGAATATTCCAGAGGGAATAGTAAAGTATCCGAAACAAAATACACCTACGACGGAAAACTGGTAATCTGTGACAAATATTGGCTCAAGAATACAGGCGAAGTATCGGCTGTAAGCAAATACATAATCACATACTCCGACGATGAACTGACGAAACCGCTTATTCACGGCTGTCTGGCTGCCGAAGAAACGGCCGAACGCCCATGGGATTGGGTAAGACATTACAGTTACGATTACCGGGGACGCCTCAACGGAATTACGTACGAAGCGGAAGGTAAGCTCGTCTGGGAGACCCGCAACTACGTATATGGGAACAAATCCCTCACTTGCGAAAATCGGGAGGTGCATTATGGCACGGATATTATAACCATATCTGAAACAACCTACAAACACTGACACCGATCTCCGGCAAAACAGCCCCGCCCTCCGCGGGAGTTTCGGGGATTTACAAAACAATGCTGTAACCTAATAAGTTACAGCGTTGTTTTTTTTATGAGGTAATGATTTAGAAACGCAAGTCTCGAATAAACTTACATCGAGGTTCATCCTGTCAAACAACTCTATACAAATATACGAAATATCTGATAAAAAAGCAAATAGGATTTTTATCTCTCTATTTGCCGATTTATGGCGTACATCAGCGTCACCGCCGATCATTTTTTCCTTTGAGCGGACTGGAACGGTCTGGAGCGGACATAGGAATCGTTTTCTGAAGGCTTGGATTATCTTGCACATCCTTAACGCAGAAATCACCTAAACCCTCAGCATTATGGATTGCGTCCTTATGGAAACGAGCGCCTATAAAGAGTTGCAGGCGCACCTTCAACGTCTTCTGGAGCGAGTGTCTGCGCTCCATTCCCTCTCCGCCCAACCGACAACTGTCCGGTGGCTTACGGCCGAGGAGGTCTGCAAGGCCTTGAGCATCACCAAGCGAGCCTTGCAATACTATCGCTCCGCCGGCATCATCCCCTATACGGCCTTGGGGAATAAAGTATTGTTCCGGGACGACGACATCCGGCAACTTCTGGAAAAGAACCTGATAAAAAGCCTGTAGCATGACCGAAGAGATCATCACCCGCGACAGCGCCGCGTTCAAGGAACTGCGCCGCGACATCGTCAAAGCCATCCGTGCCGTCGATATTCTGATCGACACGCACCGCCCGACCATTGGAAATGAACTGTACCTGACCAGTGAGGAGATTTGCAGCATCTTCAGCATCTCGAAACGCTCCTTGCAGAATTACCGGGACAACCGCCAAATCCCTTATACTACTCTTGGTGGAAAGATTCTTTATCCGCAGTCCTCGCTTTATAAACTGCTGGAACAGCATTATATGAAAGCGCAGCGCTGATGCGGTCTGTGAAAAGGGGAAGATCATCATGAACTGCACCCCAAAAGTTGGACATAACTTTTGGGGTGTTTTATGAAGTACAGTTATGAGGAGAAATTAGCGGCAGTTTTGTCTGTTGTCAGAGGGCAACATTCCGTATCGTCCGCCTCCAAGCATTTTGGAATAAGCTATACGCCTTTGTCGCGTTGGATTGCGCGTTATAAAGAGTTCGGCGAAGCAGGTCTTCGTATACGGCAATATACTTACAGCGGCGATTTTAAGTTGTCAGCTATCAGGCACATGCACGAGAATCACTTATCTTTAACGGAAACAACGGCAAAGTTCGGTATTTACAATGAGAGTACGCTGAGCAAATGGGAGCGTATCTATTATGAAGAAGGTGAATCCGGTCTTTACCGTGATAATCGGGGTAAGATGAGAACCAAGCCTAATAAACAGGAACTACAACCACAGGAAGAAAATGACTTGCGAGTCGAAAACCAACGTCTTCGCGCCGAGGTTGCTTACTTAAAAAAATTGAGGGTCTTAGTCGAGGAACGCATCGTCCGCGAGAACGGGAACGGGCAAAAGCCATCGAAGAACTAAGACCGGAACATACCCTTCCCACGCTATTGGAAGTTACGGGGATGGCGCGTAGTACGTTCTATTATCATCTGAAGCAGTTAAAGTTCCCCGATAAATACAAACAAGAGAAAAACGAGATTGTAAGTATATACCACGATCATAAGGGACGTTATGGTTACCGCCGTATCACAGCAGAGATGCACAATCGCGGATATTCTATAAACCATAAAACAGTGCTTAAGTTAATGAACGAATGTGGAGTTAAATGCCGGGTGCGCCTTAAAAAGTATCGTTCATACAAAGGAGAGGTTGGTGCCGTGGTGCCTGACTTGCTGAAACGTAATTTTATGGCGGAACGTCCTAATCAAAAGTGGGTTACAGACCTTACTGAATTTTCTCTGTTCGGCAAGAAACTTTATCTGTCGCCTATTATGGACTTATATAACAGGGAAATAATAAGTTATAATATAGCTGAACATCCGACCTTTTACCAAACAATGAAAATGCTTGAAGATGCCATAAAGGATCTGCCCGATGCTCCGGAACTTATACTTCACTCGGATCAGGGTTGGCAGTACCAGATGAAACGCTATCAATATCGGCTGCGGGAAAAAGGTATTAGTCAGAGCATGTCTCGTAAGGGAAACTGTTTGGATAATGCGGTTATGGAAAACTTTTTCGGACTGTTAAAATCAGAATTATTATATTTGCAGAAGTTCGAGTCTGTCGATCATTTCCGCAAGGAACTGGAGGAATACATAAATTACTACAATAACAAGCGAATAAAGACCGCTTTAAACAACATGAGCCCGGTACAATACCGAACTCATGCTATCTGAATTATTAATCAGTCCAAACTTTGGGGTGCACATCAATCACTCTTCCCCTTCTTTTTTGGATGTATAACTGATATAGTTGCTCGGATGGATCACGCATATCTGCCCGTCCGGTGTTCCGAAATCAATGAGGATCGGATATTTGTAAAGCGGCAGATAGTATTTCCGTCCGAAGGATTTGCGGATTGCCTCCGCAGCCAGCAGGATTCCCGAGTCGGCCGTTATAGGACGTTCGTATCCGGGATGTTGCCGCATGATCTCTTGGCGGCATTTATTGATGTCGTCGAGCGTAAAGACCTCTCCGCGGATGATGCGCAGCAGGCGCAAGGTAAGTTCGTATTCGTGGGACAAATTTCGACGTTGGTCGCCGTTTGGAGCTTCTTCCAACTCTTTCTTCAGCCGTTCGGCTTTTTCTTCGAATGTTGCCATATTTATAGTCTTTTTTGTGTAATGATTCTGTTATCGGCAAGGGGCAGTAAAATTCCGAGGCCTTTGCCGTCATTCATCCTGCGGTAGAAAATCCCGGACGTATTTCTTGGTCGTGTAAATGTCGCGTTCGATGGTAAGTCCGAACGGCAGGCGAAGGGATGCCAGCTCGGAGAGCATCAGGCAGCCCCACTCCCATTCGTGGATATGACAATAACCGAACAGGCGCCAGTCGTCGCCTTCGCGTTCGGCTTCGGTGATGAGCCATGTGCCCGAGCCGCAGGGGTTGAAATACTTGACGAGGACTTCGGCATCCATTCTTTTTCCATCCTGTGAGTGGAAAGGGTGTTTCTCGAATTTCGAGATGATCTGTTTTGTGAGCAGTGTCATAGAGAATAAAATTTCAGACTGCCCGGAACGCCCGGACAGCAAGAGCCGAATAGCCGCCGTAAGCGACAAAGACAAGGCATTGCCTTGACGTGTCGCTTACGGCGGCTATTTTGCTGGACGGGTCGGCGTAAGATATATGGTGATTCAATATTAAGACGACGATGATTCACTCCGCAAAACTTGCTCGTTTCGTTCGGATTCGCTATATTTGGATTGATGTAGTATATCCGAGATCATTAACAATCCTTATACATTTCTACAATGCCTTTACGTGCTTATATAGAAGACAAAGAAATTGTTTCCATCGATCTTAATGACGAAGAATGGAGTGCTTTGAAAGCCCGTCTTAAAGCCAAAGAAACCGTTTTGATACTGCCGTGTTGCGGACAAGAGGGCTTTTTGAGAACGAGCAGCAAAGGCCTGAAGCATTTCGTTCATCTGAAATCTGCAAATCCATGTGATTGGAAACCCGAGTCTGCAGAGCATCTCAAAGCGAAAGTCGCTATCATGGAGGCATGTCGGGAGCAAGGATGGGATGCCATCCCCGAATTTTCCGAAGCGGATTGGAGGGCGGATGTTTTGGCTGTACAGGGAGGTAAAAGGATTGCTTTCGAGGTTCAATGGAGCCGGCAGACTTATGAAGAAACCCGCCTCCGGCAGGAACGGTATAAGGCATCGAACGTAAGAGGTTGCTGGTTTTTCCGCATAGCCCCCAAAGAAATGTCGGATTATGACAAAACTTTAGTTGCAGACAAAGAGACTCCTGCGTTCAAAATATTCAAGGACGAAAATTCAAACATACTTGCCCAAGTAGGGAAAGTTCAAATGCCGTTAAAAGCATTGATAAGTAATTTACTGGCGCGTAAGTTGAAATTTTGCGAGCATATCAGAATGGCTCCTAAGCAAAAGATTACCATCATCTTCTTTGAAATGAAATGCTGGAAGTGCGGGACGCTGCAATACTGCTATACGGTAGAGCCAAGTCTGAAGAGCGTCTGCAACTGCGATTTCGATGTGGAACGGTCTTCGTGGGACGATCATGATATAGACAAGCATCCTGGGGTCTATGCCGCGGTACAAGATTTCTTACAGACGGAAGAGGGGCGACAACTCAAGGTCGGCCCGGTAAAAAAACGGTATAGCCGGACGGTTGCCGATAGCTACCTATCGCACGGCTGTTATTATTGCGACGCTATTTTCGGCGATTTCCATCTCATAGAAGAAAAGTTGTATGCTTTCACTGGAGTCTATATTATTATTGACAATGCCTTGATGTCAAAACCTATATGGTGGATTCTCCGTGTGTTCCATCACGTCCTCCTTTCTTTATTGGGGTTATACTTCGGTTCTTTCCGTTGCGAGCGGAACTTTTCCGCCCTACGGTTTACTGCTTCCTCAAGGTAGGCAATGCTCCTTTAAGTTCGTAACGCCACTCTGAGCCTGCGTTCTGCAAGGCGCGGTTCATGGCATCAACGGCGTTCTGCCAGGTTACGCTGGTGCCGTCCACCTTCGTGACTTTGGTGCTTTCCCTATTGTAGCCGATACCTTGTTCATGATTGTTCTTCCAATAGCAGGCGGTCACGGTGGTGTAGTTATTTCCCAAAAAGCCGCCGATATGCATATAGCCAGTGCTACTCCCCGTACTGGTTACGTTGCCCGTGGCATAGCAGGCAAGGAGGCTGCTTCCTGCGTTCATTCCCACCAGACTGCCGCCAGCGATATTCTTTTTGGGGTCCATTTCTATGATCACGTTGCCCGTGGCATAGCAAGCGGTCAGGGTGGCACTCGAATTCGTCTGACCTGCCACGCCGCCGACATCGACCGTTCCCTTCACTGTGGCAGAGGAACTGCATCCGGTGATGGAACCGCCTATTTGAGCACCCACCACACCGCCGACATACACCGTGCCGCTGACGCTGCCCGACACCGAGCAGTTTTCAATGGTGCCCCAGCTAAATCCTACCACGCCGCCAATACTGCCGCCATATATTTGATTGCTTGTTATCTGTACGCCCTCCATCACCACGTTCTTCACAGTACCAGCACTATTGAGATGGCCGAACAGACCCGCATATACGTCATTTGTCGTAAAGGTCAGCCCCGTAATGGTATGGCCGCCGCCGTCGAAGGTGCCAGAGTATCGGTTGCTTGTGCCTATCGGTGTCCAGCCTTTGCCTGTGAGGTCAATGTTTTTGTCGAGGGTAATGTTAATGTCGGTCTTACCTCCGTTCACTAATTCGGCTATATTCATCAGGCCATCGGCGGAGGTCACGGTGTAGCTGCCGTTGCTCTCTATGGTATAGCCCAGGTCTTTTGCCGCAGCGAGGGAGACGGTGTAGGTATATTCACCGCCCGCCTGCCAGTCGGTAGCATTCTTCATCTTATAAACGAAGGTTTTGCCGTTAGTGAAGGTGCAGGTGATGAAGGCCGTGCCAGCTGCCACACTTTGCGGGGCGACGATGGCGGTGTAGGTGTTGCTACCCTTGTCATACGGGACGATTATATCCGGGTTGTCGCCTTCGGTGGAGAGGCCCGTCAGCCGCACGGATGCCAGCCCCTCGGTGTAGTCCGTCAGAACGATGGTCACCCGCGCCGTGCGGTGGGTGAAGCGGAGCGTGGGGCTGCCGTAGGTCACCGTCTGCCCGTCGGCTACGATGAGGTCGCTGCCCTCAAAGTCTTTCTGGGCACTTTGGTTGGCTTTTACCTTTACCGCAGGCGGAGTTGTCTCGCCAGCGGTGTAGGGCCACCACGCCGTGACGGTGATGTCGTTGTGGTTGGTCCAGTAGTGCGGGTCGGTGGAGGTCAGCGTGGCGCTGGTGGGGTCGGCGGTGGAGGGCGTCACGTTGTACGTCTTCACCGTGCCGTCCATCAGGACTGCTACGCTCTGCACACCCGTCCAATTGCCATCCGCGGGGGCACGGGTACCGGCGATGGCTGTCGCGGCGGGATTCAGCCCCGTGGCGGTGAAGACGATGGATGTGCCTTCCGCCCCTTCCGGTAGGAAGCCCGCTTCGTCCTGCGTGCAGGCGGCAAGGCCGAGCAGCAGGGCTATGGCTGCGAATATATGGATGGTTGTTCGTTTCATGATGCGTGTTGTTTAGGGTTCGTTATTGTTTCTTTTCAGTACGGGCAGACCGCCGGTGCCGAGTGTCCACTGGTAGTCGTTGCCGGTGAGGGCGGTGTTCATGCCGTCGACGGCTGTCTGCCATTTCACGGTCGCGCCGTCTACCTTCGTGGCAACTACCGTTCCTCCTTCATTACGGAGTACTCCTTGCTCGGCATTGCCTCCCCAATAACAGGAAGTTATATTCTTGTAGTTGAAACGCACTATAGTTCCACAGCCAGCCTCATCTTTCAATGTGCCGTTGAACCAGCAAGCGATGATATCGCCATAATTTGCATTGGCTATACCACCACTATGTACAGTAAGTTTTCCCGTCACAGAGCAGGCAATGATTTGGCCATGATTTCGGTCCACCATTCCAGCAGCTCCTCCACTACTGCCATCCAGATTCACATCTATGAGTTGTAGGTTCTTTATCACTCCACTTTGATTTAAAAAAAGAAAAAGTCCAAACCTCGCTGCTGAAAAGTTTAATCCCGTAATGCTGTGTCCCTGCCCATTAAAGACGCCGGAGTAGCCTGGCCATGTGTCTAAACGTGTCCATTCCCTACCCGTCAGGTCGATGTCGGCGGTGAGGGTGCAATTTATCGATTCATCTTTTTGTATGGCTTTGTTCCATGCCAGTAGGCCGTCGGCGTTATAGACCGTGTAGGTATTGGTGTTGCTGTCGTAGATGTAGCCCAAATCCTCTGCCTCGCCGCTCTCGCCGCCGCCGTCAACCCAGCTGCCGATGGTGCAACCCTCTAACGTCAAGCCGGTGGCGTTCACCTTGACGGTGTATTTATAGCGGTTGCCCGCTTCTAATACGACGTTGTTCTGTGGACGGAAGTAGAAGGTGCCGCTGCCGAGTTCCACCCGGATGAACGGCTTGCCTGCCGCAACGGTCTGCGGGGCGGTCAGTGCCTCGTAGGTGTTGCCGCTTGCGTTGTAGGTCTTGATGGCGGTCGGGTTGCCGTTATCGGCGGACAGGCTCACGAGGCTCACCGTGGCACCGGCGACGCTCGTGAATCCCGTGCCGGGCTTCAGTTCGATTGTCACGCGTGCCGTGCGGTGGGTAAATTCAAGTTTCGGGTTGTTAAATTCCACCTTCCGATTCTCAGCAGAGATGAAGTCGCTGTTCTGGAAGTCAGCCAGTTTGCTTTGGTCTTCTGCAACCTTCACGGCAGGCATCTGTGTGATGTCGGCATTGTCGAAGGGTAACCACGCCGATACGGTAATCGGGTCGCGGCTGGTCCAGTAGTGCGGGTCGTTCTCGCGTGAGAGCGTGGCACTCTTGAAATCGGTAGAAGCCGTTACGGTGTATTCCTTTACCGCATCGCCCATCTTGAGTGCCACGGAAGTGATGCCCTGCCAGTCGCCGTCCACAGCGGCACGGGTGGAATGGGCTGCCAGCGGCGTTGCTTCTACGGACAGTCCGGTGGCACGGATGACGACGGGGTATTCACCTTCGGGCAGACGGTTATCGCCAGCAAGTTCGTCCTGCGTGCAGGCGGCGAGGGCGAACAGCAGTGCGGTGGCTGCGGGG
>OHFX01001019.1_pt1 | contig 9204 bp, 9 predicted proteins | sample 1567691 | NCBI WGS metagenome assembly OHFX01 (sample SAMEA3879552, study PRJEB24766) | human gut metagenome | biome: human-associated habitat; feature: feces | place: USA | collected 1985/1987 | reverse complement strand
GAGTCCACACAGCCGGACAGAGCTACGGTTCCTTTTCCCTGTCTGGTCACTTTTCGGATCTCATCATATTCCGCCAGTTCTTTCAGTGGCGCAATCAGTGCCTGCATCGCTTTTTCCTCTTACTATACAACCGTTACGCTTTCTTACTGTTAAAATGGTTCATGGCTGCATCCGCATTCTCAGTGATGATCATACGGATAGCTTCTGCTGCGGTCTTCGCCGCTTCGTCCATGATGTTTCGTTCCTCCGCCGGAAAATGTCCCAGCACGTAGTCTGCCAGATCGAAGTTCTTCGGCTTCTCTCCCACGCCCATACGCACGCGGATAAAAGTATCATGCCCTAACATTTTGATGATATTCTTGAGGCCGTTATGGCCACCGGCGCTGCCTTTTTTGCGGATACGGATCTGTCCCACATCCAGACTGATATCGTCGGAGATTACGATCAGTTCTGCGGTGTCATCCACCTTGTAATAATCCACGATCTCCCGGATGCTCTCACCGCTCAGATTCATGAAAGTCTGGGGCTTCGCCAAGATCACCTTCTGTCCGGCCACATAGCCCTTGCCGATCAGCGCCTTATGCTTACTCTCCATGACGGCGATATTTTCTTCCTCTGCTAATCTGTCTATGACATCAAACCCGATATTATGTCTGGTATTTTCATATTCTTTTCCTGGATTTCCCAACCCTGCGATAATATACATATATTTCTCCTTACCTTCTTGCAATCAATGCGTTATCTTATATTTTCGCATTTTTACGCAGAAAATGCAACTATTGGTTATTTTGCACAAATTTTATTTTCGGGAAAACAGCCAATTTCCACATAGCATATTTCGTTACTTATTTTTCCGGATCAAAGGTATCTATGATAGTATTATCGGAGGTGGCACAAATGGGAAATTTAACGAGAGGTACATAAGATGGCAGAAACAGTGATTGGGATTGTCGGTATTGTTGTTACGATCAACAGTATCATCGTAACGCTTATCAGTATCGTACAGACTGCTCAGAAACATAAACATCAAAAAAGCAACCGCCCGATGCTTTTTTGATAAGTAACTATTAACTTAGGTGAACCGTTGCTGTACGGTAGCACTCTTTTCTTTTATTGTCTTAACACCCTCTTTTGATTTCGTCAATAAAATTCACCATTTACATAAAATTGAGTCTAAATTGTACCCGGTCTTGACTTTTCCCAGATTATTGTTATACTGAAACAGTTGTACAGCCCATAAAAACAAGGTCTTATAGGGCTCGCCGATTCCCGGCGTAAAATGAATCGTGTGTTCGGGACCTTCCACACGTAAATAAAAACTAAAGGAGAAAACAAATGAACAAGAAAGTACTGTACCTCGTACACGGAGCGGTGATTGCTGCTCTCTATGTTGTGCTGACTATGTTAGCCAACGCTCTGGGACTGGCAAATTATGCCATTCAGGTCCGCTTCTCGGAAGCCCTGACGATTCTTCCCGTATTTACCCCTGCTGCCATACCGGGACTTTTCCTGGGATGTATCATCAGCAATACCATGACCGGCTGCATGCTGCTTGACATTATCTTCGGCAGCCTGGCAACACTGATCGGTGCCTTCGGCACTTATCTGCTGCGTGATAAGAACAAATGGCTGGCTCCTCTGCCTCCCATCATCGCCAACATTATCATCGTTCCTTTTGTGCTGGCTTATGTCTACCACTTAGAGGGCGGCATTCCTTACTTCATGCTGACTGTGGGTATCGGTGAGATCATTTCCTGCGGAGTGCTCGGCATGCTGTTACGCACCGTGTTACAGAAATACCGCAAATACATTTTTGACGTACAGAAATAAGCGGTCATCCCGCCAAAAAGGCGTCCGGATCCTTTCACAGGTTCCGGACGCCTTTTGCTGTCCACTTGTATTTAATTTTCTATTTTCATATAGGAAATAAAATGATTGCCGTTCTCCGCGAACCATGTTGTAGCATCGTTCATTCCCTTTTTGTACAACTTTCCGGTGGACGGCTCCATGATGACAACGTTGAATTCATTAAATCCGGTCACCAGCACCGCCTCGCCATCCTCCAGGATCGCCAGTACCGGAATATCCTGATTCACATAATACAGTACCGCATCCAGACTACAGCCGCTCAGATCCAGTACCTGTACGCCTGTCATATTTTCTTCCAGAATCTGTATTGCCGTCTTGCCCTGCGCCAGGTCATATTCGGTGTTGCGGGTGATTCCGGCATGCCGCAGGATATTGTCCAGACATACCGTCAGGCTGTTCTTCTGGTCCGTGACACTTTCTTCCTTGATTGCCATGATCTGGTTCCTGCTGACACGATTGCCCTTCAGCCATACCGTAATGCCTCGGTCGTTCGCAACAACCCCGGAGGAATCGTAGGCTTCCTTCACCGCTTTCCCGGGAGCACTGTAAATGCCCTGTACCCCATAAGCATTGTATACATAATATCTGGAAACTTCGCTGACCGCATCCAGTGTCAGTTCTCTTCCGCCCTCAAATACGACCTCCTTCGGATTCAGCACCTTGATAGTCTTGGTATCAATGGTTGTCTTGGTCTGTATCTGCACATATCTCTCATAAATATCAATATCCGCTGTGACTACTTTATTCTGTCCCGGCTCTTCTTCCACATTGTTCATGATCTGGTCATCCAGGATCTCCTGATAGCTGCCGTTCTCAGAACGCTGTATTCTCGACAGGGTGATCTGATTGCCCTCGATGGCGCAATCCACGATGTAGATGCCATCCTGTCCGTATTCCTTCAGATTATCTCCGGAAGAATTGCTGATGCAGACCTTATACATGGGGTAAAAGATCTGTCCGGAATTCTCTGTCCGGATGTCGCTCTCCCTGGCCACGCCGTAGATAATATCTTCTCCCATGAAGCCAAGCGGCCGGATAGCCTCACCGTCCTCCGCCCGGATCACTGTCTGTTCTCCGGTATTCAGATTCCGGACATTCAGCTGGTTGCTGTGGTTGATGTCATCCCCTTCCTGCCATACGATGATCTCATGGTTCTCCGATACCTGAAGGCTGTCATCCTGTCTTATACTTACCAGCTGTTCAGCGCTGCGATTCTCCAGATCCACATCATAGACACCGTTTTCCAGGAAAAAATATACATGTTGCTGTCTGTTCCGGTACAGCAGCTGTTCCATCTCATCCTTCAGCACCGCATAGCTCTTGGAATATGGGATATAGACTTCTTCCTCGATCGTATTCAGCGAATTGTCATAGCTGATGATCTGAATGCCGGTCTCTCCCTCATGTCTTCCGCGATTCATGTAACCATACACGGCAAATTTCACATTACCGCCCTCGTCTACATCCAGGATCTTGATGCCATGATTGTCATACAGAGTCCGCCGGTCGGCATTATCTTTATCATAGAAGGAGAAGATCACTGTCAGTCTGTTGGTAGCCGCATTATAGCTGAGTAGCTGCCCCATATCGGAGAACACCACGGTATTGCCATCCGCGCTCTCCATCATACCCACATTTTCATCCGTGATTCCCAGAAGGATCTTGTCATTGGCATACATCCGGGTAGTATCCGGGATCTGTGTCATGGTACGCTCATAATCCAGCAGATACATTCTCTCCGAAGTATATCTGACTCTGTAATACTCTTCGACATTGTAGTAGATCTTATTTTTGCCCTCTCCGGTGGATACCACAAAATCCATCAGCAGAGAGGCCACATTCCCACTGATCTGTGTCAGCCGGATGGAAGCCGCGTCCTCCTGGACCGGTTCCAGACTGCCCCAGGTGATCTGCTGAAAGCTGCTGTGAATATTCACTTTATGAAAAGTGCCGTTATCTGTCAGCTTGGAATTCGGTTCCAGATATTTCGTCAGTTCCTTGGCCACTTCCTTGTCGTATAATTTTCCGTGGAAATCTGTCGCAAATTCCAGGATTTCCGAAATATGCACATCATCATTCCATAAAATAGTCGTATAATAATATACCTTCTGTTCCCCTTCCAGTTCCAGGATCAAGGTCAGACTGTATTGTGTATTCGTGTCGATCAGGTCTTTTAACGTAAGGGAAACGGAAAAGCTTTTCCCATTTGCCTTCCATCCGGTGACTTCACTGTTCTCGATCAGCCGGCTGCCGTCGATGCTGCGAACCTCTGTCGAGATCCCCGTAATTTCTCTTCCGAACGTATCCACGGTGAAATTCGCCTGTCTGCCCTCCCCCAGCAGAGTAATGCAGTCCTTCTGGTAAGCCACATCCATCTCCACGGTATTTCCGTGCAGTTCATTGCATGCCACACCGCCGCTTTCCATGGTGATCATAGGCAGAGTGGCCGGAGCCATCTCCATGGTCATATTGTTATGTCCCTGATTCATAATGCTGCCGATGATCAGTGCTGATGCCAGAAATACTACAACACACACGGCAATTCTAATGATCGTTTTCTTCATTCTTGATTCTTCACTCATTCATTATTCAGCAATTTTTCCAGTGTCGGTGCCACATGGAGCAGTTCCTCCACAGTACCGATATCTGCGCTTTTCTTCGGGCGCATACCGTTCTTTTTCACTGCCCGGATCAACAGATTCTTCGGGGTATGTTCCATATCGATGAATTCCAGGATCTGGGTCTCATAGCCCTGTTGTTCCAGCAGATTTGCTCTCAGAGCATCGGTGAGCAGTGCTGCCACGCGCTCCTTGATGATGCCGTATTTTAACACTGGTTTTAAAGGATCACATTTTATCTGCCGGTTCAGTTCATGCTGACAACAGGGAACCGCCAGAATGACTCTGGCCCCCCATTTTACCGCCTTGTCTAACGCATAATCTGTGGCAAGGTCACAGGCATGCAGGGTCACCACCATGTCCGCCACATCTGTGCCCTCGTAGGTACTGATGTCTCCCCTCTCGAACTTTAATCTGTCATACCCCAGCTTTTCCGCCAGTTCATTGCAGTGCCGGATCACATCGGTCTTCAGATCCAGTCCGGTCACCTGGATATCTCTATGCTGTAATTCATGCAGATAATAGTACATTGCAAAGGTAAGATAGGATTTGCCGCAGCCAAAATCAATAATGCGGATGGTACGGTCTTTCGGCAGTTCATCGATCACATCCTCGATAAATTCCAGATACCGGTTGATCTGACGGAATTTATCAAATCTCGCCCTGGTCACCCGGCCGTCCGGGGTCTGCACGCCCAGTCCTACCAGGAAATCCACTGGTTTTCCTTCCTCTAAAATATAATGCTTGGTACGGTTGTGAGCCAGTGCCTGCAGTTCCTCCTCTTCAGAAGCAGCCGCCCCCTCCGTCCGCGGTGCCTTGCCACTGTTTTTCACCTTCAGTGTCAGCTTGCCCTTTTTGCTGACCAGAGCGGTGGCCTGCAGGGTCTTCGCTGAGAATTCTCCCTGCCGGAACTGCTCCTGTAAGGCGGTGCAGATCCGGTCCGTCAGCTGTTCTGCTGTAAAATTCTCGTGAAACGCCTGAGTTCCTCTGTAAGCAGTCTCCTGGAACAACAGTTCCTCCCGGATCAGCACCGGGCGGATCTTTACCTTCTGGGTCTGTTCTGGATGACGGCTGTTGCTCAGGATGATCTGCTGCAGATCTTTATTCAAAATTTTCTGTAAAAGTATTTTCAGTTCTTCCATGGTTTATCCTGTTTTTCAAATGTTTTGCGCATATTATAGCACGCTTTCCTATAAGAACGCAATCATTCCCCGTCGTCCACCGTGTCTCCTTTTGTAGATCTCATTGCACACCAACACATGGATCAGATCCTTTGATACTTTTTCCGCTTCCTGTTCCAGGATCGTGCTGATCGTATCCGCTATCCGGAACAGACTCAGGCGGTCCGGATATTCATCATAGATCATGCTTCCTTCATAGTCGTATTTGTCCAATATTTCCGCAATTCTGCGCTGACAGCGTCTGACCTCTCCGGGATAGGTCTGCTGCAGATATTCCAGATCATTTAAGATCTCGTTTTCATCCATTCTTCCCGGATAGCCCGGAAGTGTCATAAAAAAAGGCCTTGATACCATATCCAAATGCCTCATGCTTTTTTATAGCATATGCGTAAAAGAAAAAAGAGGTGCTGCGAAGCTTATCGCAGCACCTGAATTCTCGCCATTGCTCTCTGCAATGCCGTCTCTGCCCTGGCAATATCCGTCTCCGGCGTCTTGCTGCGCAGTCTCTCTTCCGCACGGTGCAATGCTGCCTCCGCACGGTTTTCATCGATCTCATTCGGCCATTCGATAATCTCTGCCAGAATGGTAACTCCTTCGGGAAGGATCTCGGCGAATCCGGAATGCAATGCTGCCTCCTTCTCTCCGTCCTTCTCCGTAATATGCAGGATACCCGGCTTCACGATCACCGTCAGGGGAATGTGGCCCGGAAGGACACCAATCTGTCCTTCCGTGGTATTGAATTCTACCATATCCACAATTCCCTCATAGAATACTCTTTCCGGGGTTATGATACGAAGTGTGAATTCTTTATCTGCCATATCTGTACTCCCCTCTCATGCTATGCATGAACCTTTGCCAGTACATCATCAATGCTTCCGGCATTCAGGAAGTAGCTCTCCGGAATATCATCATGCTTACCGTCCAGGATCTCACGGAATCCACGGATGGTCTCGCTGATAGGTACATATTTTCCTTCCAGACCGGTGAACTGTCCTGCCACGAAGAAAGGCTGGGACAGGAATCTCTGGATCTTACGGGCACGGGATACGACCAGCTTGTCTTCCTCGGACAGCTCATCCATACCGAGGATAGCAATGATATCCTGTAATTCCTTATATCTCTGCAGGATCTCCTGTACACCGCGGGCAGTCTCATAATGCTCCTTACCTACGATTCTGGGATCCAGAATGCGGGATGTGGACTCCAGAGGATCCACTGCGGGATAAATTCCCAATTCTACAATAGAACGGGACAGAACCGTGGTGGCATCCAGATGTGCGAATGTGGTCGCAGGTGCCGGGTCTGTCAGGTCATCCGCAGGCACATAAACTGCCTGTACGGAAGTAATGGAACCGTTCTTGGTGGATGTGATACGCTCCTGGAGCGCACCCATCTCTGTCTGTAATGTAGGCTGGTATCCTACTGCGGAAGGCATACGGCCTAACAGTGCGGATACCTCACTTCCGGCCTGGGTGAATCGGAAGATGTTGTCGATGAACAACAGCACATCTTTTCCGCCCTTGTCACGGAAGTACTCTGCCATGGTCAGTCCGGTCAGACCGACTCTCATTCTTGCTCCGGGGGGCTCGTTCATCTGTCCGAATACCATGGTGGTCTTGTCCAATACGCCGGACTCCTGCATCTCGTGGTACAGGTCGTTACCCTCACGGGTACGCTCACCTACACCGGTGAATACGGAATATCCGCCGTGCTCGGTTGCGATATTACGGATCAGCTCCTGGATCAGTACGGTCTTACCTACACCGGCACCACCGAACAGACCAATCTTACCACCTTTTGCATATGGTGCAAGAAGGTCTATTACCTTTATGCCTGTTTCAAGGATCTCTGTTGCAGGCTTCTGATCTTCAAATTTTGGCGGCTCTCTGTGTATCTCCCAGTAGTCGTCAGCCTTGACAGGCTCGCCGCCGTCAATGCTCTCACCAAGGACATTGAACATTCTTCCAAGGGTAGCGTCGCCTACAGGAACTTTTATGCAAGCGCCTGTGGCAGTGACCTCCATATCCTTTTCAAGTCCGTCGCTTGAAGCAAGCATGATAGCTCTGACAGTGTTGTTGCCAAGCTGCTGAGCCACTTCCATGACCTTTGTCTTGCCGTCAAGCTGTACAGTAAGAGCGTCCTTTATCATAGGTAGCTTGCCGTTTTCAAATTCAACGTCAACGACAGGTCCCATTATTTCAACAATCTTTCCTTTTTCCATTTTAATCTCAACACCTTTCCCGAAAGCCTTAACTCTCGTCCTTTTGAGCATTTGCTCCGCTGACGATCTCGGTTATCTCCTGTGTGATAGCCGCCTGTCTTGCTCGGTTATACTGCAATGACAGCTCCTTTATCATCTCCGAAGCACTTGTGGTAGCACCGCTCATGGCGGTCATTCTGGCATTCTGCTCACTGGAGAACGCCTCTACCAAAACGCCGAATATAAGACCTTTCATGTAGTTCGGCACAAGATGATCCATTACCTTTTCAGGACTTGGTCTGAATGTTACGATATCGTGATCCTGCTTTTGCAGAGGGTGTTCAAAGTCCTCACGCTCCAGCGGGAAAAGCTTGAGCATCTCAGGCTCCATATCCATGGAATTTATCATCTTGGTGTAAATAACATAAACCTCGTCAAGATATTTTCTTTCAAAAAGATCTGTGACAGTTTCGGCGATCGCCCTCGCCCTGTAAAGGGTAGGATTTTGAGCCGTGTAAAGGAACTCGGCGTCGATTGTCACGTTCTTTCTTGAAAAATAATGTCTTCCGATCTGTCCCACAACGAAAAGGCAGGTGTTCTTGTGCTTAGCCATTTCCTGCTCTGCAAGCTTTAAAACGTTGTGGTTATAAGCTCCTGCCAGACCCTTGTCGGCTGTTACCACTATGTAGCCTATCATTTTGTCCTCAGGCTTTTTCTCCTCACGCTGGTCGAAATACTTGTGCTCGAACTCAGGCGTGTGGAGCAGTATGTGGTGAATGGTAGATTGGAGCTTTTCAAAGTAAGGCTCGGTGTTTTCAAGCCTTTTCTTGGCTTTTTTCAGATTTGAGGAAGAGATAAGGTACATAGCGTTTGTGATCTTCATGATCTCGCTTACGCTTGCGATCCTTTCTCTTATCTCTCTCATTCCTGCCATGCCTTATGCCTCCTTTCGGTGCAGAGCCTTTATCTGCCCTGCTTAAATTCCTTTGCGACAGCAACTATCTTTGCGTCAAGCTCGTCTGTCATGACCTTTTTGTCGTTTATCTCGGCAATGATATCGCTGTGATTTGCCTCAAAGTAGGAAAGCATATCGAGAGTGAATTTTCTTATCTCCTTAACAGGCACGTCAAGCAAAAGCTTGTGCTGTGCGCAGCAGAGGATAATTACCTCCTCGTGCATTGAATAAGGGTGATAGAGCGGCTGTTTAAGTATCTCAACGAGCCTGTGACCATGGTCGAGAAGCTCCTGCGTTGTCTTATCAAGCTCAGAGCTGAACTGTGTGAACACTTCCATTTCCCTAAACTGCGCCAGGTCGATTCGGATACTTCCCGACGCC
>OHFX01001016.1_pt1 | contig 9235 bp, 6 predicted proteins | sample 1567691 | NCBI WGS metagenome assembly OHFX01 (sample SAMEA3879552, study PRJEB24766) | human gut metagenome | biome: human-associated habitat; feature: feces | place: USA | collected 1985/1987 | reverse complement strand
GCCGAAACCCCGAAAGACCAGAGCGAACGCAGCGACTTACAGAGCCGCCTCGATCCTATTCTGAGAAAGCATAAAGTAGATATGTACATTTGCGGACATATCCACAACTTCCAACACATCCGCGTACCGGGAAGCGACATCGACTATATCGTAAACTCTGCCGGATCACTGGCACGCAAGGTGAAACCGATTGAGGGAACTCAGTTCTGCAGCCCCGAACCTGGCTTCTCAGTCTGCTCCATTGATAAACAGGAACTGAACCTGCGGATGATCGATAAAAAAGGGAATATACTTTATACGGTAACCCGGAAAAAATAAATCACTCTCTTGAAAAATGCACAATTTTGAAAGAGCCGGCTTCTTCGTGACGAAAGAGCCGGCTCTGTTTATTATTTATCAGTCTTGGGCCTCAAATCATCTTTGGGAATCGTAGACTCATTGCCGTCACGCATAGCCATATAGTGAGGCGACATGATTTCGATGCCCGCTTCATTAAAGCGATCCTGAATATTCTGATGCAGGTCCGAATATATCTGAGCCAATTTATCCGCCTCACGGATATAAGCATTGATTTGATAAACCGGATACCAGTCACTCAACGAAGTTTCAAGCACAAAAGGACGCGGATCGTCAATCACCCCGGGAGTATTCAAGGCAGCCTCTATCAATAGCTGATGAACCTGACGCCAGGGAACATCATATCCGATGGTCACTTCCGAGTGAATAATCAGACCGTATTCGCGGGCCGAAGCGCTATAGTTCACTGTATGGGATGACATGATAAACGAGTTCGGAATGGTTACCACCTCATTCTTCGGTGTCTTGATCCGGGTCACCAAAGGCGTTTTCTCGATTACATTCCCGGTAGTATCATTCAGCTGGATCCGGTCGCCCAGTTTAAAAGGACGCATATAAGTAATGACCAGCCCGGCGATGATATTTCCGATCACCGTACTGGAACCCAACGATATGATCAAACCGACAAATACGGATATACCTTGAAATACCCCCGAGTCCGATCCCGGCAGATAAGGATAGATCATGGCGATCATAAAGGCGTATAGCAGGAAACGGATGATATTAAACGTCGGTTGCGCCCAATCCGGGTAAAAACCTGATATTTTCAGGTTCTCGCTCTCTATCTCGTTGGCTATGTATTGGATTCCTTTTACGATGTATTTGATACAGTAATAGATCACCAAGATGATAAACAAGTTCGGAATATAGGAAGCTACCGATTTAAAGATCATCTTTACCGGCTCCAATAAATAGGAGAATATCTTCAAGGCTAGATCTTCTGTTTGCGGGAAGATAGCGAAAAGGATCGGTACACTGATGGTTAATTGGATTAGTAACACGATCCATCGTATTACGTTGGTGAAAAACATCAATACACGCCCTTGGCGATGTGTGTTGAGAAATTCATAATCCCGGATGGTAATAGATCTGAGTCGGTTCTGCTTTAACCAGATAATTTTCCTGCGTAGTTTCTTAAACAGATAGTTGGTCAGCTTAAACAGGAAATATTGGATGATAATTACGAGAATGAACAATAATACCCGTTTCGCTATCTGCAAGATACTATGTTGCTCCCTTAGCTCTTGTATCTTGTTTTGGATAATCGGTTGATATTGTTCTGCGAGGGCTATACGACTGAGATTTTGCCATAGGGCATCTTGATCGGTGATACTTAGGATAACCTTATCTCCGTACATGATATCCGTTACGTATTCGCTGTCATAGATATAGATGGAATCCTTCTTCAAGGAATGCGAGGTCCCGATCTTTACCATGATATTGAGGATGTCCTCAGCCCGGTCAACCGGGGTGCGGCCTCCGCGCTTGGCGTAAAGGTGAAATAAGGTATCCCCCTCTACGACTACAGGTACGCCGGGAGTCAGTGCCCGAAGGGAATCGATACGGTTTCGTTGCTCGGCCCTTTTTAGGGAGTCGGCGGTAGCGTTGCTGTTTTTCGTGCTTTCCAGCTCGTCTTTCAGTAAGATCTCGTTTAGTTTCATCTCTTGCAACTGGAGGGCTAGCTCCTGCATCTTGATGGAATCCTTCCGGTGCTGCTCATCGAGCGAAAGCGTATCGGTTGGGGTAACTGGTTCCTCCGGATCATTGCCTAATGTCGTAGACAATAGTTCTTCGGCCTTTTCCCTTAATTGGGCGTTGGACACCGTTGGCAGGAAACTGATTCCTGCCAAGATCACTAATCGCAATAAAAATTGTTTCATTGAATCGTGGATTAACTATTTACCACCGGCCGGAAGATGCTCCAGCCAGTATTTAGCCATTGTCTTACGTAGGTGAAGAGTCGTTCCTTCCCTTTCGTTGATGCTATGGCTACGCATCGGGTAACTGATTTGCGTAAACATCTTTCCGTTCTTGATCAACTTGTTCACCAGCATCTCGCAATTTTGGTAATGCACGTTATCATCTCCCGTACCATGAATAAGCAGCAGATTACCTTCCAGTCCCTCGGCATAGGTAATCGGGGAACCTTTGCGGTAACCTTCCGGATTGTTCTGCGGAGTATTCATGTAACGTTCTTGGTAGATCGTGTCGTATAGGCGCTGGTCAGCGACAAAAGCGATCGCTATACCGGTATGGAATACTTTCGGATAACGGAACATGCAGTTCAAGGTTTGACTGCCGCCGCCGCTCCATCCGGTAATGCCGATCCGGCTGGCATCGATAAACGGATGTTGACGGGCCATATCTAAAATACCCCTGCTTTGATCCTCGGAGGAGAAAGTGCCCACTTCCCCGTAAATACATTTACGCCATTCACGCCCACGAGGAGTATTCGCACCCCGGTTCTCTATACTCACCACGATATAGCCTTGGTTCGCCATATATTGTTGCCATAAATCTCCGTTACCCCATACATCTTGTACGGTGGCGCTCGCCGGCTCGCCGTATACCTCTATGATAACCGGGTATTTCTTGGATGCGTCGAAATCGACAGGTTTTATCATCCATGCGTCCAAGGTTAGATTGCCGGACTTGACCTTGATAAATTCTTTCGGGTTTAATCCTAAGGCGGCGTATTGATCCTTGGCTTGGGCATTATCCTCAAGCATGCGTACGGATTGATGTTTCGGGAAAGAAACCATGTCGATAACGGATGGGGTAGAGGCGTTACTATACGTATGTATAGCCCATTTGCCGGTGGGTGACATGTTGTAGCGGTGCTGTCCGGATTGTTCCATGGGGCTTACACGCTCCACTTCTCCATTGCCGAATGCTTTAGCCCGGTACAAGTAGCGTTGGGTGAAATTGTCCGGGGAGGCAATGAAATAGACCCAGCCCTTTTGTAGATCGGTCCCGACCGGCGAGATATAATCAAAATCACCTTTGGTGATGGGTTGTATCTCTTTTCCGTCACGGCTTATCCGGTATAAATGCCGCCAGCCACTACGCTCGCTTTCCCATGTGAAATAGCGGTTGTCCTTTAACCATTGTATGTTATCATTCGTGTCCAGCCATGCGGCATCCGTATCGGTGAAGATATTATTCAGTGAGTTATCGGATATCTTGGCGATCCATACCTTATTTGTATTCTGCGGGCGGTTTAGTTGCTGTATGAACAACTCGTCGCTTTCGGGGATGAATTCCATACGGGGCAGGTAGTTGTTCCGGGGATCTCCGGGTATGGCGATCCAAGTGGTGTTCCCGCCGGTAGAGGAAACGTAGCCTACTTTTACGGCTGAATTGGTGGTTCCTGCCTTGGGGTATGGGAAATGAATTACCTTTGCGTAGATGGAGTCTACATTATTAATAATGTCGAACACTCCCGTTCCTTTCGTATCGCTTTGCCAATAGGCGATATGCTTTCCGTCCGGGCTCCAGCGGAAACCATCCCGGCAACTGAACTCCTCCTCATATACCCAATCGAAGGTTCCGTTGACAATCGTATCGCTTCCGTCTTTTGTTAGCTGCGTGATTTTCCCGGAGTCTATATCTTCTACATATATATTATTGTTGGAAACATAGGCCACACGTGTGCCATCCGGAGAGAATTTAGCGAACATCATGGAGGATTCCGGCATTCCTTTTCCCAATTGACGTAAAGCGCCGTCCTTTAGGTTTAATACCCAATAGTCACCCCGTGTATCATAACGCCATACCCGTCGGGTATTGTTATAAATCAAGACTTTCTCATTATCCGCACTCCAAGAGACGCTACGTACGGGGATAGGCCTTCCGGTAGATTTGTCCGTCAATAGGGATGAGGGGATAATGACTTCACGGGAGTTATCTTTCGCTCGATAGGCGACGATATCCGTGCCTCCGGTTTGCTTATTATTTTCCAAGCGGCTATAACGTTCACCGTCTTTTAGCCAAGTCATGCTTCCGATGCCTTTTGTTTGTATGATGTTACCGGCAACTATATCCTCAAGATTCAACGCTTTTTGTGCCATGCTTATACCTCCCGACAGAAGGCTGATCGTGGCGATCGCTATTAATTTGTTTAGTTTCATGTTGTATTAGTTGGTTACTACTATATTTATGCAAAGAACGGAAAGTTAGTTGATATAACAAAATGGATTTGTATATTCGCGCCTCGGAAATCAAGAATAATCATAGTTTAATTTTATATAGAAATCGGAATGAAAGCACTTTCAATGTATGTATGGTCACTTGTAGTGATCATGATGATGGGATTTACTTCTTGTGGGGATGATGAGCTTCAATTCTCGGAAGAGCAATTGGCTTATATCAACAAAAACAAGGAATACATCTGGGAAAAGAAAACAGAGAAAGATGAGAAGGGTGAATTAAGATATAAGCAAGTTGTTCTAGGGGGTGATACCGCCTTATACCGGATCATTCAGAAAGAAAATGAGTGGACAACAACACCCACGATGACTTCCGTGGTCTATTTGCTAGGTCTGGAAGGGAAGTTTATAGATGGACAGGTCTTTCAAAACAAGTTGGAGGAATCTTATTATCCTATGAACAATATTATCCCGGGCTTAAGTGGTATCTTATTGAATATCCATCTGGATGAGACTGTGGAGGCTATTATCCCGGCTTCGCTAGGTTATGGATATAGAGATGATCGAGGTATCCCCGGAGGTTCTACTTTAATCTTTACTTTTACCTTGGATAAGGTCGAATGAATATTATCAGACTAAAGGCACATTCGGTTTGATCTGATTTTTATCTTCACAAGATTTGGCACGGTTACTTAATTCCGCCAACGGGTTAATAGTATAAGCAGGTGTGGTGTAATTGCTTTATTTTGAATATGCATACGATTTATTCGTAAATATTCGATAGTTCCGTTGCTTATCTTCTTTTTTCTTTTTAATTTGGCGGATTATAAACATAATCTTGATATTATGAAGACTGCCATTGTTCCTTTCTTGTTGCTTCTGAATGTTCTTGTCGCTGTAAATGCACAGACTAAGGATTCTGTTATCTTGGTGAAAGATAGTATTACGGTAAAATTGCCGGATGTCTACGTTACTTCCGAGCGTCCTTTGGTTACGGTTACGGACGATGCCTTATCTTTCGACGTGCCTAACTTGATCATGGCCAAACCGGTGAATACTGCATTTGATATTTTAGGAGAGATTCCCGGATTGGTGAAAGAAGGGGACAACGTTAGTATTATCGGCGTCCCTACTACGAACATTATTATTAACGGACGTAGAAGCTCAATGTCATTGTCCCAGATTGTAGAGCTTCTGAAATCTACCTCGGCCAGCAAAGTAAAGAGTATAGAGCTTTTGTATAGCTCTCCTCCAAAATATGGCGTAAAAGGAGGTAGTATAAATATCATTATGGAGAAGAAAGTGAATGAGGATTTAAGTGCCGATATCTCTTTGACCGGAAAGCAAGCTTTCTACTTCTCGCCAACAAGAAATATAGTCTGGATCTATCTTATTCCGCTAATTATAACCATTCCCGTTCAACCGAGGATATGAACGCCTATCCCATCGTGAAGGATCGTCCTTATGAGATCCTGCAAGAAAATATGGCGGTAGGTCGTTCCATGAACCATACGATTGGGGCAAGTGCCAGTTGGTTTATGGATAAGGGGCGTGAGGTGGATATTTCTTATTATGCCAAGATAACGGATTCTAATTCCAAACGATATTCGAACACTCTATTTGTGGGTATTGAGAATGCGGAAAGTAATAATAAGTTATCGGGCCCGAAGAATCTTCAAAATGTACGGTTGAATTATGCACATTCCAAGAACTTGAACGCAGGGGTGGATTATACCTATTATAAGGATCGCAGGGATCAATATATGATCTCGGATTATCCCGATACGAAACAAGAGGTGGAGGCTACCTCCCGGCAAAATATCCATTTGGCGAATGTATTCGTTAACTTCGAACGGGTATTTGGAAAAGGATGGAAAATTAATGCGGGCACGAATGTGCAGTTATCCTTTACGGATAATAGCTCCTTTACCTACCAAGATAAACAGGAGGATCTGTCAGCTACGTTTGCCCAAAAAGAAAAAGAGTATACGGCGGGATTGTATGCCGGTTTCTCTAAGCGTTTTGGCAAGAAACTGGTGTTGAGCGCTTCTCTTTCGGCGGAGTATAATAAGGCGGTGATTGATTCGGTGGGCCGGAAATGGACCTTATGGTCTGGGGTAAATCTCTATCCACAATTGAACTTGAGTTATACGATCGATCCATCGAATATGCTTCAAGTCAATTTCTCCAGCGATAAGAAGTATCCGGCGTATTGGGCCATGAGCTCGAATGTTTCTTATTTGAATGTGTATAGCCAGGTACGGGGAAATCCTTATTTGGAACCGGAACGTATTTATATGGCTAGGGCTAATTATATCTTGAAAAAGAAATATGTTTTTGGACTATTCGCCAATCATCATGTGAATTATATTCGCCAATTGTATTATCAAGATACGAAAGCGTTGAGAGCCTATTACCAATCGGTTAATTTCGATAAGCATAATACTTTCGGGGCGATGGCAGTTATCCCGTTTCGGATCGGTGGGGTGGTTAGCTCACGGTTCGTGGCATCGGGCTTCTTGATTCAAGATGAGGGAGTGTTTATCGATATTTCGTTTGATCGGAAAAAGTTGTTCGGGCAGTTGATGTTGTTCAATACGTTTACTTTATCAAGGAAAAAGAACTTATCGTTAGAAGTTAACGCTCGCTATAGTGCGCCTTCGGTACAAGGTATCTATGATGTGGATGGTAATTATAATGTATCGGCGGGTCTTGTCTGGAATCCGATACCGAAAAAGTTAAGTGTAATGCTGCGAGGTGAGGATTTGTTAAAGGGCTTACGTGCGAAAACGCATATTGATTATCCCAGCCAGAAGAGTGATATGACGATCTATTCGGATACTCGTTCTGTATCGCTCACCTTAAAGTATACATTGGGCAAGATGAACCGGAAGAATAAGAAAGAGATTGATTCTTCACGGTTTGGCCAATAAAGTTCTTATTCATTCGATAGCATTTATTTCTTGTTGTGTTTCGAAAACCAACGGGCGGCTTCCTTCAGCATCTTTTCGCTTGGGGTATTCATGTCTTCTTCGGATTTAAAGTTTATAATACCGCCCTTATCCTTTCGAAAAAGAAGTCGGACGTAGAATTCATATTTATCCGACAAGAGGCACTGGTATACCCACGGAGTTAATAAATATGCTCACACGCCCGACACTAAGTCGTTCGCATGAAACAGATTTATTGAAACTCCGTTTTTTGACTTAAATAAAATTACCAGTTTTCTTGTCGCCAAAAATAGTTTCAATGCGCCGCATTTCTCTTCGGCTTCATGAATACAAAGATATATAATAAGCTGGTGATAGCAAAGGTTGGAAAGGCTTTTTTTACGGATCATTGATGCGTAAAATTCGTTTGCGCTGACGGATTTATGAATCCATTGTGCAATTTGTAGAGACGGGGCGTGCCCCGTCTCCCACAGACTGAAAGTATTAATTGCAATTATTGGGGAGATAAGACGGGACATACCCCGTCACTGAAAGCGAAGGAACCTTTTTTTCATCGTGGTGGAAAAAAATTTTCACTGTGATGGAAAAGTATTTTCACCGTGATGAAAAAACATTTTCACCACGATGAAAAATAAGACATTGTCTTTTGTATTCGTAATTTATCTTTTAAACAATCTGAACAACTCCCCAATCCATAAGACAAATGAAGAGGAACCGATAATGATCGCCCAGTCTTTCAAGGACAACGGTATGACGCTGAACATCTCGCCTCCAAAAGTGACGATCAAGTATTGACCAATCAAAATCAGTAAAGCGACCAGCAAGAAACTTTTACTATCCTTTAAATTGGCAAAAGCGGAACGTCCTTCCATAAAGGCCTTTGCGTTAAACATATTCCAGAACTGTAGCATCACGAAGAAGCTGAAGAACCACGATAAATCGTGCGGCGTTAAACCGTCTTGCGCATGGAAATAGAACAACAAGCCCATCAAGATTACGACAAAAGCGAATCCGACACCGAAAATATTGTAAGCCATCGGGCGGGTGATAATGAAATCTCCATCCTTACCGCTCCGGCGAGGTTTATCTTTCATCACTCGCTCATTCGGTGGGAGAGAGGCCAACGCCCCGGCCGCGAATGTATCCATGATCAAGTTTACCCATAACATCTGCGTGATGGTCAAAGGCGATTCCGTACCTAATAAGGAACCCAATAGCACGATCAAACAAGCGGCTACATTGATGGTCAATTGGAATAACAAGAATTTCTGGATATTCCGGTACAAGGAACGTCCCCACATCACCGCACGGGTAATGCTACTGAACGAGTTGTCGATAATCGTAATGTCGCTGGCTTCCTTGGCAACGGAAGTACCGTCACCCATGGAGAGGCCTACTTGTGCCGCTTTCAAGGCGGGGGCATCGTTTGTCCCGTCGCCGGTAACCGCTACCACGGCGCCTTTCTGTTGTAATAATTGTACCAAACGCTGTTTGTCCGTAGGACGGGCACGGCACATGATCTTCAAGTCTAAGACACGATCCAAGGCCTCTTGATCGCTAAGCGCCTCGAATGCGGGACCCGTGATAATGTTCCGGTCGGTATCATTCGCTTTCCACGTACCGATCTGTCGTCCGATTTCTTTAGCCGTACCCGGTGTATCTCCGGTGACGATCTTCACGTCGATACCTGCGTCCAAGCAACTTTGAACAGCGGGGGGCACATCCGCACGTACCGGATCGGAGATAGCGACGATACCTAGGTACGTTAAATCCGTATCA
>OHFX01001012.1_pt1 | contig 9271 bp, 4 predicted proteins | sample 1567691 | NCBI WGS metagenome assembly OHFX01 (sample SAMEA3879552, study PRJEB24766) | human gut metagenome | biome: human-associated habitat; feature: feces | place: USA | collected 1985/1987 | reverse complement strand
GTGGCGCGGCGCCATGGCGGTCAGCGCCCTCAAGCAGATGATCCACCAGACCAAGTGGGGAACGCTCGATTTCCTGCTCGCGGACCTGCCCCCCGGAACGGGCGACGTACACCTCTCTATTATAGGCGAACTGAAAATCGACGCCGCGGTGATCGTCTCGACGCCCCAGCAGGTGGCGGTCGCCGACGTGGTGCGCGGTGTGGAGATGTTCCGCAACGAAAACGTAAATATCCCGGTAGCGGGCGTAATAGAAAACATGGCGTGGTTCACACCCGAAGAACTGCCCGAAAACCGGTACTATATCTTCGGGAAAGGCGGCGCGCGCCGTTACGCCGAAGAGAACGGCGTGGATTTTCTGGGCGAAATACCCATCGTACAGTCCATCATGGAGGGTTCCGACGAGGGACGCCCTGCGGCGGGCATCGATCCGAGGGTCGAAAAATGGTACCGCGAAATCGCCGAAAAGACTGTCGAAAAGGTGATGAAATCGTGTTAGAAACCCTGTTGATAACCGACGATAAATAATGAAAACTTCCGGCCCCGAAGAGTTGCAAATCCCGAAACAGGGAGGGTATATACAAGTTTTCGCCGAAACCAAAAAAAGTTTTGCCGAATTATAGTCAGCGGCCGACTCCCAAAAGAGCAACAGAATGTTCACAAAAAAGGGATGTCGAAATGTTGAAAACAGTTGTGAACAATTGTCGATTATTATTTTTATAGATTGACTATCAAATAATTGTAATAAAAACAGAAGAAAAAGAAGAGGAGAAAATGTTGAGAGAAAAATCGCGGGGAAACTTGTGAACAGTATCAACAGCTATTATATCTATTCTTCTTTTTATTATTTAAATTAATTAAAGGAATAAAAATAAAAAATGAACGTGGAAAACTCCTCCGAGCTCAGCCGCCGCATCGGGGATCTCAAGCGCGAGAAAAACGCCGTGATCCTGGCGCACTACTATACGCTGCCCGAAGTGCAGGAGGTAGCCGATTTCCTGGGCGATTCGCTGGCGCTCTCCATCGAGGCGCAGAAGACCGACGCCCGGATCATCCTCTTCGCCGGCGTGCATTTCATGGCAGAGACGGCCAAGGTGCTCTCGCCTGAAAAGAAGGTGCTGCTTCCGAATCTCGAAGCGGGATGTTCGCTGGCAGAATCGTGCGATGCGGCCGCTTTCGCGGCTTTCAAGGCGAAATATCCCGGCTACAAGGTGGTTTCGTACGTCAATACTTCGGTCGGGGTGAAAGCCTTGACGGATGTGTGCTGCACCTCGTCCAATGCCCTGAAGGTCGTAGAGTCGATTCCGGCCGACCAGCCGATCATCTTCGCTCCCGACCGGAACCTGGGTTCCTATATCCAAAAGCTGACTGGACGCGAGAATATGGTGATCTGGGACGGCGCCTGCCATGTGCACGAGGAGTTTTCGTTGGAAAAAATCCTGGAACTGAAGCGGCAGCATCCCGCAGCGCAGGTGGTGGTGCATCCCGAATGCAGGGCCTATATCGTGCAGGTGGCCGATTTCGTCGGTTCGACGGCGGCTATTCTGGACTATTGCGGCAAAAGTTCCGCCAGGGAGTTCATCGTGGTGACCGAAGCGGGGATTCTGACCGAGATGAAGCGCCGCTATCCGGAGAAGACGTTTATCCCGGCCCCTCCCGACGACGAGGCGTGCGGATGCAACAATTGTAGGTATATGAAGATGATTACGCTGGAGAATATCTTCACCACGCTGCGCGACGAGCGGCCCGAAATATCGCTCGACGAGGAGGTACGCCGCCGTGCCGAGCGTTCGATCCTCAACATGATCGCCATCAAGTAGGTTTTTCGCTCGCCGGAGGGCGATCCTCCGGTCGCACGGCCTGTGCGGTTACGGAGGCGGAACGGCGGATTTCCGGTCGGCGGCCAAAGAGGAGAAACGAGGGAGAACCTGCCCGGCCGGTTGCGGCGAAGGACGAAAAAAGAGAACAGGGGAAGGAACGGAGAGAGTGCGGCATTCCGATCCGGTTGGGCGGATGCGGAGCCGGTCGTATGAAGTGCGAACAGAGAAATTCAACTATATATTTTTTATAAACCAAGTAAACAAACATTTTAAGGAGAGATGAAAAAACTGATTTTATGCCTGGCTGCGGCAGTCGTATCGCTGACTGCCGCTGCAGACGAGGGTATGTGGCTTCTGCCCTATCTTCAGAAGATGAACATCGGGGATATGAAAGCCAAGGGCTGCCAGCTCACGGCCGAAGATATCTATTCGGTGAATCACGGATCGCTCAAGGATGCGATCGTCATTTTCGGTAACGGTTGTACGGGCGAGGTCGTATCGCCCGAAGGACTCGTTTTCACCAACCACCATTGCGGTTACGGTTCGATTCAGGCCCTCTCTTCGGTGGAGCACGACTACCTGAAGGACGGTTTCTGGGCCATGTCCAACGAGGAGGAGCTGCCGGCTCCGGGGCTGACGGTCACTTTCATCCGTCGAATCATCGACGTAACGCCCGAGGTGCTGGGCAACATCCCCTCGATCGCCAAGGGCGAGGAGCGTTCGGAAATGGAGGATAAGAACATCGAGGCGCTGTACGAGAAATTGCGGGCCGAGAATCCCGGCATGACGATCAACATCCAGCCGTTCTTCGGTGGCAACCAGTACTTCGCGTTCGTGATGGAGGTTTATCGGGACATCCGTCTGGTCGGTACTCCCCCGACGTCGATCGGCAAGTTCGGCGGCGACACCGACAACTGGATGTGGCCGCGTCATACGGGCGATTTCTCGGTCTTTCGCGTCTATGCCGGACCCGACAACAAGCCGGCCGATTACGCGCCCGAAAACCGCCCTTACAAGGCCGACAAGTTTCTGAAGGTTTCGGTGGACGGATACAAGGAGGGAGACTTTGCGATGATCATGGGTTTCCCCGGTTCGACGTCGCGTTACATGACTTCGTTCGAGATCGACCGCATGCTGGATATCGAGAATCCGCAGCGCATCTTCATCCGCGGCGAACGTCAGGCCATTCTCAAGGAGGATATGGCCGCAAGCGACAAGGTGCGGATTCAGTACGCTTCGAAATACGCCCAGTCGTCGAACTACTGGAAGAATTCGATCGGCATGTCGCGCGGCATCCGCAAACTGAACGTCAAGGCGCAGAAAGAGGCGCAGGAGGCGGCTTTCCGGAAGTGGGCCGAAGCCAATACGCTGCCGACCGAAGGCTATATGGATGCGCTGGACCGCATCCGCGAAGCGGTGGAAGGCAACGCTTCCGCTTTTGCGGCCGAGCAGGTGCTCAGGGAGGCGCTTTACCGGGCCGTGGAGATCCTGACGCCGGCGCGTTCGTTCCTCGCCGTGGAGAAGATCACCGATCCGGCGCGTTCTAAGGAGGCCATGAGGGCCTTCTACAAGGATTACAACCCGGCGACGGACCGACGTGTAGCCAAACGCATGATGCAGATCGTCAAGGAGAAATGCGGAGACCTTCCGACGGTGTTCGCCGAAGTGATCGACAAGCGGTTCGGCGGCGATACGGATGCTTATGTCGATTATCTGTACGATAACTCGGTTTTCTCCACCGAAGAAGGCACGCTGGCTTTCGTGGATGATTTTTCGGTGGGAAAACGCGATGCCGATCCGGCGGTCGTATTCGTGCGTTCGCTCGATGCGAAACTGCTCGAACTGGCGGATGCCCAGCGGGAGAATAACCGCAGGTTCAAGGACGGGCACCGTCTCTACATCGCCGGTCTGATGCGTATGCAGCCCGACAAGGCGTGGGCTTCGGATGCGAACTTTACGATCCGCCTGACTTACGGCCGCGTTCTGCCCTACGATCCGGCGGACGGTATTCGCTACAACTATTATACGACGCTCAAGGGCGTGATGGAGAAGGAAGATCCCAAGAATCCTACGGAGTTTACGGTTCCCGACAAGCTCAAGGAGCTGTACGCCGCGAAGGACTTCGGGCGGTATGCCAACGCCGAGGGCGAACTTCCGGTGGCCTTCTTGGCCGACTGCGATATTACGGGCGGCAATTCGGGTTCGCCGGTGATGAACGCCAAGGGCGAGCTGATCGGTCTGGCGTTCGACGGCAACTGGGAAGCGATGTCGGGCGACGTGGCTTTCGAGCCGCAGCTGCAGCGCACGATCGCCGTGGATGTCCGCTACGTGCTCTTCGTCATCGACAAGTTCGCCGGCGCGAAATGGCTGATCGACGAGTTGTCGATCGACTGACCGAAGCGGAATCGATCGTTGAACCGGAGCCTGATTTCAGGTTCCGGTTTTTGTTTATTACCATCTGTAAACAAATAATGGCGCTTTGCTTTTTTTTAGCCTAAAAATTACTAATTTTGACAGAAATTAGTAATACTGTATCTGTTTTTATGGCAAAAGAATTCAAGCGTTATCTCGTTACCTCGGCTCTTCCCTATGCCAACGGTCCGGTGCATATCGGCCATCTGGCGGGAGTTTACATACCTTCGGACATTTATACCCGTTACCTGCGGCTCAGGGGCCGCGATGTGATTTCGGTCTGCGGAAGCGACGAACACGGCGTGCCCATCACCATCAAGGCCCGCAAGGAGGGGGTGACGCCGCAGCAGATCGTGGACCGTTACCACAATATGATCAAAAAGTCGTTCGAGGGGCTGGGAATGTCGTTCGATATCTATTCGCGGACTTCGTCGGCGACGCATGCCAAGACCGCTTCGGAATTTTTCCGCAAGTTGTACGACGAGGGGAAGTTTATCGAGCAGACTTCGATGCAGTATTACGACGAGGAGACGCAGACGTTCCTCGCAGACCGTTATATCGTCGGCACCTGTCCCAAATGCGGCAACGACCGCGCTTACGGCGACCAGTGCGAGAAGTGCGGATCTACCCTCTCGCCCGACGAGTTGATCGATCCGCACAGCGCCGTGTCGGGTTCCGTGCCTGTGAAGCGTGAGACGAAACACTGGTATCTGCCGCTGGATCAGTACGAAGGATTCCTGCGCGAGTGGATTCTCGAAGGGCACAAAGAGTGGAAAAGCAATGTTTACGGACAGTGCAAGAGCTGGCTGGACGGAGGTTTGCAGCCCCGTGCCGTGAGCCGTGACCTCGATTGGGGCATTCCCGTACCGGTGGAGGGAGCCGAAGGGAAGGTGCTTTATGTCTGGTTCGACGCTCCGATCGGTTATATATCTGCTACAAAGGACCTTACACCCGATTGGGAGACCTATTGGAAGTCGGAGGACACCAAGATGGTTCATTTTATCGGCAAAGACAATATCGTTTTCCACTGCATCGTCTTCCCGTCGATGCTCAAGGCGCACGGCGGCTATATCCTGCCCGAAAACGTGCCGGCGAATGAGTTCCTGAATCTCGAAGGCGACAAGATTTCGACCTCGCGCAACTGGGCCGTGTGGCTGCACGAATACCTCGAAGAGTTTCCGGGCAAGGAGGATGTGCTTCGTTACGTACTCTGCGCCAATGCGCCCGAAACCAAGGACAACGACTTTACGTGGAAGGATTTTCAGGCCCGCAACAACAACGAGCTGGTTGCTGTTCTGGGCAATTTCGTGAATCGCGCGCTGGTGCTGACCCGGAAATATTACGATGGGGAAGTTCCGGCCTGCGGCGAACTGAATGACTATGACCGCCAGACTGTCGGCGAGGTGGCTGCGGTGAAGGCGTCGCTGGAGTCCAATATCGAACATTACCATTTCCGCGAAGCGCTGAAAGACGCCATGAATATCGCCCGCATCGGTAACAAGTACCTTGCGGATACCGAGCCGTGGAAAGTCGTCAAGACCGATCCTCAACGTGTCGGGACGATTCTCAACATCGCGTTGCAGATCACGGCCAATACGGCCATTGCGATCGAACCTTTCATGCCCTTCTCCGCCGCGAAGATACTGAAGATGCTCTCTGTCGAGAAATTCGGATGGGAACAGTTGGGGACGATGGATCTGATTGCCGCCGGGCATAAGATCGGGGAACCGGTTTTGCTGTTCGAGAAAATCGAAGACGACGTGATTCAGCGCCAGCTGGACAAACTTGCGGCGACCAAAGAGGCCAACGCAGCGGCTGAGGCGGCGCAACAGGTTGAACCTCAGAAAGATGCGATAAGTTTCAACGATTTTCAGAAAATGGATATCCGGGTTTCGACGATTCTTGCGGCCGAAAAGGTGGCGAAAACGAAGAAACTGTTGAAATTGACGGTCGATACGGGTATAGATCAGCGTGAAATAGTATCAGGAATCGCCGAATATTTCACGCCTGAGGAGTTGGTCGGACGTCAGGTGCTCGTGTTGGTCAATCTGCAACCCCGCGAATTGAAGGGGATTTTGTCGCGCGGTATGATTCTGATGGCCGAGGATGCCTCCGGAAAACTGCGTCTGCTGAGTCCGAATGAGGCGACGAACAGCGGCGCCGTCGTGGGATAATGTTGTAAAACCTTTAAAACTTATTATAATGGAAAATATGGATTGGGGTGCCTTGGGATTCGATTATCGCAAGACCGACGCAAACGTTCGCTATTATTATACGGACGGCAAATGGAGTGAGATGGAGGTCACGGGCGACGAGTATATCAAGATACACATGTCGGCGTCGTGTCTGCATTACGGTATCGAGCTGTTCGAAGGGCTGAAAGCCTTTCGGGGCGTCGATGGGAAAGTCCGTCTTTTCCGTGTAGAGGAGAACGCCAAGCGGTTGCAGTCTTCTGCGGAACGTCTTTGCCTTCCCGTCCCGACGATCGAAATGATCGTCAAGGCCTGCGTCGAAGTGGTTAAACGCAACGAAAAATATATTCCTCCCTATGGTACCGGCGCATCGCTCTATCTGCGTCCCGTCATGTTCGGTACGACTGCCGGATTGGGGGTCAAACCTGCCAAGGATGCTTTGCTGATTGTTTATTGCTCTCCCGTGGGGGCTTATTTCAAAGACGGCATCAAGCCTATCTCCGTTGCCATAGACCGTGAACAGGACCGCGCTGCTCCACGTGGAACAGGCGACGTGAAGGTCGGCGGCAACTATGCTTCCAGCCTGCTGTCGGGTGAAAACGGCCATAAATTGGGCTATTCGAATATCATGTATCTCGATGCCGCAGAGCATAAGTATATCGAAGAGTGCGGAGCCTGCAATTTCTTCGGTATTAAGGAGGGGAAATATATTACGCCGAAATCCTCTTCTGTATTGCCTTCCATTACCAACAAGAGTCTGCGGCAGTTGGCGCGAGATATGGGGCTTGAGGTCGAAGACCGTTTGATTCCTGTAGAGGAGCTTCCTACCTTCGAGGAGTGCGGCGGCTGCGGAACGGCGGCTGTTATCTCCCCTATCGGGAAGATTTTCGATATGCAGACAAATGATATTTATGAATATGGGACAGAAGTGGGTAAGGTGTGTATGGAACTTTACACACGTCTTCAGGATATTCAATACGGCCGTGCCGAAGATAAGTATAATTGGTGTACGATTGTAGAGTAATATTCTCGTTATTTGAATTATAAAGACCGCTTATTTAAGCGGTCTTTATAATTTGTTCCACGTGGAACTATGTGTTGTGGTTTGTGATCATATAGGGGTTTGTGTTCACTGGATTGTTCCACGTGGAACGGCTTGTTGAACACGCCTGAATTTTATCTTCCGAATTTTACCAGCAATACATTGACGTCGGCCGGGGAAACTCCCGGAATCCGGGACGCCTGCCCTATTGTTGCCGGGCGTATCCGGGTCAGTTTCTGACGGGCTTCTATCGTCAGCGAGTTCATCGAGTGGAAATCGAAATCTTCAGGAATGCGAATGTTTTCGAGTCTGTGGAGTTTTTCTGCGATGAATTTTTCACGTTCTATATAGCCTTTGTATTTGATTTGAATTTCGGCTTCTTCGATTGCTTCGGCTGAAATGTTGTTGTCCGAGATGAATTTCCGGAGTTTTGGGAGTGCTTCCGAGAGCGATTCGAACGTAACATTATTGCGCATCAGGATGTCGTAAAGCTTCCTTCCCTGAGTCAAAGGTTCCGAATTTACCGATTTTAAATAGTCGTTAATTTCGGCTGCTTTGATGCTCTGCCGGCGGGCGAAGGAAATAAGCGATTCTACGGATGTTTTTTTTTCGGTGAAATGGGCGTATCTTTTTTGTGAAATCAACCCTATTTTATATCCGATCGGAGTAAGTCTGAGATCCGCATTGTCCTGCCGGAGCAAAATACGGTATTCGGCACGCGAGGTAAACATGCGGTAGGGTTCGTCCACACCTTTGGTAACGAGATCGTCGATCAGTACTCCGATGTAGGCTTCGTCGCGTTGCAATACCACGGCTTCTTCCCCTTTCAGCGCCCGGTGTGCGTTGATTCCGGCTATGAGTCCCTGCGCCGCGGCCTCTTCGTATCCGGTCGTTCCGTTGACCTGACCTGCGAAATACAAGCCGGAAACGAGTTTCGTTTCGAGCGAATGGTGCAGTTGCGTAGGCGGAAAATAGTCGTATTCGATGGCGTAACCGGGGCGGAATATATGCAAATCTTCGAATCCCCGGATTTTGTGCAGCGCTTCCCACTGTATGTCCCAAGGCAGCGACGATGAAAATCCGTTGAGATAATATTCGTTGGTTGACTCGCCTTCGGGCTCCAGAAAGAGCTGGTGCTGATCCTTGTCGGCAAAGGTCCGGAGCTTGTCTTCGATGCTGGGACAGTAGCGGGGACCTATTCCTTTGATCGTTCCGTTGAACAGAGGCGAACGGTCGAAACCGGTGCGCAGCAGGTCGTGCACCTCGGCCGAAGTGTAGACTAGAAAACAAGGCAGTTGATGCTTAACAGGTTGTGTATCAGGTGAAAAAGAGAACTTGGCCGGATTTTCGTCGCCGTATTGCGGTTCGAGCGCTTCGAAGTCGATCGTGCGTGCGTCGAGACGTGCCGGAGTGCCTGTTTTCATGCGTCCCGTTTCGAATCCTACGGAGCGCAGGGATTCCGTGATTCCGTGCGAAGCGGCATCCCCCGCCCTGCCTCCTTCGGCGTGCGAAGTGCCGCAGTGCATCATTCCTTCGAGAAAGGTTCCCGAAGTCAGCACGACAGCGCGGCAGGCGAACTCGATGCCCATTTGGGTCCTTACGCCCTTTATGCGGGGTTTGGCCCCGGCGGTGTCGAAGAGAAGCTCCGTCGCCGCATCCTGCCAGATGTAGAGGTTCACGGTGTTTTCGAGCGTGTGCCGCCATTGCGCCGAGAAGCGCGATTTGTCGCATTGGGCGCGCGGACTCCACATGGCGGCGCCCTTCGAACGGTTGAGCATCCGGAACTGGATGGTCGTGAGGTCCGTGAT
>OHFX01001000.1_pt1 | contig 9354 bp, 7 predicted proteins | sample 1567691 | NCBI WGS metagenome assembly OHFX01 (sample SAMEA3879552, study PRJEB24766) | human gut metagenome | biome: human-associated habitat; feature: feces | place: USA | collected 1985/1987 | reverse complement strand
CAGTACGGGGAAGTGGAAGGTCGAGAACCTAGGAGCCCCCATCAATTCTATGGGAGACGATTTCGGTATCACCTTCGCCGGAAAAGAGGAACGGGGCTTCTTCTGCTCCAACCGCAACGACGCACGGGGCTATGACCATATCTATTCCTTTGAACTGCCTACGATCACCATCTTCATCGAAGGAATCGTAAACGATGTGGATGAATATCCGATCGAGGACGCTACCGTACGCATCGTCGGAAAAGACGGACTGAACGTGAAAGTCCCGGTCAAGAAAGACGGAACCTATCGTGTCGAGTTGGAACGAGACATCCGTTATGTCATGATGGCCAGCGCCCGTGGTTACCTCAACCAGAATTACGAGTTGCATACCGGCCCCGAGGAGAAAAACGAGACGTATATCGTGGATTTCTTCCTCTCTCCGATCAGCAAGCCGGTTGTTATCGATAACATTTTCTACGATTTCGATAAAGCGACCCTTCGTCCGGAATCCAAGAAAGCTTTGGACGAGATGATCAAGATGCTGAACGATAACCCGAACGTAACGATCGAACTGGGTGCCCACACGGACCGGAAAGGTACGGACCAGTATAACGAGCGTTTGGCTCAACGCCGTGCGCAATCGGTCGTGGATTACCTAATAGCGGGAGGTATCGAGGCGGCTCGTCTGGAAGCGAAAGGATATGGAGAAAGCGTTCCCAAGACGATCAATAAGAAGATGGCTAAACAATTCGATTTCTTGAAAGAAGGCGATGTGCTTACCGAGGAATTCATCCTTGCCCTGCCGCCGGAACAACAAGAGATCGCCGACCAGATCAACCGCAGAACGGAATTCAAGGTCTTACGTACAAACTATAACTTATTTTGAGGGAGCAAAGAGCGTGATCTCCTTAAAAGAGACTGGCCAATCGATCGCACTCATCAGCACATCGAAGGACAGGCGTTGCTGATAAGAGACCGAGGACTCCCTTGAATACAAGTCATGAGCTACCAAACCGATCATCATCTTAACCTTATAATGCAATTCCTTGGATAGTACCAAGCAGGCAAGTACACTCAAATCTCTCGCTTCTTCCCAATCCCGATCCGCAAAACACATCTCCTTTTGAAGTGCCGGATAATGACGAGTCCGCATGATCAGATCCGGATCACGGACCTCACACGCACCTTCCACTACATCCAATAATATACGACAGACAGCCAAACGTTGCTTTTTAATTACCTCCATATACGTTTCCCTCAAACCGGACCGTTCACCTTGTTCGGTATTTCTATATGCTACAAAAAAGAAGCGTGGGAACTGTTAATCTACTATTCGAAACTGAGGCATCGCCAAACACCCATCGGACAAATAATAAACAACAGCCCACGCCTTATTACGTATACTATTAGGCAGTATATATAACAAGCGTGAGCGTTTAGTTGCCTATTATCTCTGTCCGACTTGAAACTTGGCGATTTTCAGTTCCAAAGATAATATCTTAAACGCTTATCGTAATCACACTTTGATTCATAAACCCTTGAATTTCCACAAGAGTTTACTTTATCGATACAAATATAACGCTTTTTCTCATACATCATATGGATTTATTTTTCTCTTTTAAAATCTATTGGGAAAAGATAGCGTATACTCTCTAGCGATAAATTCTTCCACTATAAACAAGATGCTTCCGTGAGTAAAAAAGAGAAGCGCATATACATACTATTTAATGTATATGCGCCTCCACCATTATTTGGATATTTCCAAATCCGGAACTTTCTTCCTTATTTACTCTACCGAGAACTTATAAATACACTCACTCGCATATTTCTCGCCCGGACGAAGCACTACACTCGGGAATGCCGGTTGGTTCGGGCTATCCGGGTAATGTTGAGTCTCCAGACATAGAGCGCCACGATGCGGGTAAACCACACCTAACTTGCCTTTATCACCCGCTTTCGTCATTGAGTTGCCGGCATAGAATTGAAGACCCGGCTCGTTGGTGTAAACTTCCATAACGATACCGCTTGTCGGAGATACAACTTTAGCGGCTACCTTATTGATATCGCCGGCGGCGTTCAATATCCAGTTATGATCGTAACCACCACCGTAAACCAATTGCGTAAACGGATTGTCGATATCAGCGCCTACCACTACCGGTTTGCGGAGATCCATCGGAGTGCCTTCCACGGGTTCGATACCGGTCGGGATCAAAGTCTCGTCCACCGGGTTATATGTATCCGCATCGATCATGATCGTATGATCCATGATTTGCGAGCCGGGAACACCGGAAAGGTTGAAATAACTATGGTTTGTCAAATTCACGACAGTAGGTTTATCCGTCGTAGCCTCGTACTTAATATCAACGGCGTTATCATCCGTCAACTTATAGATCACCTTGATATCCAGATTACCGGGGAAACCTGCCTCACCGTCTTTCGATAGATAAGTCAACTCCAAGGTTTGGTCATCGATCTGTTTCGCGTCCCAAACTACCGCATGATATCCTTTCGGACCTCCATGCAAGCAATGCCCGTTATTATTCTGCGGAAGTTGATACTCCGTTCCGTCCAACGTAAACTTACCATTCGCAATACGGTTGCCATAACGTCCGATCAAACCACCATAGTTATTATCCGGAAAAGCTACATACTGAGCGATATTATCATACCCAAGCACAACATCCGTCATCTTACCGTTCTTATCAGGCACCATCACGGAAACCAAGCGTCCACCCCAATTCGTTACGCAAGCCTCAGCCCCTTTCTTATTCTTCAACACATACAAAGCAGTCGGCTTACCATCTACCTCAGATACAAAATCCGACTTCATCAAACCAGAAAGAGTGGCCTCTTCCGTAGCCGCCCCCTTCTCATTCTTACCTCCGCATGACAATAACATACACATTGCCATGACCGCAAAACAAAGTTTTTTCATCTCTTTCCTTTAAAATTAATAAATGTTATTCTTCGGGCAAAGATACGCATTCTATCCACATGAGGTCCAATATCCTTACGCATTTTCTCGGGAATCCTTACCGATTTCCTCCCGAAGTACTACACTCTTCCTCTTGACATCTTAATCATCCACCAATTGGTAGATGATCATGCAACAGCCGTTGGAAGATCATGCAACAGTTGGTAGATGATCATCCAACAGATGATAAATAAGCTAGACCTTCATACAAATCCCCTAATACCTCCCGAAGAAACAGCCAAGGATACATGAAGAAACCGTTTGAATCCTCAACCGATTTCATATTTTGACCCGTTATTCTAGTATAATACGATTCACTTTTGTACATTTGCACACTATTGTAATAAGTGAGTAATGAAACAATATTTAGAGCTGCTCAATAGAGTGCTTACCGAGGGAGTTAGAAAAGAAGACCGGACGGGTACGGGAACGATCAGCGTATTCGGTCATCAGATGCGGTTCAATCTGGAAGAGGGATTCCCGCTACTCACTACCAAGAAGCTGCATCTGAAGTCTATCATCTACGAATTGTTATGGTTCCTGAATGGAGATACCAACGTAAAATATCTGCAAGATCATGGCGTACGCATCTGGAACGAGTGGGCCGACGCGGATGGTAGCCTTGGGCATATATACGGTTACCAATGGCGGTCATGGCCGGATTATAAAGGAGGATCTATCGACCAGATCACCGAGGCCGTGGAGACGATCAAGCATAACCCGGATTCACGACGAATCATTGTAAGCATGGAACGTGGCGGACTTAGACAACATGAACCTGCCTCCTTGCCACGCTTTCTTCCAGTTTTACGTGGCGAACGGACGGTTGAGCCTACAATTGTATCAACGTAGCGCGGATATTTTCCTTGGCGTTCCGTTCAACATTGCCTCCTATGCCTTGTTATTACAAATGATGGCACAAGCTACCGGCCTTAAAGCCGGAGATTTTGTTCATACGTTGGGAGACGCCCATATCTACAGCAACCATTTGGAGCAAGTTAAGTTACAATTGACACGTGAGCCACGTGCGTTGCCCCGTATGGAGATCAACCCAGACGTAAAGAGCATCTTCGATTTTAAGTTCGAGGATTTCAATTTGACCGGATACGACCCGCATCCCCACATCAAGGGAGAAGTGGCCGTCTGAGAATTGGCAGTTGACGATGGACAGTTGACAGTTAATTCATAAATCATAAATTACAAATCATAAATCAATAAGTCTATGAGTACAATTTCTATCATCGCAGCAATCGCAGATAAAAGCGCGATCGGAAAGAATCAGCAATTATTATGTCACATGCCTTCAGACATGAAGCGTTTCAAGGAATTAACCACGGGACATGCGGTAATCATGGGACGTAAGACATTTGAGTCTCTCCCTGTAGCGCCACTGCCCAATCGGAAGAATGTCGTATTGACGACTATGCCCGAGGCTGGTTTCGTGAATTGTTTCGCTTGCGAGTCTATGGGGGCCGCTCTGGATTTATGTGAGAAAGAGGACGAGATATTCATCATTGGCGGTGCGTTGGTCTACAGACAGGCCTTGAGAATAGCCGACAAAATGTATATTACCCGCATCCATCATGAGTTTCCCGACGCTACCTCGTTCTTTCCCGTCGTAAACTGGGACCTTTGGGAAGAGACTGAACGTGAGGAACATCCCGCAGACGAGAAGAATCCTTACCCCTACACCTACATCACTTATGTGCGTAAAAAGTAAACATTAACGTACGTTTTACAACTTTTTGCTCTTTCTTTGTATCTATATAGGAAAGGTTTATTGTTAAACTTATAAAACCCAAAAGATATGAAGATAAGAGCAATTATTTTATCTGCCCTGATACTTTGCGGCATCTCGGCGGTTATTATGTATAGCCGGGCCGCCCAGCCTCAACAAAAAAGTTCTGTTATCACGCAAGCTATAAACGATAAGAATACCCCTATGGTGATCAAGAATCTTATCCTTAAAATGAAAGAACAGATGGAGGTAAACGATGATCAGTTCCCGGAACTGATCAAGGAGGTGGAGAATTACACCAACAGTTGCGCCGACTCGGCTTCCGTGGCGGTATTACATTCCATGCTGGCGGAGATGTATCAGAACTACTTCCAACGGAACCAGTGGACCATCAACCAAAGAACCCAATTAAGCGGTTATATCCCGGAGGATATCCGGGTATGGACTTCCAACTTATTCACGGATAAGATCAAGGAAGAGATCGATTTATCATTGCGACCTACGGCTTTATTGCAAAATACGCCTGTCAGCAAGTTCAAGGATATTCTGGAGATCGGAAAGGACTCGCAAACCCTGCGTCCGACCCTCTATGAGTTCCTTGCCTTCCGGGCACTAGACATCCAACCAACCGTACAGATCTATAAAGACTTGATCGCCTTTCAAAATAAGGAGCCAAATATGAAATCGGTCCTCCTTACGGAATTGGATTACCTACGATTCCTTTACGGGGATAAAAGGGATAAAGAGTCTTTCGTGGCTTACATGAACGCATTGGATGAGCTTTACAGGAACTTAGCTTCTCAAAACTATGCAGCCGAGATCTTAATCGCTAAATTGGATTTGGTTAGTGGCAGTATGTTTCGTTACGTCTCTACCCAATGGGATTCTATCAAAGCGGAAGAGGTGAAACTATGCGAGGAGGGTATCAAGCGGTATTCCGGTTACCCTCGCACGGCTATCTTAAAGAATCGCTTGGCACAATTGGAACAACCTACTTTATCCGCATCTACAAACAATACGGTTTATCCGGGACAGCAACTGGGGATCAAGCTGGAATATAAGAATGTACAGAAAGTCATCGTACAAATCTATCGAAGCTCGAAAACACCTTTACAAGCGGCAGCCCATACATCCGCAAAAAAATCAAGTAGCAGCACCTTGGGACAACTCGTAAATGAGAAGACATTCTCTTTGCTACTGCCCAACACCTATTCGCAGCAAGATACGACCTTACATATATCTATGGATCAACCGGGATTGTATGAATGTGTCGTAACCGTACCCGGACAACAGCTAAAGACGATCAATACGGTTAGCGTAACCCGATTGGCCGCGATCTATCGTAATCTTTCCGGTAATAAACAAGAGGTCATGGTTACCGACTATCTTAGCGGGAAGCCTGTTGATGGGGCTATCGTTACCTATTACGGAGGTCAGCGTCGTAGCTTGCAAGAACTGGGTACCGTCAAGACAGACCGGGAAGGCTTGACCACGCTTCCAGCGAACAGTCAAGTATTGGCGTTCCAAGCCAGCAGACCGGGAGATACCAACGCTATGTTGACAAATATCTATCCGATGGGTTCCGGCCACAAACCGGAAAAGAACCCGATAGAAGTCTCTATCTTTACGGACCGTGGGCTTTACCGTCCGGGACAAACCATTTTCTTCAAAGGCCTCGCCTATGTAAAAGACTCGAACGACCCGCATGCCGTGGCCGGACAGCCTTTTACGGTGACCTTATACGACGCTAACGGGAAAGAGATAACCCAGAAGAAAGTCACGACCAATGAGTTCGGTTCCTTTAACGGAGAGTTCTCCCTCCCCAAACAGACCCTAAGCGGCGTCTTCCGGTTAAGTACCGGACAGATGAGCGTATATATTCATGTAGAGGAATACAAACGTCCGACTTTCCAAGCGTACTTCCTCCCAATCAAGGGCGATATCGCTTTCGGCGATTCCGTTACCATACAAGGCAAGGCGGCTACATTCTCCGGCGTGTCACTGCCCAGCGGAGATGTCACTTGGCGTATTACACGCAGGCCCTTCCTGTTGTGGAGGTATTTCCGTCCGAGCGCTCCGACACAAGTTGCGGAAGGGAGTACCACCCTTTCCAGCGATGGGACATTCAACGTATCTTTCCGTCCCCAAAAAGAGGAGGATACGAATCCATACGCTTCCGCATACCAGACCTACGAGGTATCGGCTACCGTAACCGATAGCAAGGGAGAGACCCAAGAGGCGAATTACACTTTCTCGGTAGGAGAATCCAGTATCGTCTTATTCACGAACCTACCGCCACAAATCGAGAAAGACTCAGTAAAAGCCGTAGTCGAAGCCCGGACAATCAATGGGGAGATGGTTTCCACCTCCGGTACTTTCAAGATCGTAGAACTGATCGCAAACCGATCCGATAAGAACAGCGGAGAGAGCTATAAAGAAGGCAAGCAAGTAGCTTCCGGTAGCTTTACCAGTGGCAAGGAGATCAGTCCGGCTATTTTCAACCCATTGCCCTCCGGACGTTATCGCATTTTAGTAGAAGCCAAAGATAGCCAAGGACGACCCAGTAAAAACCAGTCCGATTTCATCCTATACGGAAAGAACGACAAGCGTCCTCCCGTATTTACCCATACTTGGCTGCTGAAAGAGAAGACAACTTGTTTACCCGGGGAGGAAGCGGAGATCGTATTCGGCACCTCCGACAAGGACGCCTACGTACTCTATGAATGGTTTGCCGGAAATAACCGCATCCATCACGAGTTGATAAAGCTAAGCGACGCGAACCATCGGTTTAAGATCCCGTTCAAGCCGGAATATGGAGAGGGAATCATCGTATCCTTTACGTTCGTAAAAGAGGGTGAGCTATATATCACACAAGTACCCGTAGAACTTCAGCTACCCAACCGGCAATTAACCATCAAGCCGATAACCTTCCGGGATCGTTTACTTCCGGGAAGTAAAGAGAGCTGGAAATTCCGTATCACCGACGCAGACTCCACGGTCGTATCCGCCGAGGTACTGACCAGCATGTATGATGCCTCGCTAGATAAAATCATACCATTCAATTGGTATTTCTCCCCGCGGCGAACGATCTTGCTACAAGCTCCCCGTTTCTCAACCGGAGCCGGATTCCAGCGTAGTTATCAATATGACCAGACAGAGGCCAAGTATATAAAAGTACCTCAATATCAGTATGACCGTTTAAATTGGTTCGGTCTATTCAATGAGATTGTCATACGAGGATACGGTTCCAGCAACCGGGCTTTCGCCACGGGTGGTATCATGCTGAAATCCGCGGCAGCCCCAGTAGTGGCGGAATCCATGAACATCATGGAAGACAGCGCCGTGTTAGAAGAGCCTAGTGTGGAATCTACGGAAGGGGAACCCGTGTTCAGCCTATCCGATCCTTTCGCCAAAGAGAGCAGCCAGCCGATAAGTCCGGAGCAAATCCGGCAGAACTTCGCAGAAACCGCCTTTTTCTACCCGACCTTACAAACGAACGAGGAAGGAGACGTATTCGTAAATTTCACCCTGCCGGAAAGTAACACGACTTGGAAACTACAGATGTTGGCCAACACCAAAGACCTAAAATACGGTCTGCTTACGAAAGAGGTCATTAGCAGCAAACCCTTGATGGTTCTACCGAATCTGCCTCGTTTCGTCCGCCAAGGGGATGAGGTCAGCATCAGCACGCAAGTCATCAACAATTCCAAGGAAGCGGTATCCGGCCGTGTACGCATCGAACTATTCGATCCCGCTACAGACCAACCGATTATCTGCTTGAGCAAGTCACAACGTCCGTTTGAGTTGCAACCGGATAGCATCGCTACTGTAAGCTGGATAATCCCGGTCCCCAAACAGATCAGCCTACTGGGCGTACGTATCCTAGCCGACTCTGAAAAGGGAAGCGACGGGGAGCAGCAGATCGTACCGGTTCTTTCCAATCAATTGCTTATCACGGAAAGTACCCCGTTCTATTTGCTCAAGGAAGGAGAGAAACAAATCCGTATCTCCGGGAACTCGGAGGGAGCGACACCGTTCCGTCTCACGCTGGAGATGACCGGGAATCCGATTTGGTACGCGGTACAGGCATTACCGACGATCACACAGCCGAACAATGATAATATCTTATCTTGGTTTGCCGCTTATTACAGCAATACGTTGGCTTCCTATATCGCCCAAGCCCATCCCCGCATCCAGAAAGTGATCAACCAATGGACCGCCCAAGGAGGGAATGCCTCTACCCTCTATTCAAACTTGGAAAAGAACCAAGAGCTGAAGAACATACTCTTGGAAGAGACGCCTTGGGTACTGGCCGCCGATAACGAGACAGAGCAAAAACAACGCTTGTCTTTATTGTTCGACCTAAACCGTGCGGACGGATTACGGGAAGCGGCCTTGCAACAACTGATCCAACAACAGAACGAAGAGGGTGGATGGAGCTGGTTCAAAGGTTTCCCCGCGAGCCGTGCGATCACGCTTGCTATCCTGAAAGGTATGTCACAGCTTGTACAGCTAAACGCGATCCAATATGGGCAAGCGGAGAAAGAGATGCAAATGAAGGCCCTCAAGTTCTTGGACAAAAGTATGCAAACGGATTATGAGAACTTGCTGAAATACGATAAGAAATGGCAAAACGCATGGCCCTCGCCGGAGCAGGTAG
>OHFX01000994.1_pt1 | contig 9409 bp, 8 predicted proteins | sample 1567691 | NCBI WGS metagenome assembly OHFX01 (sample SAMEA3879552, study PRJEB24766) | human gut metagenome | biome: human-associated habitat; feature: feces | place: USA | collected 1985/1987 | reverse complement strand
CCGTCGCCCGAACCGCCCGCAAAGGGCGGGGAATTCAATGAATTCGGCTTCACGACGACCGTCCCGGTCACGCTCTGCGTCGATTACGGCGACATGGACGGCATGCCGTCCAACGTCTATTTCGAGGTATACGACACCTGCCCCGTCGAAGAGACTGAAACGGCCTATGCCAGAATCGCAGGGACCGAGCCACTCTATGCCGGCTATACCGACGGGCAGGGGCGTTTCGAAGGGACGATCGAACTGCCCTCGTATATCCGGAAGGCTTATGTATTGACCCCCGCCTTCTATGCGCGCACCCTGCTCGAAGCGACCCGCAGCGGCGATATGCTGACCGCATCGGCCGAATCGGGAGCACCCGCGAACGCGGCCCCCGCATCGACGCGCGCCAAGGAGTATCATTCGACGGCCGTCGAGCGGGACGGTTGGAAAACATGGCTGGGCAGCTACGACACGACCTACGGCAGCATCGGCTACGAATACAAGGGCGACCTGAAAGTCAAGAATTACGGAGCGCTCCTCAAGGCGCACGCAAGCGTGTTCGACACGACCAAAAAGTGTCCGGAGGAGTACCGCTCCTCGCGCGACCTCTACCTCGAAAAATCGGCCGAAGTAGTCATCACCCTGCTGGGCAGCAACACCTGCTGGAACAGCTCGATGGGTTATTATTACTACAAGACCGGCAACAAACCCAAGTCGCTCGCCGACGCCGACGTGGTGATGATCTTCCCCAATACGCAGGACGGCCGGTGGAGCAACTCGCCGTGGGAATCACGGCTCTATCAGGGTGTGGAGCGCGGCACAGCCGTACAGCTGATCTATTATCCCGAAATCGCCGACGGCAGCAAGGCCGGAGCTACGACCGTATTCCCGGCCGATTACCGCATCGGATTCGTACTGGCCACCAACGCATGGACCAACCGGCTGAGAGCCGGAGACAAAAAGTACCGCGCCGCGACTTCCGACGGTCTGAGCGTCAATAACAACGGTGTCGCCTATCAGACGCCCCGCACAGCCGTATTCCGCTATACGGACAAGAAAAGCGGCATCAACTCGGTGCTCTTCTCGTTCGAGGACCACAACAACGACGAAAATTTCAGCGACGTGGTATTCACGATGACCTCCAATCCCGTGGACGCCGTGACGGACATTCCGTCGGTCGATGTCAACGACGGCAAGAAGACGGCCAACGTACTGCGCGGCATCTATGCTTTCGAGGACCTCTGGCCCAGCCGCGGCGACTACGACATGAACGACGTGATGGTCCGCAGCGATTACGAGAAGGTGTTCAACGAAAAGGGCATTTTCGAGGAGTCGTTCATGCTGAAGACCTTCGCCAACTTCGCAGGCAACGCCAACGGACTCGCCGTGACCCTTACGGGAGCGGCGGCGGACGCAAAACTCGAATTCAGCGTCCGCAAGCCCGGTGCCGAGACGTTCGAAGCTGCGGATTTCGAGCGCGACGGCAAGGTCGTACTGCTGACGCCCGACGTTAAGGAGACGATGGGTGCGACCTACCGGATTACGGCGAAATACGACGCGCCGGTCGCCGAGGCGCAGGCCGGAACGATCAAGCCGTTCATCTACCGCACCGACCGCGACGGGCTGACCGCCGGCAAACGCTGGGAGGTGCATATCCCCTACGAAGCGCCGACGGCACGGGCCGAAATGTCGTTCTTCGGCACGAACGACGACAAGTCTGTTCCCGAAAAAGGCATCTACTACGTACGCGCCGAGAATTATCCGTTCGCTTTCTTCCTTTCGGGTGCGAACGACGGGGACGTGGCCAAACTGCTCGACCAGACAAATGAAAAGTCCCCGATCGATCAGGTCTACCTCGCTTATGCGGAATGGGCCGCTACGAACGGCGAAAAGAATAAAGACTGGTACAAGAAATAATACTCCGCTCTTCAAACAAATACGACCTGCCGTCACTGCGGCAGGTCGTATTTTTTGTTGCGGTGTGGAGGTGGCGGGAGTCGAACCAAATACAATACACACTGATAATCAACAATATATACAAACACAAAAATTAGCTCCCACGAAAACTCCAAGAGACTGATATAATGAAAGCTATGCAAAAACCCTGAAAAATGCGGAAACATGCGGTAAGAAAGTTTAAATGTTTTGGATTAATCCGATTTTCTTTCGATCTTTGCAACATCGCAATAACGGGGCGATTATACACAAGCACCGGCCCAACCCTAAGTCCGGGATGCTAAAACCGTTTTTCACGTCAGTATGGCAAAAGATGCCGTAATTTGTCGTGGATTTTTTGTCGCCGTCGGTGACAAGGTTCTTTGACATGCGAAGAGAGCGGTCCGCTCTACTAAAAACAGGGCAATCGGAGGAATGGTCGCGCCGTGCCTCGTAATGTATCACGTCGGGTAGCTCCCAACATAATACTTTATTAATATGGAAAGAACAAATCAAAACATTCATTTCCTGATCGTTAAACCTAATAACTCAAATAATGCACAGTAATGAGACAACCCAAGTAGAGGCGTTGACAACGCGTATCTCTCTGCTCACGGCACGCCTTGAGCAGCTGGTGCAAACCGTCGAGAATCTGGAAGCAAAAGCCAAGGATGCGGAAGAAGAGAAATTTTACGACATCAACGATCTTGCCCGGATTTTTAATAGGTCCTCCCGAACCATTTTTAACTGGCGCGCCACAGGCGAACTGCCGATGAAAGAAATCGGGGGCAGCTGGTTCATAAGCAGAACCGAACTGCAGAAATATATGAATACAAATTCTAACCAAACGAAAGGTGCAGGCCATGTATGATCTTAATCAAGGCCCGAACCTTTCAACAGCACCACATGGCGGCATCACCCCGGACGATAGTCCGGCTATGGATGAGATGCTGCAGGGAGTTACCTCGCTTACCGAGGTTGCTCCGCAACCCCAAGGGTTGCAACTTAAAACGACAGGCGGCAACACGCCCATCGAGCAAATTGAGTTATTTTTACGCGCCCAATGGTTATTTCGGTATAACGTTGTTTCGAATAAGGCTGAATTTAAGTTAGTTAAAGAACCTAACGCGCCTTTTGCTGAGATGCGTGACTTCGATTATAACAGTATCTTAAGGGATTTAAAATACGCTGACCTTCCATGTGCTATGAATACATTGCGGATGATTTTGGCCTCGAAATTCATGTCCGAGTATGACCCATATGCCGAATATACGGGAAGCGCACCTGAATGGGATGGGCAAACCGATTATATCGAGATGTTGGCAGATACGGTTACCACCGGGAATCAGTTTTTTTGGCGACGAGCTTTCAAGAAATGGTTTGTCGCTATGACGGCTTCGTGGATGCAACCTGAGGTGGTGAATCATACCGCACTCATTCTAAGTGGAGCACAAGGTGTGGGGAAAACAACGTGGCTCAGCAACCTAATTCCCGTGCCACTACGTAAATACGTTTATGCAGGAATGGTTAATGTCCGAGACAAAGATTCGCAGGTAAAACTCTCAGAGTGCTGCCTCATCGTTATGGATGAACTTGAAAATATGAGTCGTAACCTTGATGCGCTTAAAGAGTTGATAACCAAGCGAGATATTCATATACGCAAAGCTTACTCCTACACCCACGAGCACTACACTCGCCGGGCTTCCTTTGCAGGCTCGATTAACAACAAAGATTTTCTGCACGATATAACCGGGAACAGACGATTTTTATGTTTCGAGGCTAAACAAATTAATTACCAGCCCTTTGCGGACTTAGATAAAGCCTATTCCCAAGCAATTTGTTTAGCTCAGAATGGGTTTCAGTATTGGTTTTCGCAGGAGGAGATGGCAGAATTGGAGCAGAATAATGAGGAGTTCCGAGCGGTGATTCCAGAGGAAGAGCAACTTATGGCTTTCTATGAACCATGTGACGAATCCGATCCTGAAGCGGTCTTTATGAAGACGACCGATATTTTGAAAAATCTGCTCCGGTTGTCTGGCCTTCGCTCGCTATCTGAGCAAAAATTGGGCCGGGTGTTGATGGCGCATTTTAAACGTGTTAAACGTCAAGGTCGTTACGGCTATATGATAAAGCTTAAAACCCAAGACGTTACAAATACATAGAATCGGCATTAAGGGGAGTGGCGTCATGTCTCTCCCCTATTTTTTTCATGGGTAAGCAGGGTAAGCAGTCTGTAAAACTCAGCCCAAATTACAACGGAAGACAGAGTGTTAGATTTTCAAAATCAAGCACCCATTTCTGTTGCCCCATGAAAGAACATCCCAACAGACCGTGAATCTGTATGCCCGATTCTGCCTCCACTTTTCCAAAAGCCGAGGATAAATCCATCACCGAGAAATCTGCTTTGTACTCCCGTTCTTCCAGCGAGAAAGTCAATTTAACAACATCTGTAATCTGGAGTGTTCCATCTATCCCGAATTGTTGCTGTTGGACTGTTCCACCCGAAAGTTGGAAGAACTCAGCTACTCTTTTATCAAGGACATTAATGTTACTCCCCGTATCAAGTAAAAAGCACAGGTTTTTAGCCTGTGCTTTTACTATGAGGAGGGGTAAATCTACTTGGGTCAGACTCTTTTGAAGCAGAATTTTATTGTACTCGATCAATTTCATGTATACCAAATTCTCTCATAGTTATAATGTACATATTTCTTATAAAAAAATAGGCTCAAATTAAAAATATTATCTTTATTCATTTTTCAAATCTTCTATCGGCAAATATTTTAGAAAATAGGTTTTTCCCCATTGCTTTTCATAAGATTCAATACTCTCGTTTGGAACATATACTTCCGTTATGATTCGATAAAAAGGAGCATCAGTTTCACTTCCATACCCAAAAGCCGGCGGATTAGGTGCTTTGCTAATAATTCTGTATAAATTCATACAATACAAATTATTACTTTCACCAAACACTGATCTACATCTTTTAAAACCTTGAAAACTATGGGGAAGTGTTACTGTTCTTAAATTAGGAAAAAAGTATAGAGCAAGGTTATCAGGAATAATAGTCAAACCTTCTGGAAAAAGAATATGAGTTATATTGCTACAATCAAAATAACTCTTGATATTGGTATTCCCAAATATGCTACAATCGCCAGGGAAAGTAATACGAGATAAATTACTACCTGAAAATGCTCCGACTCCGATACTTTTAAGATTATAAGGTAAGGTAATATTCGTTAGATTAACACAACCGGAGAAAACACGTTCTCCGATATTCTCAAGATTATAAGGCAAAGCAATATCCATTAGGTTAGCACAACCATTGAAAGCTGTTGTGCCTATCGAAACGACACTTTCAGGAATAGTAATATTCGTTAGACTGATACAATTTTCAAATGCTCCATTCCCTATTTTTGTAAGGGTTTTAGGGAGTATAATATTTTTTAGCCCATCGCAATTTGAGAATCCCCAGTCTCCTATCTCTATTACTGCTGGAATTATGCACTCTGTAAGGTTAGGATTATACGCAAAAACATTATCTCCAATATACTGGACTGCAGGAGCCTCGATAATGCTTAACAAATTATTTTCTTTAAATGCAGAATCGTTAATTCTTGCACATGTTTTTGACAATATTACTTTTCTCAGCCGAGGCATTTCCCTAAAAGCATTTTTGGGAATCTCGGTAATATCAGCCTCACTCAAATCCACGTTTTCTACAACAAACATCCAGTAGCGAATCGTGGCGAAATCATCCTCATTCAAAGAACCCTTAATTTTCAATGAAATAACGGTCCTCATATCTTCATCCGTCAACAAGGATTTAAGCGTCCCCGGTTCTTTAACATCCACGGTAAGTTCACTCTCCGATACAAACGGGAGTTTAATCACCGTCGAATCCTTATCATTCAGAGTAAAGCAGACATAACCGTCCTCAATAGAGACACCTTTGAAAAAATTATCTCCATCCGTCCCATTAAGGCCACTATCACCTGTTGCTTTACCAAGTTTTGTCCAAGATTGCTCATTGTCATAGGAAATATACCAATATCCGTCTTCAATTTTAAATTGGGGAGTGATACCGTCTTTACCATTAATTCCATCTTCTCCATCTATGCCCGGTTTACCATCTACACCATCAGTACCCTCTGCCTTAACTTTCTCTCCATCAACCAAAAGCCAGTCATTATTGACTGTCCAATAGTAGATACCATTCGTATCCTTTTTAACGCTGATAACCGGAGTAATAGCATCTTTCCCGTCTTCACCATCCACTCCATTCTTACCATGATAGATAGTGATAGTTTTACCAGAAGAGAAAGTTATTAGATAGCCACTTCCGTCGGGTAGTGTCGCTACACTTTTAATTGATTCATTCTTCTGCAAAGCCGTAACAATTTCCTGCATCGAGGAAATATTGGTATTCATCTGTTTGCATAACTCTTCGAGTTTAGCAACCCGGTCCTCTAGACCATTAACGCTATCCCATAATTTGGAATCATCGTAACTATCGCTACATCCTGAGGTTAGCGCAAATGCAATCAGGAGACAGATAATCTGTAATTTTGTTTTCATTACGTTTATTTTTTATATGCTTGAATCGATACTCTATCCACATAACCACTTCCTGTACCCGGTTGAATGCCATTATTCCACCAGTGGGCATTATAGAAATAGGAAAATTTGCCATTTTCTATTGATATAGTCGTATACCCATCTGTGGTTTCACAACTAATCTTGCCATCATCTGATATAATAAAACTGTACACCCCATCAAAAGTTCGCATAGCACTTATACACTGGAATTGCAGTTGATTTTCCGCAACCTTGATTATTTTAATCGTCGCGCTACATGAGTTCCATGTGGGGTTGCTATAAAATTTAAACCATTCATCAGTATTATTCGTAGAAAGATACGCCCGGCCATAAGTTCCAAAGTACTCGCCCTCAAATAATGAATTAGTAGTATTGTCATCTTTGCCACATCCTGTACATAACAGCAGAATTGCAATAAAGCTCCAAAGTTTCATGACGATTTATTCTATAGGTTTAAAACCTGTTTGACCATTTCAATAGCTGTTTTTCCTCCATTTTTTAAGTTGATAGAGAAAGATGCAACTCTTAAATCTCTTGTATAAAAGATATAATCAAAAACAAATAAGGCAGGATTGCGTTTACGCACCTCAATGCCATAATCACATAGAAATAATCGAAAATCTTCAGCCATTTCTTCATCCTTAACAATACACGAGGAATCTACAATTTCTTTAAATTGTTGTGAAGTAACCTTTGTATACATAATAACCGCTTGACTTTTTCCCTCAGCCAACTCCGAATCGAGGGGATTAAAAAAAGAAAGTGTGGAGTTGTTAGTTTATCTCGGTGGAGGCTCTGGAATGCCCTTGCACAAAATAAACAATACCCCACACTTGATAGATATATTAGTGAAATATACATCTACGCAAGTAATGAGTGTTTGTATTGCTTATCCCTTGTGCAATGAAATTTTCCAGATTTACGCATTATATGTATAGAATGAAAACAACATCCAATAAATTGATAACAAATATCCTGTAAATCAAAGTTTTATAATCTTATTTTTATTTTCGGTTGTTTTCAGTACTTTCAGTAGATTGGCTCTTGTTTGGTGCAATTTTGTTTCTCATTTGTTTCTCAAATTCGATACTTATTCGTATATTTGCAGTAGAAAAAATGAGAAAGGAATCCCTATGGCACGAGTTAAGAATCATACAAAAGTCAAAGAGCCAATTCGTCTTCGGATGAAGTCGCTGAGCAATGGCAGCAAGAGCCTGTATCTGGATATATACCGCGACGGAAAGCGGACATATGAATACCTCAAGATGTATATTATCCCGGAAACGGATAGCAACTCCCGCAGGCAGAATCAGACGACAATGGACGCCGCCAATGCCATCAAGTCGAAGCGTATTATCGAACTGACCAGTAATGAGGCCGGGATTGTATTCCGTAAGGACAAGACTTTCCTGCTGGATTGGATGCAGGTTTATATGGAGGCTCAAGAGAGTGCCGGTAAGAAAGATGGCAGTCAAATCAAGATTGCCATGCGCATACTGAAAGACTATGCCGGAGAAATGGTCACACTGGATCAGATTGACGGGGACTTTTGTCGTGGCTACATCACTTATCTGCTGACGGAATATCATCCGAAAGGCAAGGACATATCGAACTACACGCTTCACAATTATTACCGTGCGTTGAACGGTGCGTTGAACTCTGCCGTCAGGAAGAAAAAGATGAAGGCCAACCCTTTCAACGAACTTGAGAAGTCGGAGAAAATCCGCAAGCCGGAGAGTATGCGGTCGTACATGACCATCGAAGAGGTACAAGCGTTGATTGACACTCCTATGCCCCACGAGGAATACGAGATTGTAAAATGCGCATATCTGTTCTCCTGCTTTTGCGGATTACGCATCAGCGATATAATCAAGCTGAAATGGAATGACGTGTTCGTTGACAGGGGACAGTACCGTTTGGCCGTGTCCATGAAAAAGACCAAAGAGCCTATTTACCTGCCCCTCTCTCCTGAAGCGTTGAAGTGGATGCCGGAACGTGGGGGCAAATCATCAGAAGATAATGTGTTCGACCTGCCGTCCGCCAATACAATCAGAATGCAGCTCAAACCTTGGGCGAAAGCAGCCGGAATCTCCAAGCGGTTCTCCTACCACACCAGTCGCCATACGTTTGCCACCATGATGCTGACGCTCGGAGCGGACTTATATACTGTCTCGAAGCTGCTCGGCCATGCCGATGTGAAAATGACACAGGTGTATGCCAAGATTATCAATAAGAAAAAGGACGAGGCTGTGAATCTTGTAAACGGTTTGTTTCACTAATTGAAGGCATTCTGTGGTCCATGTCTAATTTACAAACATATATTTACGGCATTTCTCCGGTTGTAAATGCAACCGAAGTTAATGCTTCCATCACATATTATAAACTCAAAAAGGTAAATCGACATGAAAAGACCTGAAGACGGCCTTCTCTCTTTTTGGAGGGAGCCAACACCTGCAGCACTTCGCTGCGGACAAGGATGTGGCGAATGAACTTTTCGCCCTGCTTACCGAAGCAAAAACAGTTTATCTCCACGATGTTGTGTTGGGTGGTAAACAGTACCACCGCTATGTGGACGATTTCGTAAACGGACACCGGTACATAGACTGTGACCATGCGGCCTGCCGGAACTGCCACGAAATGAACATCCACATTGTCAAGGGGCTGCTGACCGAGTGCGCCAGTTCCGTCCAGCCCTGCTTTGCCGCACCGGATTTCACGTTTAATGAGTGCATGAAGTTGAAACGGATGTATGACACCTCGGAATCGTTGTCTCCGCTTGGTCCGCCCCGTATCAACCGACCTGCGGCTCTCTCTCTTTCTTTTGGTTGTAATTTTACCCCGGAACAGATGAAAAGTATAGTGGCTTGCGCCAATACTTATCATCTGTTCTGTGTTT
>OHFX01000991.1_pt1 | contig 9423 bp, 4 predicted proteins | sample 1567691 | NCBI WGS metagenome assembly OHFX01 (sample SAMEA3879552, study PRJEB24766) | human gut metagenome | biome: human-associated habitat; feature: feces | place: USA | collected 1985/1987 | reverse complement strand
GGAACGAGACGATCAAGCCGATTCGCCAGCGTGCGGGGCTGAGCGGCACCGACTTCCCCTCGTCGGGCGATTACACCCAGATCGTACGCGACGAACGCCGTGTCGAGCTGGCGCTCGAAGGACTGCGCTACTTCGACCTGATCCGCTGGATCAATTACAAGGACTCCAAGTCGCAGGGCGTCATCGACCTTTTGAACGGTGCGGTCTACGGCGCCAAGGAGCTGAACGGAGGCCGTCAGATCGACGAATTCAAGTTCAATTCCAGCCGGGACATCCTCTGGTCGCTTCCGCTCTCCGAAACGCAGCTCGTGCCGACGCTGCTGCCCAACAATTCGGGTTATTAATCGTCAATCAAAAAAGTATCGAAAACAATGAAAAAGATATTGAACATACTGATGGCGGCCCTCGTCCTTACGGGCATCTCCTGCTCGGAAGACTTGGAGTACAAGCCCGGAGGCGTCACTCCGGTGCAGACGCTGCTGCTGCCGGCCGACAACTATTACGTGGAGCTGCAGAGCGCTTCGACGGCGACGCTCCGTTTTTCGTGGGAGCCGGCGCTGGCTGCCGACGGACAGCTTCCCCATTACGAGGTGGTCTTCTTCGGCAAGCCCGGCGGCGAGATCATTTACCGTTGTGACGCCGGTTCGTCGACCAGCGTGGATATTGTCCATAAGGAAATCAACCGCATCGCCAATGCCGCGGGCATCGACGTCGGGGCCGACGGTGCCGTCTATTGGTCGGTCGTGTCGAGCCGGGGCGTGGATACCGCGCCTGTGGTTGCGACGCCCCGCCGGTTGGAACTGACGCGTCTGCTGGGCTTCAATGTGATTCCGGACCAGTTGTTCCTCACGGGCGAAGCTACCGAGGGCGGCAGCGATCTTGAGAATGCCTGTGTCGGCCGCAGGACCGGCGACGGCGAGTTTACCTTCTATCAGCAGCTCGAAGCCGGCAAGGGCTTTACGTTCGTCAGCTCGAAGGGCGACGACCGCACGACCTATACGGTCGTCAACGGCGTGCTGGACGACCAGAGCGCCGAACCCGCCACGATCGACCGATCGGGTGTCTACCGCATCAAGCTCGACCTCAATGTCCGCGGAATCACCTTCGAGCATATAGACCGCGTGGAATTCAATTTCGCACCGCGCACCGAAGACAACGGCAATATGGAGTATATCGGCAACGGCTGCTGGAAATTCTCCGATTACAACGTCAAATTCAGGGAAGAGAGTTGGGGACTCGACCAGCGTTACAACTTCCATCCGGTTTTCGACGGGGTTACGTATGTATGGGCCGGTACGAAAGGCAACGACAGCAGCCCCAGCGCGCTGAGCGGCGCGGAGTATTACATTCTGACCGAGAATCTGTTTACCGGGGATGCCTATGGTCCCGAAAAGTTTAAGTTCCACAGCGATTTTAACGGTAAGAAAGTCGATATCACCCTGATTATGTCCGGTGACGTGGAGAATTGTACGCATGTAATCGAGATCGTCGGCTAAAAAATAATTGAACCTATGAAAAACATACTGAATAAACTGGTTGTTCTGCTGCTCGCGGGTTTTGCACTGGCGGCCTGTACCGAGCATACGGAATATGACGATACCGGCTTCAGCGCGGTCGAAAAACTGCTCTATCCGTCGGACGGCTACGCCCTCGATCTGATCGAACAGGCCGATGCCAACCTTTATTTCGAGTGGGAGGTCTCCAAGGTCGGAACTCCCGTCTACACCGTGGTTTTCCTCGATGCGGCCAAAAAGGAGATCGGCCGTTATCTGGCCGACAACAATGGTCAGAAGTCCTCGCTGAAAATGCTCCACAGCCAGCTCAATGCGATTGCCGGCGACGCCGGCATCGAGCCTGACGCTGCGGGCGACCTCTATTGGACGGTCAGCGCCGGACTGGGCGGAGCCGAACAGCTTTCGCCGGCCGAGCCGCACAAACTCACCGTCAAGCGCTATGCTTCGATCGACGCGCCCTACCACCTCTACGTGACGGGCGAAGGCTCCGAGTTCGGCACGGATCCCGCCGCGGCTAAACAGATGCGCGAGCTGGGCGACGGCAAGTTCGAGATTTACACCCGATTCACCGGCTCGTTCAGCTTCATCAACCGCAATGCGGCGGGCAGCAAGCGTACGTTCGGCGTCGCCGAAGGCCGCCTGACCGAGGGCGCCGACGCCGCAGGCACGGGCGACGGCGTTTACCGCGTACTGGTCGATTTCAAGGCCGGTACCGTGAAGATGGAAAAGATCGAAAGCGTGAAATACCACTGGTGCTGGACGCCCGATCCCGATGCCGTGATGGAATATGCCGGCAACGGCGTCTGGAAGCGTCAGATCACTTGGGACGGCGACAACCGCTACCGTTTCGACGCGGTGATCGACGGCACGGATTACATCTGGGGCTACTCGTCGAGCGATATGAGCGATTCGGACATGCCCTCCGGCCTGACCGGGCCGCAGTACAGGCTGTCAATGCGCGAAACGGGCAATATCAATCAGTGGGACTACTCCTTCAAGCATATCGCCGTGCTGAGGAACGTCACCTGCACGATCGTCGTGGACTGCTCGCCCGAAGCCGAGGCGTACTATCACCGTTACGAATTCGACTTCGCGCCCGAAGCCACTCCCGTGACGCTGATCTCGCCCGATGACAACGCCTCCGTCGTGCTGAATGCGCAGGCGGGCGCCAAGCAGACCTTCGCGTGGAACAAGCTTCCCGATTCGGACCCTGCGGGCAAGCTGACGAGCTATACGCTGGTCTTCTATTCGGACGCTGCGCTGGAAAAGGCCGTCGGCCGCAAGGAGGCGCAGTATAACGGCTCCGTGGACGTCTCCTTCTCCGAGCTGGAGTCGATCGCCGATGCCGCGGGCATTGCCGCCGAAGGCACGGGCGACCTGTACTGGGCCGTAGAGAGCAAACTGCTTTCGTGGACGGCGCTCTCCTCCGGCCGCAAGCTCACGGTTACCCGCATGAAGGGTATTCCGACCGCTGCCTACATCACGGGCGCCGCTTCGGAGTTCGGTTCCGGCTATCAGGCCCTCAAGGCGCTGGGCGCTGGCAAATTCGAGATTTTCACCAAGCTGACGACTGACGCCGCAGGGTACAACTTCACCGACGGCGATACGGCCGATGCGCGCAAGTTCGTCGTCGAAGGCGGTGCGATCCGGGAGAGCGACGCAAGCGTCGTTTCGTCCGAAGAGGCCATCTATTACATCCTGCTCGACTTCGGCGCAGGCACGGCGAAGCTCCAGAAGATCGAGAACATGCGTTACCTCTCGCCGAACGTCAAGACCCAGCATACCGAGAAGCAGATCAAGCTGCCTTATCAGGGCAACGGCATCTGGTATGCCGCAGGCGTGGTGCCCTACCTGAGGGACTGGGACGACGACCGCTACTTCTTCTGGGCCGAGGTGGACGGCGTGAAGACCAAGTTCGGCGCCAATCCCGGCATGACGGGCGACCTGAATTCCAAGCCTGCCGAGAACGATTCGCGCTTCCGCGTATTCTGGCCGATCGCCGATGTGAACGGCGACGATGCCGGCGCGTTCAAGATGCTCCACGCCTACCGCGGCAACGACTCCAAGCGGGTGAACATCAAGCTCAACATGAGTCCCGATACGGAGCACTACTACAACTATATCGAGTATCTGGATTAACCAACTCTCCGGGGGAGGCGCGCTCCGCAAGGCGTGCCCCCCCCCGGTAAAAAACGACAGACTTATGAAAAAATACATTTTAGCGCTTACCGCCGCGGCGACCCTGCTGGGAGCCTGCGAGGTGGACGACAAATACTACGGCAAAGAGGTGGTGGATCCGGCCGAGAAGCTCGAACCCGCTTACGGGGAGGACTGGACCGCCCATGCCGACAAGATCGACGAGAAGCTGATCGAGAATTTCATGAATACCGACCGCGGCACCTTCTGGTATACCGATCAGGACCGCACGAACGAATCGACCTACTGCTACTGGCCGCAGGCGCATGCGATGGACGTGCTTATCGACGCTTACCTGCGTATTCCCGAAGGCGACGCCCGCCGGAGCACCTATGCCGGCTACATGTCCAAATGGTACGACAACAAGGGCAACAACTACGGCAACAGCTATTGGGGAACTTACGGTTTCGGCAATGCCTACACCGACGACTCGGAGTGGATCATCCTGACGTTGATCCGCATGTACGAGGCTACCGGAGTACAGAAATACCTCGCCGCCGCTCGCAAGACCTACGAGGAGACAGTGATCGCCCGCTGGACCGAAGACGAGAACGGCGGCGGCATCCGCTGGAGCTTCGACGCCGAGAACAGCAAGAACGCCTGCTCGAACGGTCCGGGCGCCCTCTGCGCCATGCGCCTGTGGGCCAACAGCCCCGAAGGAGCCGAGAGGGATCAGTATCTGGCCGATGCGAAGAAGATTTACAACTGGCTCAGCTCGACGCTCTACAATCCGCTGACGGGCGCCGTGTCCGACAACATGAAGAACGGCGTGATCAACGGCGGCGCGCTGACCTATAATCAGGGTACGTTCATGGGCGCCGCGCACGAGCTTTACAAGGCCACGGGCGACGCCAAATACATGACCGACGCCGCGCGCGCCGCGCGTTACACCATGAAGTCGATGGTGACCAACGGGGTGCTGAACAACGAAGGTTCGGGCGACAACGCGCTTTTCAAGGGGATTTTCGTCCGCTATGCGATGAACGTCTGGAAGGACGCTTCGGTCGATAAGGCCGATGCGGGGCTGCGCCGGGAGATCGAGGAGTTCCTGATCTACAACGGGCTGGTCTGCTGGCGCGACGGCGTGGACAAGTCGGAGGGATCGAAGTGGTTCTTCGGCGGATTCTGGGGCGAGCCGGGATCTTCGTGGGACGGCCGTCTGAACGAGCAGGTCAGCGCTTCGACGATGATCGAGGCCATGGCGCTGCTGATCGAGTAGGGCGCAAGGTCCTCAGGACAGGCAAAGAGAAAGAGCGGGTTTCGGCCCGCTCTTTCTTCGTTTGATCTGCTCCGCCGGATGTTATGCCGGATGCCGTGTCGTGGCTGTGGCGGCTGTTATGCCGGAGCCTCGCCGGATGCGATGTCGTGACTGTGGCGGCTGTTATGCCGGAGCTTCGCCGGATGTGATGTCGTGACTGTGGCCGCTGTCATGCCGGAGCTTCGCCGGATACTATGCCGGACTCCGCCGGACGTTACGCCGACCGGTCTGCGGCATCTTCGCTCTCTTCGCCCACTTCCTGACGGATCTGCGAGAGTTTCTCCTTGCGGTAGACTTTGGGCGTGCAGCCGTATTTGGCGGAGAAGCATTTGAAGAAGGTGCCCCGGTTTACGAAGCCCGCCTTGTAGATGATCTCGTCGATCGAGAGCTTCGTGGTCGTGAGCAGCTGTTCGGCCTTGGCCAGCCGGTACTCCTTGATGATGTTGGTCGGCGTCTGGTTGAGGATGCCCTCCAGCCGTCGGTAGAGGTTGCGGATGCTCACGCCCAGTTCGTCGGCGATGAATTTGGTCGAGATTTCCGTGTTGGAGATGTTGTCGTTGATGATCTTCAGCATCCGGTCGATGAACTCCTTGTCGTCCTGATGGAGCATGCGCCCGTCGGAAAGCTCGAAGGCGCTGATCGAGGACTTGTAGTAGTCCTTGAGCGACCGGTTGCGGCGGAGCAGCTGCTCGGCCACGGCTTTGAGGTATTCGACGTTGAACGGAAGCGTCAGGCAGATGTCCGCGCCCGACTCCACGCCCTTGATGCGCTCGTCGATCTGCTGGGCCGTCGAGAGCAGGATGACCGGGATGTGCGAGGTCAGCTTGCCCTGCTTGATGAACTGGATGAGTGACAGGCAGTCGGACTGCTCGGAGAGGGCGTCGCAGATGACGATGTCGGGGTGCATCTGCTTGAGCAGCTCGATCATCTCGGTTTTGCCCGACGGCATCTTGATGTTGTAGTCCGCGGCGAAAAGCTCGGCCACGAAATTCATGATCTCCGAATTGTCGTTGACGATGAACACCGTCCTGCGGTTTTTGTCGAACGGGAATTCGCGCCGCGTCACGGTCGGCAGGGGCAGTCCGTATTCTTTGGACGCGGGCACGATGTTGTCTGCGGTCGGGGCGTTTTCGGCCGTGACTTTCAGCTGCGGCAGCAGTACGGTGAAGGTCGTCTGCGCGTTGGGAGTGCTTTCGACCTTGATTTCGCCCTGCATGCGGACCACGATGCTGTGGCAGATCGCCAGACGCAGGTCGCCCTGAAACGAGAGGCCGCGCTCGCTCTTGCGTTCGAAATAGTCGAGTACGCGGTAGCGGTCGAAAATCGCTTCGATGTCTTCGAGATTGACGCCCACGCTGTCATTGGAGGCCGAGATAAGGAGCTTGCCGTTGTCGCTGCGGATCGTGAGACTTACGGCGCCGTTGTAGGGCGTATGCTTGAAGGCATTGGACAGCAGTGTGTTGAGGATCGTCGAAAGTCCGTCGCGGTCGGTCGGCCACACGAGGTTGCGCTCGATGTCCAGCTGGCAGTGGATGCTGTTCTGCTGCGAATATTCGCCGAAGGTCTCGACCATGCTCTGCGCGATCTCGGCCACGGGAACCAGCTCGATGTTTTCGCTTTCGTCGTTCTGCCCCGTGCGGATGCCGCGGAACTCGTGGAGCATGTAGATCAGGTCGTGGAGCTTCGAGACGTTCTGCCGTATGGTCTGCGCGTATTTGAGCACATAGGGGTCCGCCTTGCGGTAGGCGAGTATCTGCTGGCAGGGAGCGGAGATCATCGTCAGCGGCATTGACAGCTCCTGCGTGATGTTCGAGAAGAAGCGCATCTTCGATTCGTAAACCTCCTCCTTGCGGCGGATTTCGAGCCGCTGCAGCTTCTCGGCGCGTCTGCGTCGGTAGCGGAGCAGGTAATGGCGGATGACGCCCCCGACTACGGCCAGCAGCAACAGCACGTAGAGACATTTGGCTGCCGCGGTCGCATACCACGCCGGTTTGAGACGTATCGGCAGCGAATAGACCGGACTTTCGGCCCCGGTGATGTTGTTGCGGTAACGCACGTCGAGCCGGTAGGTGCCGGCCGGCAGATCGGCGAACGAGAGTTGCGACGACGCGCCGGTCCACTGGTCGTTGTAGCCGTCCAGACGGCTGTAATAGCTGTAGTTGCTGCCGTTCACGTAGTCGAGCGCCGAGACCGTGATCTCGAAGATGCGCTGTCCGTGTCTGAGCGTCAGCACGCCGTCGCGGGAGAGCATGTCGCCGATGTTGCGGATGCCGTCGTTGAGCCGGATGTCGCGGAACAGCATCGGGGGATTGTACTCCTGCTCGCGGAAGCCCGTATCTTCGATTGTCACCAGTCCGTCGATGCCGCCGAAGAAGAGGGTGCCCGTCCGGGGGTCGGCGAAACAGGCCCCGTCGCTGTATTCGATGGTGTTCAGTCCGTACGAATAGCCGTAGGTCACCACGTAGCCCGTGTGGGGCGAGTACTGCACAAGACCGCGGTTGGTGCTCAGCCAGAGGTCGCCTTTGCGGTCTTCGAGAATGCCGTGCACGGTGTTGCGGATGCCCGGAACGTGCGAGGTCGAATCCCGCCGGAATTCGATCAGCCCGCCGCTTGTGCCGAACCACATGGTGCCGTCGCCGCTGCGGTGGATGGCGAAGATGTCGTTGGCGATGGCGCTGCGCCCCGCGTCGAACTTGAAGACTTCGCTGCCGCCGCCGGCGATGTCGTAGCGGACCGCGCCGCCGCCGCGGTTGCCGAACCACATCGCCGAACCGTTTTCGGGGTAGAGCGTGAAGAAGAAGTTTTTGATCTCCAGTTCGTCGTTGAAATGCAGTTGCTCGACCCCGCGTATCGAGGGCTGCGACGCCGTGCCGCCCAGCGTCACGCGGAATACGCCGCAGCCCACCGTGGCCACCCACAGCGTGTCGGGCGAAGTCTCGTACAGGGCGTGTATGTATTTGAGCGGCGCCGGGGTGCGGAGCGTGCGGATGCACCGGTCGCCGTACGAATAGTAGTTCAGTCCTTCGCCGTCGGTGCCGATCCAGAGCAGGTTGCGTCTGCTGCGGGCGAAGGCGTAGACCGAATTGTCGAGCAGCTCGCTGTTGTCGGCCGTGAGCTGCTGCACGTGCGCCGGGGTGAACTCCTTGCGGTCGTAGAAGTCGGCGATGCGCAGGATGCCTTCGCCTTTGGTTCCGACCCAGAGCGTCCGCTCGTCGTCGATGTAGAGCGCGCGGACGGGTTTCGAGAGGTTGTAGGGCAGTTGGTTGAAGGTGATCGAGCGGAACGCCGTGGCGTTGCGCGTATGCTGGTAGAGTCCCTGTCCGTCGGTGCCGATCCATACGATCTCCTGCCGGGCGTCGCGCAGCAGCGAAAAGACGCCGCAGGGGATGTTGATGTGCTCGGTGGCGTATTTCACGCTCTGTTCGGGCGTGGTGCGCAGCCGTATGACGCCGTTGGTGTAGAACGAGATCGTGCCGTCTTCCAGGTCGCGGATCAGCTCCACTTTGTAAGGATCGCCCTTTTCGGTGAAATTCTTCAGCGCGTCGGCTTTCGATACTTCCGTGCGGATGAGTTGCTCCTTGTTGCGCGAAAGTTCGATCATCTTCTTCTCGATGGTTTCCAGATCGGCTTCGGTGATGGGCACGGGTGAGTCCACGTCGTAGTAGAATCCGTTCTCGATCGCCGGGCCGATGCCGAACTTGATGCCCGGATAGAGGGCTTCGAGCGCCTCGGCCAGCAGGTGCGACGAGGTGTGCCAGAAAGCGTGCTTGCCTTCGGGGTCGTCCCACTTGTAGAATTTGATCGAAGCGTCCTCTTCGATGGCGCGGTTGAGATCGACGGTCGCGCCGTTTACCGATGCGGCCAGGGAGTCGGCAGCTAAACGAGGGCTGATGCTCTCTGCGATCTGGTAAGCAGTAGTCCCTTCGGCGTATTCTCTGACCGAGCCGTCGGGAAAAGTGATTTTGATCATAAAATATAAATTAAGTTTTCGGGGCCTTCGGCGCTTCCACAATTACGAGACGGAATACACCTCCGGTTCGCCCGGTTTTACTGTTTTGCCTGCGGCTTTCCGGCGGGCTTGTCCGCGCAGGCGGATAGGGCCGGATTGTCGCTTATGCTTGTGACAAGGAACGTGCCGGGAAGCGGTTTCTTGTCCGGATCGGCTCCGTTGCCGTATGACACTATGCCTTGAATCGGCCGGGACCGTCGGGAGAGTGCGTGCCGTCCGATTTACGGAGCCGACTATCCGTTCGGTTTTCGGAGCCGCGTTCAGCCGGTTTAACTCTCTTTCTCCGTATCGGGCAGGTCCTTCACGGACAAGTCCCTTCCGCCCCGTTCGCGCTCGGCGTGCGGCAGCGGGTTGCTCGTCCATTCGGCCCAGGCGCGGCGGTTGTTCACGATGTCCGTGGCCAGGTAGATGGCGTTGCGCATCGATTGCGGGTCGGCCTTGTCCTG
>OHFX01000989.1_pt1 | contig 9432 bp, 4 predicted proteins | sample 1567691 | NCBI WGS metagenome assembly OHFX01 (sample SAMEA3879552, study PRJEB24766) | human gut metagenome | biome: human-associated habitat; feature: feces | place: USA | collected 1985/1987 | reverse complement strand
ACGCTTCAAGCCCGAGTCGGAGCTGTCTGCCCTGCCCGGCATACAGCTCGACATCCTGCGCGGCCTCGCAGCCTGCGTAAAGCCGGGCGGGACGCTGCTTTACTCCACCTGCACCCTCAGAAAATGCGAAAATGAGGACGTCGTTGCGGCCTTCTTGACTGAAAACAGCGGCTTCAAGGCGCTGGAAATGCGCACTTTGTGGCCGGATATAGACGATACGGACGGTTTTTTTCTATGCAGGCTGGTAAGATCGACATAAAATCGCTGCTCCCGGAGGAGCTTGCTGCCGCCCTGGCAGAGATGGGCGAGAAGGGCTTTCGCGCAAAGCAGGTCTTCGCCTGGCTGGGCCGCGGCGTGGAGAGCTTCGACGAGATGACGGAATATATCCGCGAGCATGGCATCGCCTGCCCGGAATGCGGCAGCAAAAATTTTACCGACATCCGCAAGTTCAACCTGATGTTCAAGACCCACCAGGGCGTCACGGAGGACACCGCCAACGAGGTGTACCTGCGGCCGGAGACCGCCCAGGGCATTTTTGTCAACTTTCCCGCCATCCAGCGGACCACCCGCCGGAAGTTGCCCTTCGGCGTGTGCCAGATCGGCAAGTCCTTCCGCAACGAGATCACCCCGGGTAACTTCATTTTCCGCATCCGGGAGTTCGAGCAGATGGAGCTGGAGTTCTTCTGTAAGCCGGACACGGATCTGGAGTGGTTCCAGTATTGGCGGACGTACTGCCACGACTGGCTGAAGGGCCTGAACATCAAGGAGGAGAATCTGCGGCTGCGGGATCACGAGCCCGAGGAGCTGAGTTTCTACTCCAAGGCCACTACGGACTTTGAGTATCTGTTCCCCTTCGGCTGGGGGGAACTGTGGGGTGTGGCGGACCGGACCAACTACGACCTGACCCAGCATCAGAATGTATCCGGACAGGATCTTACTTACTTCGATGATGAGAAGAAGGAAAAATACATCCCTTACGTTATTGAGCCTTCTCTTGGTGCAGACAGAGTGGTTCTGGCATTCCTGTGTGCAGCTTACGACGAGGAAGAGTTAGAGGGCGGCGATGTTCGTACTGTGCTTCATTTCCATCCCGCACTGGCACCGGTAAAGATCGGTGTGCTGCCTCTGTCCAAGAAACTGAACGAGGGTGCGGAGAAGATCTACACAGAGCTTTCCAAGAAATACAACTGTGAATTTGATGACAGAGGAAACATTGGTAAGAGATATCGTCGTCAGGACGAGATCGGAACTCCTTTCTGCGTAACTTACGATTTTGATTCCGAGACAGATGGCTGCGTTACCGTACGTTTCCGTGATTCCATGGAGCAGGAGCGTGTTGCTATCGCAGATCTGGATGCTTACTTTGCAGATAAGTTTACATTCTAAGATCACTATTCAGGAGCAGAAAGATTTTTCTGCTCCTTTTCAATATCTTTTTCTATTGGTACGAAAACTTTGATACTTACAGTGGAGGGGACAGCGTGGAACCGATCGAAGTGTTTCAGATTCTGGGAATCGAACAGACAAAAGACGAAAGGGCACTGAAGAATGCCTATCGTGACAAACTGGCGGTAACGAATCCGGAGGATGATCCGGAAGGCTTCAAGCGACTGCGGATGGCTTATGAGGAGGCCTGCCGCTATGCCGGAACGCCGGATGCAGAAGAGAACGAGGAGGCGGAACCGACGCTGGAGGACGATACTCCGGCAGGACAGTGGGTACGTGGTGTTCGGAAGGTCTATGAGAATATTACGGACCGCTGTGATGTGGAAAAATGGAAAGCGCTTTTTGAGGCGGATGACTTTCTTTCTCTGGAGGAAGAGGAAAACTGCACCACTTATCTGCTTCGTTTTCTGATGGAACATTATAAGCTGCCGACCGCAATCTGGAAGCTTCTGGATGAGAAAATCCACATTGTACAGAATGCGGGGGCCTTCAGAGAGCGCTTTCCGGCACAGTTTGTAAGCTATATGGTACATAAGTGCGAATCGGGGGAAGAAGTGGATTTTTCCGAGTTCCGTGGTGCGGAAGATGCGGATTACGATCAGTTTCTGCAATATTATGACAGAGCTTATCAGGCGCTGCAGGAGAAAAAATTACAGGAAGCGGAGCAGATGATCGGATGTGGGGATGCTCTGGGGATTACCCACCCTGTTATGGAGATCTGCCGTGCGTCCCTCTATGAAGGAAAGGGACAGACCGCAGAAGCCATTACTTTGTTAAAGAAACTGTCTGCAAAATATCCGGAGGATGATCTGATCGCTTACAATACGGCGGAAATACTGTGGAGAAATGAAGGGCGCGTAGAAGCGTCTGCTATTTATGAGAGTCTTCGGGAGAAGCTGCCGAAACACTACATGGCGAACCTGCGTCTGACGGACTGGTATTATGAGCAGGGGAACTATAAAGAGGCAAAAAAATGTGCGGAAGAGATTCTTTCCGTAGGCGGAGACGACACATTTCTGGAGACACTGCAGAAGATCAACACCGAACTGGAACGGGAAATGAAACGGGAATATGCGCAGAACCATGATCCCGGTCTGGGACTGGATCTGGGCTGGTGTTATCTGCAGGATGGCAGGACCGATCTGGGAATCCGCACGGTCAGGGAGCTGGAAGCAAAAGTTCCTGCGGACAGGCGTGAGGAATATCTGGGACTTATGACAAAACTGCTGGCAGAAGCGGCAGAATATGAGAAGGCAATTTCCACGGCAGCCAAATGGGAAGAAAGCCTGGAGAAAAAGATCCTCCGGGATACGGATGCCGAAGAGGAGGAAAAAGACAGAGACCGGATCCGACAGTCACATATGATCCGGATGCAGTGCTATCGGGCTTATGGCTATGTACAGCCGGAAAAATTCGCCGAAGCCATTGCGGAAGCGGAAAAAGCCGAGACCGGAACACCGAAGGATATCGGTATGCTGATCGAAAAGGCACAGATCTATGTGGAGATGGAAGAGTATGAACGCTGTGCGGAGATATCCCAGAAACTGATCGGGGATTATCAGGTTTACGCTGCATATGCCAACGAACTGGAAGCGGCGAAGAGGCAGTGGAATGCAGCAGGGGTGATCCAGAACGGCAGAGCCTGTCTAAATTATTTTCCAACCTATGTCAAGGCCTATGAAATGATGGCAAAGGTGTACATGGATCTGACACATCCGGAGGAACTGAAGGAACTGTTACAACAGGCGAAGGATAATAATGTCAAAAGTGTGATCCTGGATGCCTATGAATGGCAGCTGGCCAATACGGGGCTTCCCCAGGAACAGATGAACGACGCCATAGATAAATTCCGGAAGGAATATCTGAGCAAACTGGAAGCGGGCAAGACCATATTTTACCGGAGAGGACTTCCGATCATTACGGAATATCTGTATGCCTACCCTTGTGAATTTTTACTGGTGGAGCGGGGAGATTTTCATAATGCGGCAGGCTGTCTGGAGGCGGCAAAAGCGGATTATGAAAAGGCGCTTTCCACGAACCCGGCCAATCCTTTTGCCTGGAAGGGACTGGCACGGATCCACAGATGCCGCGGCAAATACGATGAATCCATGATCTGCCTGAGAAAATGTGTATTTTTCTATGAAAAGAGCGGAACACAGAATCATGCCTGGCCGGAACTGATTGCGGAACAGGCAGAAATTTATTTTTTGCTGGGTAATACGGAAATGGCGGAACAGTTTTACCGGAGATACCGTGAGATGACGGGAAGTGCCGGAGACCGGGACCGGAACCGTATGAGGGATTTCGCCAGATGTCTGGCCTGCAATGACAAGACTACGGAGGGATTAAAAGTTCTGGAGAAGGCATTCGTCAATGTACTGGATGCGGCAGGAGAAAAGCTGGATCTGTGTGTCTGGTGCGGGGAAAAAACGATCGCCGGAAATATTCTGACATCGTGGCCGGAGAAGATCGAACTGCTTGGGAAAAATACCGGGAATACCCAGGAGTATTTCGAAGATTACTTTTTCCATCTGGGATGGTATGGGCTGATCTGTGGTTCCGGAAAAGTGGCCATCAAGAATATGGATAAGGCACTGATCTTCAATAAGGAGGATCTCAGCAAAAAGGATGACATTGCGGACCTGATTCTGGCATGCATCCTGTACGGAGATAAGAAGAAAGGTGCTGACTATGCACAGGCGCTGAAAGCCTGCATGGAAAGAGAAGATAAAAGCGGCAAGGATGTGTATCTGAAATATCCGAAGCTTCGGATCGTACACGAATATCTGGCGGGATATTATACGGCCACCGATGAGGAACAGGATACGCTCCTGCAACTGGACAAAGACTGTTCCTTCTGCCATGGCTGTGTACATCCCGTCTGCGAGGAACTGGAGATGGTACGGATACTGCAGATGCTGAAAAAGGGCCGGGAGAAAGAAGCACTGGAGCGGCTGAAAGAGCAGATGCAGGAACATCCCGGAATGGGATTGCAGGCCATCTGGCACCGGTATCATTCGGAACAGGTGACGAAGGATACGGATCCTGCCGCAGCCGGAGAAACGGGGATTCTGGCAGAGGCTGTTCGGGAAGAAGTAAAAAATTAAAATGAAGAGAGAAGAAAACATATGATAGTCGGAATCGATTTGGGAACCACCAACAGTCTGGTGGCAGCATTTACGGAGGAAGGACCTGTGATCATCCCCAACCGTCTGGGAAAACATCTGACCCCCTCTGTGGTCAGCGTGGATGAGAACGGCAATGTCTATGTGGGGGAGACGGCACAGGAACGCAGAAACCTCTATCCCGACAGTGTGGCGCAGGCATTTAAGCGCAGCATGGGAACGGATCGCACTTATGACCTGTCCGGCAAAAAGTTCCGCCCAGAAGAATTGTCCAGCATGATCCTGCGTTATCTGAAAGAAGATGCGGAAGCCTATCTGGGGGAAGAAGTCACAGAGGCCGTGATCAGTGTACCGGCCTATTTTGACGACAAGAGAAGAAAAGCCACCAAGCGGGCCGGAGAACTGGCCGGGCTGAAGGTGGAGCGTATGATCTCGGAGCCTACCGCAGCGGCGGTGGCCTACGGCCTGTACGAAAAAGAAAAAGACACCAGATTTCTGGTATTTGACCTGGGCGGCGGAACTTTTGATGTCTCCATTCTGGAGCTGTATCACAATATTCTGGAGGTGCGGGCGGTAGCCGGAGACAATTATCTTGGCGGTGAAGATTTCACGGAAGTGATGTCGAAACTTTTTCTGCAAAAGACAGGACTGCATTATAAGGATCTGTCGGAGAAAGAACAGGTGCGTCTCTATAAAAAGGCAGAAGAAGCCAAGCGGGGAATCAGTGATCAGACTGCGGTGACCATGGAACTTATGCTGGGTGAAGAGAACAAAACGGCAGAGATCACCTTAAAAGAATATGAGGAAGAGTGCGAAGAACTGCTAATGAAGATCAGGGAACCGGTGAAGAAGAGTCTGGCGGATGCAGGACTGAAGCTGTCGGACATCGATGAGGTATTGCTGATCGGCGGAGCCACCAGACTGTCGGTGGTCAGGGATTTCCTGATCAGGCTGTTCCGCAAATTCCCGGATACAAGACTGAACCCGGACGAAGCCGTGGCACTGGGCGCGGCGATCCAGGCGGCCATGAAGGAACGCCGGGCGGAGGTAAAGGAAGTCATTCTGACGGATGTATGCTCCTTTACATTGGGAACGGAAGTCGTGGTGGAATACGAGGAAGGCAAATTTGAAGACGGCCGTTTCTGTCCCATCATTGAGCGCAACACCGTGATCCCCGCCAGTCATACGGAGCGGTTGTACACTGTCAGAGACAATCAGGACAAGGTGCGCGTCCGGGTACTGCAGGGAGAGAGCCGTTTCGCCAGAAATAATCTGTTTCTGGGAGAACTGAACATTGATGTTCCCAAGGGGCCCAGAGGCAGTGAAGCCGTGGATGTGACTTACACCTATGACATCAATTCCCTGCTGGAAGTGGAAGTCAAGGTGGTATCCACCGGACTGACCCAGAAAATGATCATCAAGGGACAGGACAACCAGATGACGGATGATGAGATCCAGAAGCGAATGGAAGAATTGTCCTACCTGAAGATCCAGCCCAGAGACCTGGAGGAGAACCGTCTGGTGCTTCTCAGAGCGGAGCGGATGTATGAGGAAGCACTGGGAGACCGGAGAAAAGAACTGGATCGTTATATCACTGTTTTCGAGGCTGCATTGAAAAAGGGCATAAAAGAGGAGATCGAGGAGGCCAGAGAGGCATTGAACGAGATCCTGGAAGACGAGGATGAGTGATGTTTTATCCTTGACGCGGCGAAACGATAACATTATAATGTAGAAATGTAGGTTTATTTTCCGAAAGGTGTAATTTTTAGACAAGGAGACCGAGAGAATGAGACAATTCACTTCTGATGAGCTGAGAAAAGCTTGGAAACAATTTTATATAGACCGTGGCCATGTGGATGTGGGAGCAGTATCCCTGGTATCTGACGGATCCACCGGTGTTATGTTCAACGTAGCGGGCATGCAGCCTCTGATGCCTTATCTGCTGGGACAGAAGCACCCTCTGGGTACCAGACTCTGCAATGTGCAGGGCTGCGTTCGTACCAACGATATCGATTCCGTAGGTGACAAGAGCCATGTGACTTTCTTCGAGATGATGGGAAGCTGGAGCTTGGGAGATTATTTCAAGAAAGAGCGTTGCCAGTGGAGTTTCGAACTACTGACACAGGTATTCGGATTTGATGCCGACCATCTGGCTGCTACTGTATTTGCCGGTGACGAGAATGCACCCAGAGATGAGGAAGGCGCACACTACCGTATCGCTTCCGGTTTCAAGAAGGAGAATGTATATTATCTGCCTGCCGATGACAACTGGTGGGGACTGGAATACGGCCCCTGCGGTCCCGACAGTGAGATGTTCTATATTGCAGACAGACCGGACTGCGGACCGAACTGCGGACCCGGCTGTGACTGCGGTAAATACACGGAGCTGGGTAATGATGTATTTATGCAGTATGAGAAGCATCATGACGGTCATCTGACCCCCTTAAAGCAGAAGAACGTGGATACCGGCTGGGGACTGGAGCGTATTCTGGCCTTTTTAAACGGTACCAGAGATGTATACCAGACAGACCTGTTTGCCCCGGTGATCGCTTACATTGAAGAGGCTTCCGGTGTGAAATACAATGCGGATGAGAAGCTGACCAGATCCATGCGTATTCTGGCAGACCATCTGCGTACTAGCGTGATGCTGATCGGTGACGAAGCAAAGCTGCTTCCTTCCAATACCGGTGCCGGTTATATTCTCCGTCGTCTGATCCGTCGTGCGGTAAGACACGGACGTACCCTGAATATGACTACAGAGCAGTTACTGCATATTGCTGCTATGTATATTGATGAAATCTATGCAGAGAGCTATCCTCTGATGAAGAAGAACCGCGAGTTCGTCTTAAGCGAGCTGCAGAAAGAGATCGCCCGCTTCGAGAGCACTCTGGAGAACGGCATGAAGGAGCTGCAGAAGATTCTGGAGCAGAAGAGAAGTGAAGGTAAAAAGGAGATCGATGGCAAGTCCGCATTCTACTTATACGATACCTTCGGATTCCCTCTGGAGCTGACCGTAGAGCTGGCACAGGAAGAGAATCTGACCGTAGATGAGGAAGGCTTTGCCGCTGCCATGGAAGAGCAGAAGCAGAAGGCAAGAGAAGGACAGAACTTCTCCCAGAAGATTACCACCGCAGCAGGTGTATTCGATGGACTGGATGACAAGATCATCAGCGAATTTGTAGGTTATGATGCGCTGACCGCAGAAGGAAAAGTAGTAGCACTGGCCACCGAGACTGAACTGGTAAACACCTTAAAGATAGGTGAGACCGGTACACTGATCACCGATGTGACTCCGTTCTATGCTACCATGGGCGGACAGAAGGGTGACTTTGGTGTGATCCGCACCGAAAACGGTACTTTTGAAGTGACTGAGACCGTGAAGATCGCAGGCGGACGCATCGGACATGTGGGTAAGGTCGTATCCGGAACAGTTACTGTGGGAGACAAGGCAGAGCTGGCAGTGGATACCGACAACAGAAAGAGCGTATGTAAGAACCATTCCGCAACCCATCTGTTACAGAAGGCACTGCAGATCGTACTGGGTGATCATGTAGAACAGCAGGGTTCTTACCAGGACGGCGCAAGAACCCGTTTTGACTTCAGCCACGGACAGGCTATGACTGCAGAAGAGATCGCTAAAGTAGAGGCTCTGGTCAACGAGAAGATCGCAGAGGATATTGCAGTTGTTACTGATATCATGAGCATCGAGGATGCGAAGAAGAGCGGAGCTATGGCTCTGTTCGGAGAAAAATACGGCGATACTGTCCGCGTGGTATCCATGGGAGACTTCTCGAAGGAACTGTGTGGTGGTACTCATGTAAAGCATACCGGTGAGATCGGTTACTTCAAGATCCTGTCCGAGAGCGGTGTCGCTGCCGGCGTCAGAAGAATCGAAGCACTGACCGGTGCCAACGTGATGGCATACTATCAGGCTATGGAAGAGAACTTCAATAAGGCAGCCGCAGCCGCAAAGGCAGCTCCGGCAGCCCTGACCGAGAAGATCCAGCATATGCAGGCAGAACTGAAGGCTCTGAATGCTGAGAACGAATCCCTGAAAGCCAAGATGGCACAGTCCGCACTGGGCAATGTCATGGATCAGGCAGTGGAAGTCAAGGGAACAAAGCTTCTGGCAACCAGCGTAGACGGTGTGGATATGAATGGCTTGCGAGACCTGGGTGACCAACTCAAGGATAAGCTTGGTGAAGGCGTTGTCGTACTGCTCTCTGCACAGGATGGCAAGGTCAATATGATCGCCATGGCAACAGACGGTGCTGTAAAGGCCGGTGCCCATGCAGGCAACCTGATCAAGGGAATTGCTGCACTGGTTGGCGGTGGCGGCGGCGGACGTCCGAACATGGCGCAGGCCGGCGGTAAGAATCCCGCAGGCATTCCCGCAGCGATCGCGGAAGCGTCCAAAGTACTGGAGGGTCAGCTCGCATAATGGAACGAGAGAATCTGAAATCCCGTTTAGGCTTTATACTGTTGTCTGCCGGCTGTGCCATTGGTATCGGCAATGTATGGAAGTTCCCGTACATGGCCGGCCAGGGCGGCGGTGGCGCATTTGTATTGTTTTATCTGATCTTCCTGGTGCTCCTTGGTCTGCCGATTATGACCATGGAGTTCGCTGTGGGAAGAGCAAGTAAGAAAAGTCCCGTAAAGGCTTACCAGGCACTGGAGAAGCCGGGACAGAAGTGGCATATCCACGGGTATTTCACGCTGGCAGGCTGTTATCTGTTAATGATGTTCTATACTACCGTAGCAGGCTGGATGTTACACTATTTTTATATGACGGCTACCGGTAAACTTTCCGGTCTTTCCGCAGATGCGGTAGCGGATCAGTTTACCCGGATGCTGGCAGATC
>OHFX01000988.1_pt1 | contig 9432 bp, 10 predicted proteins | sample 1567691 | NCBI WGS metagenome assembly OHFX01 (sample SAMEA3879552, study PRJEB24766) | human gut metagenome | biome: human-associated habitat; feature: feces | place: USA | collected 1985/1987 | reverse complement strand
ATGCCACCGGTATTACGCAGAATGTGGACGACCTTTTGCAGAGCCATACGGCAAGAACTATGCTTGCGAACAGCGAGTTTTTGATTATGCTCAATCAGGCGTCAACCGACAGAATTGAGCTTGCCAAGCTCCTTAACATTTCCGACCTCCAGCTTTCGTATATCACGAATGTTGACGCAGGACACGGATTGATTAAGGTCGGCAGTTCGCTTGTGCCGTTTGCAAACAAGTTCCCGAAGAATACGAAGCTGTATAAGCTGATGACAACCAAACCGGGCGAGGGTGTATAACCCTTGCCCTATTCTGTAAATGAGAAAGGAAACACCTATGAAAAACAAAATCTATATTGCCATAATCTGTGCTTTCAGCATTGTATTTGCCGTAAGCTCAGGTTTTCTTATCAAGCACTATTACGACTCTGCAAAGCAGGCGGAAATGTACGACAATCTGATTGAGGTGGTGGAGACCGAGCCAGAAGAAACCAAAGAGCCGATGAACTACTCCGAAGAAAAGACCTTTATCCCGGAGTATCAGGAGCTTTATCTGCAAAACAACGATATGGTCGGCTGGATTAAGGTTGAGGACACAAAAATCAATTATCCCGTTATGCAGTCAAAGGACAACCCGAACTTCTATCTGAAGCACGGCTTTGATAAGGCATACACCGACTACGGCTGTCCTTATGTTCAGGAAAACTGCGATATGGAGCTGCCAAGCGACAATATCATCATCTACGGTCATCATATGAACGACGGCTCTATGTTCGCCGGTCTTATGAAATTCAAGGACAAGAGCTTTTGGGAAAAGCACAAAACAGTATCCTTTGATACGCTGACCGACAGACAGACCTATGAAGTGATTGCCGTGTTCAAAACCGTAGTTTATATGGACAGTCCCGACAGCTTCAAATACTATCAGTTCGTCAATGCGGAAACCGCCGAGAATTTCACAGCCTATGTTGAGAAGTGCAAGGAACTGTCGCTTTACGATACCGGCGTAACTGCCGAATACGGCGACAAGCTCCTGACCCTTTCCACCTGTGAGTATTCCCGGACAAACGGCAGACTCGTTGTAGTGGCAAAACTCATTAACGAATAACGCAACAGGTGGTTCAGCCTGCATAGGAAGGAGGGATTGTATGGCTGATATTAAAACGAAAGACAATGCAAAAGGTACGATACGAACCATAGATAAGGCTGCCGTTGCAACCCAACGAATGAAGCAGGCGTATATCGCAACAAAAGAAAAAGCGGAGCGGTCGGTAAATGCCAACAGCAGTTCAGCCGAGGAATACGCTTCCGATAAGCTGGAAAGCGGTATTGACGAGGTGGTTCACGATGGTGCTTATGCGTTCGATAAGGCGGGACGAAAAGGTGTGGAAACCACAAAAGAGAATATCCGCACCGCAAAGGACGGTATTCAGCGTTTCAAGCAACAGCGAGCCGAGCAGTCTTTACGAAAACAGGCTTCGCATAACACAAGCTCTGCGATTAAGACTGTTGACAAGGCGGAAAAGACCATAAAGCAGTCTGCCACTTCCTCCGGAAAGAAAACCATTAAGTTTGCCGGAAAAGAAGCAACCAAAACCGCACAGAAATCAGTTAAGACGGCTGAACAGACTGCAAAGACAGCGATAAAAACAAGTCAGCAAGCGGCGAAGGCGGCACAGAAAACAGCTCAGGCGACAGTTAAGGCTTCACAGAAAGCAGCACAGGCGGCAAAAGCCACAGCCAAAGCAACAGCCGCTACGATTAAAGCCGCAGCCAAAGCCACCGTTGCCGCAGTAAAAGCAATCATAGCGGCGGTAAAAGGTCTTATTGCCGCTATCGCTGCCGGCGGTTGGGTTGCGGTGGTGGTTATTATTGTTCTGTGTCTTGTCGGATTAATTGCCGGTTCTGTGTTTGGTATCTTCTTTTCGGGAGAGGATTCCGGCACGGGAATGTCTATGCAGACAGTCGTTCAGGAAATCAATCAAGAATATGATGACCGATTGGAACAGGAAAAGAACTCTGTAAGCTATGATGTGCTTGAAATGAGCGGAAGCCGAGCTGTGTGGAAAGAAGTTCTTGCGGTCTATTCCGTTAAAGTAAATACCGACCCCGATAATCCGATGGAGGTTGCTACGGTTGATGAAACCAAGAAGCAGCTACTGTCGGATATTTTTTGGGAGATGAACGATATTTCTTCCAGAACGGAATCGAAAACCCACACCGAAATCGAAGAAAGCGACGACGGACACGGCAACATCGTACAGACCGAAACCACAGTAACAGAAACTTTCCTGTATATCACGGTATCGCACAAGACCGTTGATGAAATGGCGGCTATGTACGGCTTTAATCAGGAGCAGAAAGAGTATCTTGCCGAGCTGCTAAAGGACGAAAACAATCAACTATGGTCTCAGGTGCTTTACGGTATCGGATACAGCGACGACCAAATCGTAACGGTTGCCTTGTCACAGGTGGGTAATGTAGGCGGTCAGCCTTACTGGTCTTGGTACGGATTTGACTCCCGTGTAGAATGGTGTGCCTGCTTCGTCTCTTGGTGTGCTAACGAGTGCGGATATATCGACGCCGGTATTATTCCAAAGTATGCCGGCTGTGTAAACGGCGTTCAATGGTTCAGAGACCGAGGACAATGGGCAGACGGTTCGTATGAGCCTTCGCCCGGTACAATCATTTTCTTTGACTGGGAGGGCGACGGTGTGACAGACCACACCGGTATTGTTGAGAAATGCGAAAACGGTACAGTCTATACCGTTGAGGGCAACTCAGGCGACACTTGCAGAACCAAAACATACCCTGTCGGAAGCTCTGTTATCTACGGATACGGTATTCCGGCATATTAAAAAGATGGCTGCTCGTTTGAGTAGCCATCAAGTACATTATTCAAAATCAGTTATTTCTCTATCTTTCAGATAGACATTGTGCGTGTGATAAGTAAAACACATCAACAAATCGCTGTCTCTATTATCTTTTGCTTTGAACATAGAAAAGTCGTCGGACAGGATAAAAATAAGTCCCAGCAGTTTCTTTATATATCCATTATATGAAGCATAGTTCATATAGAGAGATGCGGTATATCCGTCATCGTCCTCTATCAAATCTGCGTCAATTTCATAGGTTTCTGATAACTCACGGACTGCCCAAATAAATTTATCTTTATTAGCTATACGCCTTTCATTGGGGATAGTCCTTCTGTTTTTCTTCATAAAATCAAGAAATTCTTCTGCTGACATCAAGTTTTCGTTATCATCGTAATTCTCTTTTTTCATTTCTTCTTCAATTTGTTCAAGCGTCGGTCGGTCAAACCGATTACTGAATATCACTCTTTCTTTCCCCATCCTCTTTTACTCCTAAGTTGATTATTTTGAGTTTTTTCTTCTTGGCTCTCTCATAGGTCTTGGCAGCACCGCCCCAAGAATGAGTCACGAAACAGATTGCATATCCGGAATTATCCACCATATATCTGTTTCTTGCGGGAATGGCAGATTTGAAATTGTATTTTTCAAATCCGTCGGGATATATTATCGAATCGAAAAGCTCTTTATCATAAACATTGAAAGAGAGATAAGGAATAACGAGATAGTTATTGATGTGCGGATACTCTTTTTTGAGTTCATAGACGCAGCGACCGCATAACCTGTCAAAGCCGCCTTGCCCTCCGCTCAGAAAATCTGTCACGCCTTTTTTGATAAGCTCTCTTATTGTGTTTTTGAGCTTTTCTGCGGATAATCCAAAACATTCATTATGACCTATAAAGGTAGCTGTTGTTTCCAAAGCCATTGTAAATCACTCCTGACATAAGACAGTATAACACAAAATTCTTTGAAAATCATCACTAATAGTTGTTTTATCTTCCGTGAGGTTGGTGTATATCGCTTTCAGCATAATCTATACTAATAGTTATAGAAGTACACCAAAGGGGGTGATGTGATGCAGCTTGATACAATCGGCAAGAATATTAGAAAGTATCGTCTTATGAAAAAGTTCCGTCAGGAGGATTTAGCTGAGAAAGCCGGACTAACAACAAATTATATCGGTATGGTCGAGCGTGGAGAGAAAATTCCATCACTTGAAACCTTTATTAAGATACTAAACGCTTTGGAAGTATCGTCGGATATGGTTCTTACTGATGTTTTGGAAACGGGATATACCGTCAAAAACTCCATACTGAATGAAAAACTTGCCAAGCTTGCTCCTGAAGATAGAAGCAAGATATATGAGGTTATTGATACCCTATTAAAACACTCAAAGCAAATCACACCATAAATCACGAAAGTTCGCCTTAATCAGCGGGCTTTCTTTTTTTGATGAGAAAAAAATTATACTTTCGACAAGTATTGCGGGACTTCGACAAATCGGTTGTGGTATAACTATAACTGATAGTGATAGACAATCACCGCAAGACATAGGAGGAAGTATATTGAAGAACATAATTAAGGAAGTTGCAAAAGCACACGGAATAAGCGAACAGGAAGTAAGAAATGAAATGAGAGTTGCTATTAGGGCGGCGATGAAAAACACAGACCCTACGGCACAGGCGTTTTGGAAACAAATTGCCCCGGACGGAAAAGAACCGCCGGTGGAAAAGGTCATTGCTTCTATTGCCTTGATGGTTCAAGAAAATAAGCTATGTAGTTGAGGTGCAATCGCACCTCTTTTTTATTTTTCAAATATGTACTCACACTGATGAAGGGTGATAAGGTTGTCGAGGTTGGAAAAATAGTTGCCTATTGACACCTGTTCCTGTTTTTCAGGTAATAGTAAATCAATTTCCATAAGTGTTTCTGCATTCAGCTTGGCACGACCACCTCCAACCAGTAATGACTCAATATCTGCTTGACTGATGGCAAATGCAAGAAACTTGTTGTCTGCAATTTCATTCTTGCCTTGCAGTACATGGGCGTGGTTATTCACCCAAATACGCCCTTTTACACACTTTACTGGATAATTTTTGAGGTCATTCGCCCCGTCCTCGGCAACAAGAATAAATTCGCCTTCGTGAGTATAACCGTCAACATAATCTTGTATTCCGTTTGCTCCATAATAAGGAGTCGAACCGGGAATACGAAGATTTGCAGCCACAGGAATGCGGAGATTGTCATATCTGTCTGCGACTTCTCGAACCTTACGCTGTTCCCAAGTATTTGTAAAATCCGAAAAGAAACGAGACACAAAATCAGCGGAATTACGCTGATGAAGGGTGATAAGGTTGTCGAGGTGACGCAAATATGAGCCGATAGCAACCTGTTCTTCTTTGTGTCTCGGCAAAAATATATCAATATCAAAGAAATCATCGGCTGAGATATTCAGTAATCCGTGATTTCTTGCTCCCTCCGCTGCACGCTCAGAAACACCTTTATGCCATCTGTCAGTATCAAAGAAAACCGTCAAATAGTCGCTATCAATTTCACTTTGATTTTTAATGCTAAAAACAATGTAAAGTGTTGATAATACGCCCTTTTCGTACAAATCAAGGCGCTTAACTGCTCCAAAAGGAAACCCATCTGAAGTGCTTTTGTTATATGCAAATTCACCATTCAACACCAAGTAATAGTTGCTCACATCTCGACTTGCTACACGGTTATTAAAATAGGTGATTTGGTCAACAAGTCCGTATTGTGCAGATATTGTAAGTGGTAGGCTTGACTCATTGTTTGTGTTCTTCCTGACTACTCTTTCTACTATATCTCCCAACTTACGCTGTTCCCAAGAATAATTAAAAACCTACTTGCACGGCAATTCTTTCGCAAGGATTAATAAATACGAAGCTCTGTACTTTTGTTTCAAATATCGTACTTATATTGAATTTTTCTGATTTTTGTGCTATACTAATGACACTTACACTTAAACCAAGAAAGAGGTGCAATAGAGATGGCAGTTAGTTACAAAAAACTATGGCATATCCTTATTGATAGGAATATGAAGAAAAAGGATTTAGAAGCTTTAGCCGGTATCAATCATTACACGATGAGTAAAATGAGCAGAGATGAAAATGTTACTACCGATGTGCTTGGTAAAGTATGTGCCGCACTTGATTGTAAGGTGGAGGATATTATTGATTTTCTTCCTGACGAAGAAAATTGAGTCCGTTTTATGGGACAGAGCGTTTGATAAAATTATGATAACTATATAGATATAATCGGAGGAAGATTATGAACAAGCAACAGTTGGCAGCAAAGATTTGGGAATCCGCAAATAAAATGCGTTCCAAAATAGAAGCAAATGAGTATAAAGACTATATTTTAGGGTTTATTTTTTATAAATTCTTATCTGAGAAGGAAGTAAAGTATCTCAAAGAAAATGATTGGACTGACGAGTATCTTCCTGATTTGACAGAGGAAGATTCGGAAACAGTCGAGAGTGTTCAAAAGAACTTGGGTTATTTTATCTCTTATGATAACCTGTTTTCCACTTGGCTCAGCAAAGGCAGAGATTTCAGCGTTCAAGATGTTCGTGACGCTCTTTCTGCTTTTAGCCGTTTGATTAACACAACCCACAAAAAAGTATTTGAGGGAGTATTTGATACCCTTCAAACAGGACTGTCAAAACTGGGCGACAGCTCTGCTTCTCAGTCCAAGGCTATCAGTGACCTTATTCATTTGATTAAAGATATTCCTATGGACGGCAAGCAGGATTACGATGTTCTTGGCTTTATCTATGAATATCTTATCAGTATGTTTGCGGCAAATGCCGGTAAAAAAGCCGGTGAGTTCTACACGCCCCACGAAGTATCGCTCCTTATGTCTGAAATCGTCGCAGACCACTTAAAAGACAGAAATGAAATAAAGATTTATGACCCGACAAGCGGTTCAGGCTCTTTGCTTATCAATATTGGTAAGAGCGTTGCTAAGTTTATTGATAATGAAAACAACATAAAATACTATGCTCAGGAATTGAAGCAGAATACATATAACCTCACCCGCATGAACTTGGTTATGCGTGGTATCCTGCCTGATAACATCGTTACACGCAACGGAGATACTTTGGAGGACGACTGGCCGTATTTCGATGAAAACGACCCGATTGGTACTTATGACCCGTTGTATGTTGACGCAGTGGTTTCAAATCCGCCTTATTCTCAGGCTTGGAATCCAACAGATAAAGAGACCGACCCTCGATATGCTCGTTTTGGACTTGCGCCAAAAGGAAAAGCTGATTACGCATTTTTATTGCACGACCTTTTCCACCTTAAGAGCGACGGTATTATGACTATTGTACTTCCTCACGGTGTTTTATTCAGAGGCGGTGAAGAAGGAGAAATTCGCAAAAACCTTATTGAACAGAACCATATTGACGCCATTATCGGATTGCCGGCGAATATATTCTTCGGAACCGGTATTCCTACGATTATTATGGTGTTAAAGCAGATATACTTATCGTTGACGCTTCAAAAGGATTTATTAAGGTGGGAAAGAACAATAAGCTCCGTGCTTCTGATATTAAGAGAATTGTTGATGTTGTAACGAAACGAGAAAGCGTACAAAAATTCTCAAAGGTTGTCAGCAGAGATGAAATCAGAAAGAATGATTATAACCTGAATATTCCACGATATGTTGACTCGTCAGAAGCTGCCGAGTCTTGGGATATTTATGCTTCTATGTTCGGTGGACTTCCTCTTTCTGAGATAGATGAACTCAAAGAGTATTGGATTGCTTTTCCGGAACTTAGAAATGCTCTTTTTGAAAACACTTCTTCTGCTTATTGCAATTTGAGAGTAGAAAACATTAAGAAAGCAATTAAAGAACACTCCGATGTCTGCTCATTTGAGAATAAATATCGTGATGTATTCAGCGGCTTTGATGAGTATTTGTATGATGAACTTATTGAAAAGATGACCGCCTTGAATATTTCAAAGGCAGAAGCGACTCTTTCTGCCGATATATTTGAGCGATTAAAAGATATTCCGTTGGTTGATAAGTATGAAGCATATCAATTGCTTGATGACGATTGGACAAAAATCGCAGTTGATTTAGAAATAATTCAAACAGAAGGATTTGAAGCTACAAAAAGAGTTGACCCCAATATGGTCATCAAGAAAAAGGACGGAAAAGAGCAAGAAGTTCAGGAGGGCTGGGTAGGTCGTATTATTCCGTTTGATTTAATTCAGGATACGCTCCTAGCGGATGATAGAGCTGCATTAAAAGCAAAAGAAAATCGCTTGAGTGAAATTGCTTCAGAATATGAGGAATTGTTCGATTCCCTTACTGAGGAAGAAAAAGAAGGCGATTATGCAAGCGAGGACGGGTTTGTTAATGCTGAAATCAAAAAAGCATTGAAATCCGACAGCGTTGAGCCTGAGACAAAAGAAAAACTCCGCAAGGTGGCTGTACTGGCTACAGAAGAAAAAGAGCTTAAGGCTGCAATAAAAAAAGACGCAGGACTTCTTGAAGGTAAGACAAAAGAGACTATCGAAAGTCTATCCGATGAACAGGTTATTGACCTCTTAAAAGACAAATGGATTACTCCGCTTATCCAAAACCTTATGAAACTTCCGGATAGTATAGTAAATGAACTGGTATCAAAACTTGAAGCACTGACAAAGAAATATGAGACTACCTTTGCCGAGGTGGAAGCTCAGATTTCCGAAACAGAAAATACTCTTTCTGCAATGATTGACGAGCTTGAAGGCAACGAATTTGATATGCTCGGACTTAGTGAGTTCAAAAAAATGCTGGGAGGTGTGCAAAATGACTGAAAAAATTGCAAAACCTCATCTTAGGTTCGCAGGATTTGATGACACTTGGGAACAGCGTAAGTTATCCGACGTAGCTACAATGCACGCAAGAATTGGGTGGCAAAACTTACGAACTTCTGAGTTTTTGGATAGCGGAGACTATATGCTGATTACTGGAACGGACTTCAACGATGGAGCAGTCAATTATTCTACTTGTCACTTTGTAGAGAAAGAACGATATGAGCAGGATAAGCATATTCAAATAAAGAATGGAAGTATTCTTATTACAAAAGACGGAACTCTCGGAAAAGTGGCTTATGTTCAGGGTTTATCAATGCCTGCAACCCTAAATGCTGGAGTGTTTAATGTAGAAATTAAGGATGAGACAAAGGTAGATAATAAGTATCTTTTTCAATATCTCAAAGCCCCATTCTTAATGGATTATGTCGATAAAAAAGCGACTGGCGGAACGATAAAACACCTCAATCAAAACATACTTGTTGACTTCCCAGTTGTTATGCCCTCTAAAGCAGAACAAGAAGCCATAGGTGTATATTTCCAACAACTGGACAACCTTATCACCCTTCATCAGCGTAAGTATGACAAATTAACCAATGTCAAAAAGTCTATGCTTGAAAAAATGTTTCCGAAAAATGGCTCAAATGTTCCGGAAATCCGATTTAAGGGATTTTCTGACGCTTGGGAACAGCGTAAGGTTGGAGATTGCTTTACAGAACGAGTTGAAAGTATGCC
>OHFX01000969.1_pt1 | contig 9564 bp, 10 predicted proteins | sample 1567691 | NCBI WGS metagenome assembly OHFX01 (sample SAMEA3879552, study PRJEB24766) | human gut metagenome | biome: human-associated habitat; feature: feces | place: USA | collected 1985/1987 | reverse complement strand
CAGCTGCACCAGCTCCTCGTTGACGATCTTGACGATCTGCTGGGCAGGGGTGAGACTGTCCAGAACATCCGCGCCGATGCAGCGCTCGGTGACCTGGGCCACAAAGTCCTTGACCACCTTATAGCTGACGTCGGCCTCCAGCAGAGCCAGGCGGACCTCCCGCATGCCCTCCCGGACGTCGGCCTCCGACAGGCGGCCCTTGCCCCGCAGGCGTTTGAATGTGGCGCTTAATTTTTCAGAAAGTCCCTCAAATGCCATAGGTATTACTCCTTCAGCGCCTGGGCGCTGCGCGTGATCTCGTCTGCCAGCCGCGCCAGCTCCGGATTGTCATACTGCCGGTAGTTGACGGTCTGGATCTTCTCGGCGGCGTCCAGGATGGCCTGCACCTGCTGCTGCATTTGCAGAAAGCGCTTCATAAGACCGGTCTTGTCCTCCAGGTCCGTCATGATGGCCTCGGCCCGGACGATCACGTCCCGGACACCCTGGCGGGAGATGCCGTAATTCTCCGCGATCTCGGCCAGGGACAGGTCCTCATTGTAGTACAGGTCGAAAAATTCCTTCTGCCGCGGGGTCAGGACCTCGCCGTAAAAATCGAACAGCATCGTCATGCGATAGGTCTGATTTTTCACGTCGGTCCCTCCTCTGTAAAGTTTCGGTGCTTTACAACTGAGACTATCATACAGGATTTTGCCCAAAATGTCAAGGCGAAATTTGGCGCGTGAGCCAAAAAAATTGGGCATACACCCATGATGAGCGGGTATACTGGTCGTGAAGGGAGGTGCGAAATATGCGCTCTGTGCTCATAAAGGACACCACCAGGGCCCAACGGGAGGAGATCGTGCGGCGGGCCCTGTGCGACGGCGGCTGCCAGGGCTGCGGCGGGTGCGGGAACCTGGGCGGAGGCCGGGCAGAGGAGATGTACCGCCCCTATATCGAGGGAAAGCGGGAACTGCGGGAAATCAACGATATTATGAACAACGCCGTTACCGGCTGGAGGGCGTTTTCCAATCCCCGCTACTTCCCGGAGCCGTACCGCCGCCAGAAGGGCTGGGAGCGTATCAAAAATGACAACGAGCCTGACAACAGCATGGACGGTTTTGAGGAAGTCCCCACAGAGGAAATGGAACAGCTTGGGCTTCCGGCGGAGTGGCTGGAGCAAAAATAACAGCCCGTTGCCGCTTGGTTGTCGAGCCGGTTGTCGGTCTGGTTGTCGGGCAAAATTCCCGGAAGCCCTGATACTGCGGCACTTTTCCCTCTCTGACAACCATGACAACCAATATTAGAAAGAAAAAGGAAACAGTAAAAAGATAGTATCGCCCGATAAAGAAAAAAGGTTTTCTGATGTCCGTTGTCAGGACTTCGTTGTCAGACCTTTCCTTGTCGGGCTTTTTCATGCAAGGAGGAAACCGCATGGCACAGAACACAGACACGGCAGACAGAACAAACGCCAGCCCGGCAGGGACATTCAGCATGAGGGTTGGAAACACCACCTATGTAGTAGGCGTTCATTTCAGCAAAACCAGCCGTGACACTTTGGAGGATAAAGTGAAGCGGCTGATAAAAGACGAGGTAAAATCAGCAAATTTCTGATTGCAAAAAAAGTTGTAATATCCCCTGTTTATATCTTGACAGAACGCTTCCGAAGGGAACCATTTTGGTCGAGTGCGGAAAAATGCTCCAAAGGGGCGCACCCAAGCTGGGGAAGGACGGAAAGCCCATGAAGGACAAGCAGGGAAAGGTCATCTATGAGCCATACCGGATTAAGGTGTTGAATACCATCAACTTCAAAAAAAGTATGCACTACAATCCTTTCTCGTATATTCACAGCGAAAAGGACATCTTGAAGCTAGTAACAACGCTGATTGCCAACACCAAAGGCGAAGGCAAGGCCGGGGACGATTTCTGGGTCAAAGCAGAGACTTTGCTGTATTGCGCGTTGATTGGATATATCCACTATGAAGCTCCGGTGGAGGAGCAAAACTTCTCCACCCTCATCGAGTTCATCAACGCCATGGAAGTCCGGGAGGATGACGAGGAGTTCAAAAACCCCGTAGATCTGATGTTTGATGCATTGGAAGCAGAGAAGCCAAACCACTTTGCGGTGCGCCAGTATAAGAAATATAAGCTGGCCGCTGGTGTAATAAGATGAAAGAGACTTTTTAGTACCTTAACAGATTAAAGATTCTCTTTGAGCTTATTACTTTTGGCTCAAATACAGAGGAAAGGAGCAGAACATGAGTAGTGAGAAAATAATTGTATTATATGAACGATTAAGCCGAGAGGATGAGAACCTTGGGGAGTCGTACAGTATATCAAATCAAAAGAAGCTGCTGGAAGATTATTGCAGAGAAAAAGGGTGGACCAGGTTCAGGCACTTCACTGATGATGGTATATCCGGCACAACCTTTGACAGACCATCCTTTAAGGCTATGATACAGCTTGTGGAAGATGGAGAAGTGGAAACCATTATTCTAAAGGATATGAGCCGGTTAGGGCGGGATTATCTTGTGGTAGGTCAGCTCCGGGAGTTCTTTCGCAAAAAGGGAGTTCGTCTGATTGCGATTAACGATAATCATGACAGTTACAATGGAGATGACGATTTCCTTGTATTCAGGGATGTTATGAATGAAATGTATGCCAAGGATATCAGCAAAAAGATAAAATCCACATTCAAATCCAAGGGAAAATCCGGAAAGCATGTGGCAAGTGTTACACCATACGGATACCTGAAAGATGAAAATGACGGAAACCATTGGATTGTGGATGAAGAAGCTGCCGAAATTGTGAGGCTGATATTCAAATGGACTATTGATGGGCTGGGTCCTTATCAGATAGCAAAACTTCTGCAGGAGAAAAAAGTGGAAATACCGGCAGTGCATATGGCACGCTTCGGGCAGGGGAATAACAGAAACAAGAAAGTGAAAGACCCTTATGGATGGGGTTCTTCTACAGTAGTCGGGATATTGAAGAAAAGGGAATACTTAGGTCACACGGTCAATTTTAAAACACAGAAGCATTTTAAGGATAAAAAGAGCCATTATGTATCAGAGGACAACTGGGTAATATTTGAGAATACGCAGGAGCCGATTATTGACCAGCAGACCTTTGATACAGTGCAGAAATTACGGGAAAATGTAAGGAGATACCCGGACGGATGGGGAGAGCATCATGTTCTTACCGGTCTTATGTATTGTGCTGACTGTGGTGCAAAAATGTATGTGCACCGGACAAGCAATGGAAAGAGGATTGCCCAGTATACCTGTTCTGCTTATACCAAGGTACCTTGCGGAACATTGTGCAAGACACAGCACAGGATTAACGAGTCAGTGGTGCTGGAACTGATAGGAGACACACTCAGGGCAATCTTTGAATATGCAAAGTATGACCGGAGCGAGTTCATAGACACCATAACAATGGCACAGTCAACACAGGAGGATGCAGAGGTAAAAAAGGTCAGGGCAAGAATCGCAGTGGCTGGAAATCGCTGTGAGGAGCTGGAGAAGCTAATCTGCCGTATTTATGAGGACAATATTCTCGGCAAACTACCGGACAGCAGATATGAGGTTCTTGATAAGCAGTATGCCAGGGAAAAAGCGGAGCTGGATGCAGAGATTAAGGAGCTGGAAGCGAAGCTCACAGAATATGAGAAAAGCAGAAATTCTGCCGGCAAGTTTATTGCACTGATTGATAAATATGAGAAGTTCGAGGAACTGACACCGGCAATGGTAAATGAATTTGTTGATAAGGTGCTGGTGCATGAAAGAGACAGAAAGGGGAGCATCCAAACCACGCAGGAGATTGAAATCTATTTCAATTTTGTTGGTCGGTATGTTCCACCGGCAATGATGACAGAACCTACTGCTGAAGAGCAGGCTGAGATTGACCGGATTAACAGAATCAAGGACAGGAGACATCAGCAGTATTTACGAAGAAAAGAAAGTGGATGGCAGAGGAAATATGAAGAGCGTGTAAAAAATGAAAAGCGTGCAAAAATGCAGGCAATGAAAGAAGAAATCCGCAGGCAGGACAGGGAGAACGGAGTCTATGCAACGGCAGGCAGTCTTGCATTGGAACCGACGATTGGAATGCCTGAATAGGATTTCGCAGAAAGCACTTGAGAGAAGTCTTGGGTGCTTTTTTCATGCTCAAATTTCCGCAGGAAATGCAGGGCAACCGGAGAAGTTGAACTGTGTTATCCGTCCTGTGGGATGACAGATTTCAACTCCTTCGGAGCAGAGTACAGAGGTGCAACCTTTGTCGGAGTTGAGAGGCAGAGCCTTCATCAGGTCAAGGGCAGAAGCCCTGCCCAGTTTATTGTCGTAGCGACAATAAGTACTGGGTATTACTTGCCGCAAACGCAAGGGTTTATCGGCTCCGCCATCAAAAAAACAAAACAGTGGAGAGGAGAGAAAAGACAATGAAAGCTTCAAGGCATAATGGCAGAAGTGGAAAGCATGGAGTCTATGATGTAAAGCATAATGACAGGGATTTTGATGTGGAGCACAGTGAACATATTGATTCGGAAAGAACAAAGCAGAATGTTTACTGGGACTGCTATCAGGGTTACAGTTTTGCGGGCAGTTCCCAAGAGAGGCAGTTTAATTTTACAGAAATTGAGCGTGCCTATTACTATGAGCATTATTCAGATTTTGTGGATGCACAGAATGAGAGGAATGAGCAGGCAAGGCATCCGGAGAGAAACAGAACGATTGATGATGTACTGAAAAACAATAAGACCTGCCCGGAAGAAAGCGTGATACAGCTTGGCAATATAGACCATGCGGTTACACCGGATGTGCTAGCTAAGGTATCAGCAGAGTTCTTTGACGAGTTCAATAAAAGATATGGCTCCCACATTCATATATTGGACTGGGCACTGCACCTGGATGAGGCAACCCCGCATATTCATGAGAGGCATGTATTTGACGCAAAAAACAAATATGGAGAATTATGTCCCCAGCAGGATAAGGCACTGGAAGAGCTTGGCTTTGAACTGCCTGACCCAGCAAAAAAGAAAGGGAAATACAATAACCGGAAAATGAACTTTGATGCAGAATGCAGAAAATTGTTTTTGGAGATAGCACAGAGAAACGGAGTGCAGGTGGAGTGTGAGCCGGTTTATGGTGGTGCAGGCTATCTTGAAAAGCAGGACTTTATAATTGAAAATCAGAAAAAGCGAATTGCAGAGAAGCAGGCAGTTCTGGATGAGATTACCATGAGAGTTTTGGATATGGAGAATTTTGTGGAACAGGTAGCTGAGGATGCCTATGAAAAAGCGTGTGAGGCAGTATCTGATACAATGGCAGAGCAGACCAGGGCGGAAGATATTGAGGAGCTTCGCAGATATAAAAAGTGGCTGACCTCGGATGAGAGAAAGACACCAAAGGACAAGCGGGATTTTGTCGGAAGGTGTCTTGATAATTTGGAAAACAGGCTCAGGGGCATGGCACAGAAAGTAGCCGGGAAAGTAATGGAAACATTGCAAAATCCACGCATAAAGGAGCAAAAGAAGTCTGAGGTAAAGGAACATGCAAGGAAGTCAGTCCGTGCCCTTCTTGAGGCAAACAGGAAGCTTGTAGAGGAGCAGAGAGCAAAGGTGGCAGAAACACCAGCACACAAAAAAGCAAGGGGAGAGGAATTGGGATAAGCATGAATGTATTTGCAGTAGTGAAAGAAAATGTCACTGCAAGGCAGGTGGCTATGCAGTATGGCATCAAAATCAACCGGAGTGGGCTGGCTTGTTGTCCGTTTCATAAAGACAAGACTCCCAGCATGAAGATTGATAAGAGATACTATTGTTTCGGCTGTGGAGATACCGGAGATGCGATAGATTTTGTGGCAAAATATTTCGGGCTTGCACCAAAGGAAGCTGCAATGAAGATTGCATCTGACTTTGGACTGAATTATGACGCAACCAACCGGGCACCACCGAAAAAGATGGCACCAAAGAAAACACCGGAGCAGATACTGGATGAAGAGCAGAAGCAGTGTTTTTGTGTTCTGTCAGACTATTATCATCTGTTAAGGAAATGGAAAACAGAATATGCACCGAAGAGCATGGATGAGGAATGGCATCCCTGCTTTGTAGAAGCTCTGCAGAATATCAGTAAAGTGGAATATCAGCTTGATACTCTCCTTGAAAAGGATATCCCTGACAGAGCTTCTGTTGTTTCTGACATTGGAAAGGGGGTGAAGTCGATTGCAGGAAGAATTGAAGAGTATCGGAGAAGTCAGGGCGATGCTGGAGAGCACAGAAAAGGGAGAAGTCAGGAAAACAGTCGGTAACTATCGTCTGATTTTGATGAATGACCCTAATCTGCAGGGTGCATTCCGTCTGAACATGTTTACGGATAAAATCGACATTACAAGGGATTTGGGATGGTATCGTGAAAGCGACAGCCTGACGGATGTTGATTTGAAATTCCTTGTTGTCTACCTTGAAAAGCATTATGGATTATCCAACGAAAAGCGGATTGAGGATGTGATAAAGGTCGTGGCAAATGAAAACAGATACCATCCGGTTCTTGACCGCATCAATTCCATAACATGGGATGGCAGGGAGAGGATACGCTATGCACTGCATCACTTCTTAGGGGCAGAGGTCAGTGAGTACACCTATGAGGTAATGAAGCTTTTTATGATAGGGACGATAGCAAGAATTTCATGCCCGGGCATCAAGTTTGAAGTAATGCTCTGCCTGGTAGGTGGTCAGGGAGCCGGTAAATCCACTTTTCTGCGTTTCCTTGCCATGGAAGATGACTGGTTTACGGATGACTTGAAGAAAATGGATGATGATAATGTATACCGAAAAATACAGGGGCATCTGATTATAGAGTTCCCTGAAATGGTGGCAATTCTCAATGCCAAGAATGTGGAAGATACCAAGTCCTTTATGAGCAGACAGAAAGACACTTACAAGACCCCATACGACAGGCATCCCAAAGACCACAAGAGGCAGTGCGTGTTTGCCGGTTCATCAAATTCGCTGGATTTCCTGCCTATGGACAGGTCGGGAAACCGAAGATTTCTGCCTATTCTTTGCAATATGGAAGAGGCGGAAACTCATATACTCGATGATGAAAAGACATCAAGGGAATATATCGACCAGATGTGGGCAGAGGCTATGGAAATCTACAGGAGTGGCAAATGCCAGCTGAGGCTTCCGAAAGAGATGGAAAAAGAGCTTTGTGAGTATCAGAAGCAGTTTATGCAGGAAGATACCAAGAAAGAGCTGATTCTTGACTATTTGGAGCATTACGAGGGAAGCATGGTATGTTCAAGGCAGTTATATTCTGAGGCATTGGGAAATGACGGAAATCCGGCACAATGGGAAATTCGTGAGATTAATGACATTATGAATAACTGCAGTGATTGGATTGCCTTTAGTAATCCAAGACATTTTCCTGAACCATACCGCAGGCAGAAAGGATGGGAGAAGCCTGACAACAGAGGTCAGGATTTTCAACCGATAACCAAGGAGCAGATGGAGCAGTTATCATTGCCACCGGAGTGGATGGAGAGATAAATGCCTGATAGGTTGTCGGCTGGTTGTCTATCCCGTTGCCAACCCCGTTGTCGATTCTATGTTCTATAAAACCTTATATTTACTATGTTTTTAAGGGATATATATAGTTCTGACAACGAAAGCAACGGAATATTTGAGAAAAAGTAAATTTAGGAAAAGTAACTATAAATAAAAGGAATTGAGAGTTTTTAGAGGTCGGTTGTCAGCTGAAAGAGGCTCTTCCTTACCAGGCAGACATAAAGGAGAACACAAATGGAGAATAGAAAATCACACACACCGGTAGCACTCAGAAAGCAGATAGGTGGCACAATGTATGTTGTGAGAGTGCATTTCAATGAGGATGCCGAAGAAAGCATGAAGGACAAGATAAAGAGGCTGATTGAGAATGATGTTAGGGCAAATCAGCATACGGCATAGGTAGAAAAGCATATGGAAAACTTGCATATATTGTGGTATAATTAGTATGTTCAATAAGAGCGAAAAATAAGAATATTCTTAACAGATGAATTTATGGAAGGGTGAATTTATCATGAGGAAGAATGTAAAAATCATTGTTGGTGTCGTTGTGCTTATTCTTGTACTCGTTGTTGGTTCTTTTGTAGGACTCATAATTAACCGTACCAACGACCATAAATTTGGGAGATATGTATCAACGGAAGGTCCTTGGGGAATGACTGCCACCTGGGTATCGGAGGACAGTGCCAGTTATCTTGTCTGCAAGAAGGAAAACGATGAACCGTTTGCCAATGTTACAGCCTATTTTCAGGGTGTGGACGGTTGGCAGGCCTATGAGTTGAATAGCATCGATAGAATTGTTTATCTGGACATTGTAAAAGATGGCGTTGTTGTTGACGGCACCAGCGGCTATATGAAATTTGATGGAACTACATTTACTATTACAGATCTGGACAAAGATACCTTTGGTGCAGATGAATTTCATTATGTCATTACCGATAAGGAGTTCAGTCCCGATTAAAGTGTCAAACCTATTCCAGTTTGGGCATGAGGTTGCCGAAAATCAAAAGTGAATAAAAATGACTTTATAGCCATTGTGGAGAAATCTACAGTGGCTTTTTTCATGCAATGAAATGTATGGGTACTAAAAAGTCTTTGACATTTTGTTTCAGGAAAAACAGCCAAGTCGATCCTGATTTCCTGTGGTGCGCGCCTTGCGGTATTCGACATTGCAGAGCTGCGTGAGGTCACGACCTATGATGAGCTAGAGCTGGACACTCTGGGAGACCGGAAAACTGCCCTGTTCCTCATCATGAGTGATACTGACGATAGCTTCAACTTCCTTATTTCCATGTGTTATACCCAGCTTTTCAACCTGCTCTGCGAAAAAGCCGACGATGTGTATGGCGGCAGGCTCCCAGTCCATGTACGCTGCTTAATTGATGAAGCCGCCAATATCGGGCAGATTCCTCGTTTGGAAAAGCTGGTCGCTACCATCCGAAGCCGTGAGATCTCCGCCTGTCTGGTGTTGCAGGCGCAGAGTCAGCTCAAGGCGATCTATAAGGATAATGCGGATACCATCATCGGCAACATGGATACTTCCATCTTCCTGGGCGGTAAGGAGCCAACCACCCTCAAGGAGCTGGCTGCCGTGCTGGGCAAGGAAACCATCGACACCTACAACACCGGAGAGAGCCGTGGTCGGGAAACCTCCCACTCGCTCAACTATCAAAAATTGGGGAAAGAGCTGATGAGCCAGGATGAGCTTGCTGTTATGGATGGCGGCAAGTGTATCCTCCAGTTGCGTGGTGTGCGTCCTTTCCTTTCGGATAAGTACGACATTACCAAGCACCCCAATTTCAAGTACACTGCCGACGCGGACGATAAGAACGCTTTTGACATTGAAGCATTCCTGTCCGCAAGGCTGAAACTCAAGCCCAATGAGGTCTGCGAAGTATATGAAGTAGACACAAAGGGCGCTTAACTTCGTTCCGCTTTTGAAGGGAGTGATCTTATCTATTCGCCGCACCTGCCCTCTATGGGCCATTGGCGTACAAAGCGGACAATCGCAAGAAAAAATAATG
>OHFX01000967.1_pt1 | contig 9575 bp, 6 predicted proteins | sample 1567691 | NCBI WGS metagenome assembly OHFX01 (sample SAMEA3879552, study PRJEB24766) | human gut metagenome | biome: human-associated habitat; feature: feces | place: USA | collected 1985/1987 | reverse complement strand
CGTCATCCAGATCCTGAACCGCCGTCAGAAGAACAACCCCTGCCTCATAGGCGAGCCCGGCGTCGGCAAGACCGCCATAGCGGAGGGACTTGCGCAGCGCATAGCCCTCGGGCAGGTGCCGTATAAGCTGCGCGACAAGGAGGTCTACCTGCTGGACCTCACGGCCCTCGTCGCCGGCACGCAGTTCCGCGGCCAGTTTGAGAGCCGCATGAAGGGCCTCATCGAGGAGATCCGCAAGATGGGCAACGTCATCCTTGTCATCGACGAGGTGCACAACATCGTCGGCGCGGGCGACGCCGAGGGCAGCATGAACGCCGCCAATATCCTCAAGCCTGCCCTGTCCCGGGGCGAGATCCGCGTCATCGGCGCCACCACCCTCAATGAGTACCGCAAGTACATTGAGAAGGACGCCGCTCTGGAGCGCCGCTTCCAGCCCGTCACCGTGGGAGAGCCTTCTCCCGAGGCTACGCTGGAGATCCTGAAGGGCCTGCGGGATAAGTACGAGGCCCACCATCACCTGACCATTACCGACGGAGCCCTGGAGGCCGCTGTGCGGCTGTCCCGCCGGTATATCAACGACCGGTTCCTGCCGGACAAGGCCATCGACCTGATGGACGAGGCCGCCAGCCAGGTGCGTATGGCTGCCGAGTCCGCCTCCCCCGATCTGAAGGACCTGGAGGAGAAGATCGCCGCCCTGCACCGGGAGAAGGAGGAGGCCGTTACCGCTCAGGACTTCGAGAAGGCCGCTCAGCTGCGGGATATCGAGAAGGACTATCAGGAGCAGGTGGAGATCGAGCGCGACAAGTGGCGCAAGCAGATGTCCGCCAATCGCGGCAGCGTCACCGAGGACGACATTGCCAAGGTAGTGGCCGGCTGGACCGGCATCCCTGTCACCCGGCTCACCCAGGACGAGAGCCAGCGGCTGCTGCAGCTGGAAAAGGTCCTGCATGAGCGCGTGGTGGGTCAGGACGAGGCTGTTACCGCCGTGGCCAAGGCCATTCGCCGCAGCCGTGTGGGTCTGAAGGACCCCAAGCGGCCCATTGGCTCCTTCCTGTTCCTGGGCCCCACCGGCGTGGGCAAGACCGAGCTCGCCAAGGCACTTGCCGAGTGCCTGTTCGACGACGAGCGCGCGCTCGTGCGTATCGACATGTCCGAGTACATGGAGAAGTTCAGCGTCCAGCGTCTGATCGGTGCGCCCCCGGGATACGTGGGTTACGACGAGGGCGGCCAGCTCACCGAGGCCGTGCGCCGTCGTCCGTACTCCGTGATCTTGCTCGACGAGATGGAGAAGGCCCATCCAGATGTCTTCAACGTGCTGCTGCAGGTGCTCGACGACGGCCGTCTGACCGATGGCCAGGGTCGCCAGGTGTCCTTCAAGAACACGATCATCATCATGACGTCCAACGTGGGCTCCAAAGCCATCGCCGATCTGTCCGGTAAGGACGAGGAGGAGATGCGCCATCAGGTCGACGCTGCCATGGCTCAGACCTTCCGCCCCGAGTTCCTCAACCGTATCGACGATATCGTGGTGTTCCATCCGCTCGGCATGGCGCAGATCGAGAAGATCGTCGACATCCAGCTTGCCGACGTCCGCGCACGCCTGGCCAAGGAGCGCATGACGCTTGCCATCACCCCGGCGGCCAAGCAGATGCTCGCCGTGGGCGGCCTGGACCCCGTGTTCGGTGCCCGTCCGCTCAAGCGTCTGGTCCAGCGCGAGGTCGTGGATGCCATCGCCGCCGCCATCATCGACGGCACGGTGCGCGAGGGCGATCAGGTGACGGTCGATGCCGACAAGGACGGCGGCTTTACCGTCGTGTGCGACAACACGCCGGCGGCCACCTACGAGGTTCCCGACGCCGAGTAGATTTATGGGACATGCCTTAAAATCTGCCAGCCGTTTCTAAACGCCAAGGGCGGCGGATCCAATTGGGTCCGCCGCCCTTTTTCGTGCGACAATCGATGTTGTTGAACGGATGCGATGCAAGGAGATATGCAGATGAAAGACGAGATCAAGACAAGCGCGCCGGCGACCGATGCCGCACCCGCCGCACCCAAGCCTGCGCCTAAGCCGGCGCCCAAGCCGCGCGACCCCTACATCCGTGCCGAGAACGAGGACGACGACGGCTACGATCCCTACAGCGATCGCCGCCCCGAGCGCGAGCCGATGTTCGAAGCCGACCCGTGGCGCTGAGTGCCACCCAAAAGGCCACCAATAAGTTGCGGCGAAATAGGGATTGTTTTGCGGTTTGACCAGCAAAAACAGTCCCTATTTCACCGCAACTGCGTTGGGGATTTTTCTGCAGGGGAGGGCAGTCAAAAAAGCCCCGTCCCAAATTGACTGCTCGGGGAGTCGCATTCGAGCTCGGTTGTCCTCTTAGCCACTCGATATCCTTCGGAGCAATAACGGTGATAAAACTTGCTTAAGTGTTAATCAAGCTACACACAATCTTGCTCTCTAATTAATCAAGAATCAGTATAATTTTGATTAGCTAGAGAGCAAGATTGGAGAATCATGGCATTCAACGACTTGATCGCCCAGAAAATAAAGGACTTTGAACAGCAGGGGGTTCCGCAGGTCTTTGAGCGAGACCTTGATCTGGAAAACCCACAGGAGCCAAAGCGCGACAACATCGTAAATGTGGTTGTGGGGGCCCGCCGTTGTGGAAAGACGTATCGCCTGTATCAGGAGATGCAGCGGCTTCAGGGCCGGGGCGTCGAGCTTGACCGGATGCTTTACTTTAATTTTGAGGACGAGCGCTTGCGCCCGTATGAGTCATCGCTGCTGGCGGACGTGCTCGACACGTTCTATGCGCTGTATCCTGCTGCTCGAACCGAGGGCGCTTACATTTTCTTTGACGAGATCCAGGAAATTCCCGAATGGGGTGCGTTTCTGCGTCGTGTAGTCGATACGGAGAAAGCGACCGTCTATGTGACGGGATCTTCTTCTAAGATGCTGTCCTCAGAGCTTAAGAGCGAGTTCAGGGGTCGTTCTCTTATACGGGAGCTTTTTCCGTTGAGTTTTTCGGAATACGTTCGGTATAAGACGGGGAGCGTTTTCGAGCCAGATGCGACCTTTTCCCCAAGCGATGCGGCGCTGCTTCGACATCATCTGATCGGATATCTTGAACGAGGGGGATTCATCGCGACGCTTGAGCAGACGCCCGCAGACGCGATTCAGCTGCTACAGGAATATGCTTCGCGAACGGTCGCTATGGACGTCATTGAGCGTTACGACGTCAAGAACCCTCGCCTGGCATCGCTGTTCTTGACGCGGTGTATGGCATCTTCGGGACGAGAGCTGTCAGTGAACAAAGTGTACAACGAGTTCAAGAGCAGACAGATACCCGTCAGTCGTAATTCGCTCAGCGATTTACTTGAGTATTATGAGGATGCCTACCTGTTATTTTCTGTGCCGGAGTTCACGCGTTCATTGGCAAATAACATGCGGTCTGCGTCTAAGGTCTACGCTGTCGACCCTGCGATGTTTGGAGCATTCTCTCCCGCATCAGCATTGGACCAGGGCCAGAGGCTCGAGACCGCAGTGTTCAATGCGCTAAGAAGAAGGACTCCCGCGGTGAGGACCGGCTCGGTCTGCCGCCTGCTGATCAAAGAGAAGAGCAAAAGCCATGAGGTGGACTTTGTGGCTGGGGACGCACTTCTCATGCGGGCTTATAGCCTGATTCAGGTGAGTGTGGATATGGCAAGTGAGAAAACGCGCGAGCGCGAAATTGCCGCGCTTGATGCCTCGATGGCCCAGTTCGATCTTGGCGAGTCGGCAATCGTTACCATGGATGAGCAGGCCGATATTCCATGCGAACACGGTGTGGTACACGTTGTGCCCGCATGGAAGTGGCTCCTTGCCTAATCATCTACGGATCGTGGGGCCAGGACCTCCTGGCCCCTTCATCATGGTTGGGGAGCACCTTGCTGCGCCCGGCTAGTCCTGGGCTTTGATGCTCGGCAGCAGGATCTGCGCGAGGTAGTCGGTCTCGAGTTTGGTCGCGGCGTCGGCTTTGCCGTCTTTGCCGACCAGTACGTTCTTGATCTGGCTATAGGTGTAGCGGTTGCCGGTCGTAAGCTCGACAAGCTCAATGGCCGTGTCCATGGGGTAGGTTGACACGGGGTTCTGCGTGCGCCCGTTGATGGTTTGCGGGATTACATACGGATAGACAGGACCGCTAGCGTAGGCGGTATAACCGTTGCCGAGGTTTGCCGCACCCAAAACCGCGTCGCCCTCATCGGGCGTAAAGCTCTCGCCCTCGCGCACCGCGACGAGCGTGTGTTGGTGTCGCCGTCCAGATAAATGCACAGCGTGCTGCCGTTTTGCCAAGTCGCGACTTTGCCGTACCACTCAACGGGAATATCGAGCTGATACAGGTCCGTTGCCTTATGTCGAGCATCGGCGTCGCGGGCCGCCTGTGCCTCGCGGGAGCTCACGGCGTTGACGGCGGCGTCACGGCGCGCGGTTGCCGCCTGCTGGAGCACCTTTGCGACCGCGGCGGAGTTCACCCCGCCTTCCTCGGCATACTTGGCGGCGGCATCGATCTGGTCGTCAGTCACCGTGTCGGCCGAAGGCACCTTGAGCTTAAAGGTGGCCTGGGCACTCAAATCCTGCCCATCGCTCTTAATGGTGACCTGCGCCTTGGTGGTCGGCACGGTGTAAATGGTACCGTCGGCTGCGATGGGGGACCCAGCGATGGAGAGCGTATAGTCGCCGGGCAGCAGCTTAATGCCGCGACCGTGTTCGTCAACGTAGAGCGTTTCGCTCACGGAAGAACCGTCGGAATCCTGGCCGCTCACCTGCACGGGAATCTTGGAACCAGTTGAGCAGTCGAGCCCTGCGGCATGCACGCCAATCTGCACCGACATCATCGTGTGTGCACTGGCGGCGACAGCGGCAGCCTGCTCTTGCTGATATCCGTTCCAGGCAGCATAGCCTGCGCCGCCGGCGACGAGCGCGACGGCCACAACGCCGGCAACCATCAGGTTGCGGCGCTTGGGCGGCATCTTACGATGACGAACCTCGGCTTCGCGTGCCGAAGGAACGGACGGTAGGGGAATATCGCCCATGGCGATGGTCTCGTCCACGGCAGGCGCGGAGCCCAGGCCGGGAAGCTCGCGGGTCAGCGAATCTTCGGCCGGCAAGCTGTCGAGCAAGATGGTTTCCTCGCTCGTGTCGGATTCGGGCTGGTCGTCGGCCTCGCATTCGGATTCCTCGTGCCCCGCCTCGTCCTCGGTGGGCGCGGCGCCATCGTCTTTTGCATCCTGATCATCGGGCTGCGCCTCGATTTCCGGCTCATCCCGCACATCAACGCTCGAATCGTCAAACGCAATCTCGGCCAGTGCGATCTGGTCTAGGCTCTCCAGGGCCTCGGCACACGCTTCTGCATCTTGGGCCGCATCCTCTTGGCCCATCGTCTCATCTTTCATATATCCCCCAAGCTCAATATCGGCTCAACACTGTACCCAAAAATGGAGCCATATAAAGCGCGTATGAAATATAAGATTTGATTTAACCTGAGCGCATCGTTCGGCCGCATCCTCGCGGCAGCAAAAGGCCCCCGGAACGCGAACGAATCACATTCCGGGGGCTCTGCAATGCGTTGAGTTGCGCGGAGCCGGCTATGCTGCTTCGCGCTCAAGCGATGTCTGCGCCAGGCACGTTACTCGGCGTGCGCGTAATCAACCTTGGCGCGGCGGGCAGTGGCCTTCTCCCAATCGCTGGTGCCCTCAAAGACATCCTGCTTGTAGGGATTGCGGCCGAGCTTCTTGGCACGGTAGGCGACGTAGATGATCGCGGCGACGTTGGCGACCAGCGCGGCGACCGAGACCGCGGTGGCGGCGCCGGGATCGAGCGTGGAGTGCGTCACAAAGATGGACTCCTCCTGGAAGTACGGGAACACCTGGGCAAACATGCACCAAATGGCCAGCGTAAAGGCGCGGTTCTGAATCCAGCCGCCCTTGTTCCAGATAAAGGCGGCGACGGTGGGCGCCAGCAGCAGCGCAAAGCCGCAGAACCAGGAGTGGGTGGGCAGGCAGTTGTAGGTGTAGCAGAAGTTCCAGATATCGTAGGCGATGATGTAGACCCAGGTCATGTCGGGCCACAGCATGTCGGTCTTGTCCTCGGAGGCGTAGACGCTCCACCAACCGGTCATGCAGAAGATGTTGATGATGCCCGCGATACCGTTGAACACGTTGTTCCAGCCGGCCAGCTGCGTGGCGCCCTCGGAGGTGACCCAGGTGGACTCGCCCAGGACAAAGAAGTGATAGGCGCTCTCAAAGTCAGACACGACGGCGATCATGATGTTGATGGCGACGATCACAAACGGCCACGCGCGGAACCAATGCGCCTTGCCGATCTTGCCCCACTGGTACTTAATGGCAATGAAGCCCCAGCAACCGGCCAGCGCCGCGTACACCTTGGCGTAGTGGAACCAGCTGTTCTGGTACACATGGGTGGGGTTGGTGGGCGCCCACTCGGCACCCTGCGAAACGCCGACGGCGATGGCGACGCAGTAGATGGTCATGGCCAGCGGAGCCACGCCAAAGATGATGGCCGCGCCGAGCTTGGTGCGGCGGCCGACCTCGTTGAGCACGATCAGGCCATGTCGTCAGTTCTGGGGCTTGCGCTCCGGATACTTGGCGGTATAGCCCTCGATGTGGAGCGTCGAGGCGATGATTTCCTTGACCGTCTCGTCGGGCACATCGGGGTGCGTGCGGATATACATCAAAAGACCCATGATGAGGGTGTAGAACGTTTCGTAGACATGGTCGATGCGCAGCTCGTGATGGGCGACAAAATCAACCACGGTGGTGTCGCAGATGTACTGAGCCACGCGCTGAACCACGTTGTGCAGAAAGCCGCCGTAGAGCGCGCCGCTGCTCGAGGTCAGGGTACTCGGCAGCTCGTGGCCGCTGGCGACCAGGCGCTTAAAGAGCGGGGCGACGGTGTCGAGCGCGCCCTCAATATCACCGACGATGCGGTTGGCATTCCACTGCTCGAGCTCGGAGATAAAACCGTCAATTGCCTCGTCCATGACGGCGGTGACGGCGGCGTCCATGTCGGCGAAGTAGTGGTAGAACAGCGAGCGCGTGCAGCCGGCTCGCTTGGTCACGGCCGATACCGATAGATGCGACACGCCCAGCTCAGAGCTTACGGTGCGCACGGCGGCGAGGATCTCGCGACGGCGTTCATCGCCCGTCAAGCGCTTTGCCGCGCTATCGGATGCGGGGACGGCATCGACTACAGAGGTATCTGCTGTGTTGTTGCCCATGCGTTTGCCGCCTTTCATCCGTTTGAGCCTGACCGTTCGCCTAACAGTCTTGAATATTGTTGACGGTTCGTCAATACTGTTTTTGACACAATGTCAACAATAACGGGTGAACGGCGTGGGGGCATGTCGAGCCCGTAAAAAGAGGGGCGCTGCGTGCCTGCCAGGCTGCGGCAAGAGAAGGGACGACTATGATTCTCAACGGACCGGGGATTAGCTACACCGAGCCCGATATCGGTGCGGAGTTTGTGCCGCCGCTGCCGGAGCATCCGCGCGAGGCCATCGTCAAACTGTGCGAGCACTGCACTAACCGCCTGCTGCATCGCGACGAGCTGCTGGGCTACGAGTACTGGTCGTTTGCCGAGGCCGCGACTGACGAGCAGGCCGAGGTACTCTGCAAGATGAAGATGCGCCGTCCCTATACGCTGCCCGAGATGGTCAAGCTCACCGGCATGCCCGAGGCCGATATCGAAAAGATGCTCGACGACATGAGCTACACGGGTCTGCTCGAGTATAACTGGGAAAACCCCGAGCGCGCCAAGCAGTGGGTCCTGCCCATGCTGGTGCCGGGTTCTGCCGAGTTCCTCAACATGCGCGTGAGCCAGCTCGATGAGCATCCGGTCTACGCCAAGTTCTTTGAACAGGCATCCAAGGGTCCGCTGTCCAAGGCCACGCCGATGGTGCCGCCCGGAGGCGCCGGCATCGGCATGCACGTCATTCCGGTCGAGAAGGCCATCGATGCCGCGAGCACCTCGGTGCCTATTGAGCATATCGAGCACTGGCTCGACAAATACGAGGGTAAGTATGCCGCCAGCACCTGCAGCTGCCGTGCGAGCCGTCGCGTGATGGGTGAGGGCTGTGCCGACGACCCGGCCGATTGGTGCATCGCCGTGGGCGATATGGCCGACTACGTGGTCGAGACCGATCGTGGTCATTACGTGACCCGCGACGAGGTCTACGACATCCTGCGCCAGGCCGAGGACAACGGCTTTGTGCACCAGATTACCAACATTGACGGCGAGAACAAGATCTTCGCCATCTGCAACTGCAACGTCAACGTGTGCTACGCCCTGCGCACCTCGCAGCTGTTCAACACGCCCAATCTTTCGCGCTCGGCCTATGTCGCCAAGGTCGAGAAGGACAAGTGTGTGGCCTGCGGTCGCTGCGTTGAGGTGTGCCCGGCCGGCGCCGCCAAGCTCGGCCAGAAGCTCTGCAGCAAAAAGGCCGGCGGACAGGTGCCCGAGTATCCGCGCCAGGAGCTGCCCGATGCCACCAAGTGGGACCACACCAAGTGGTCGCCCAACTACCGCAACGATAACCGTATCGAGACGCACGAGTCCGGTACCGCGCCCTGCAAGACGGCCTGCCCCGCGCACGTTGCCGTTCAGGGCTATCTGAAGCTCGCGGCTCAGGGCCGCTATGACGAGGCGCTGGCACTCATTAAGCGCGAGAACCCGCTGCCCGCTATCTGCGGCCGCGTGTGCAACCGCCGTTGCGAGGATGCCTGTACCCGTGGTCGCGTGGATGCCGCCGTGGCTATCGACGAGGTCAAGAAGTTTATCGCCCAGCGCGATCTTGATGCCGCGACCCGCTATGTCCCGCCCGTGGTGACACCGACGCGTGCCGGCGGCTTCGACCAGAAGATCGCCATTATCGGTGCCGGTCCGGCCGGCCTGTCCTGCGCTTTCTACCTGGCTGAGAAGGGCTACAAGCCCGTCGTGTTCGAGAAGAACGAGCGCCCGGGCGGTATGCTCACTTACGGTATTCCCAGCTTTAAGCTGCAGAAGGATGTTATCGAGGCCGAGGTCGAGGTCATTCGCCTGATGGGTGCCGAGTTCCGCTATGGCGTGGAAGTCGGTCGCGACGTGACGCTCGACGAGCTGCGCGCGCGGGGCTTTAAAGCCTTCTACGTGGCTATTGGCTGCCAGGGCGGCCGCCTCGCCGGTATTCCGGGCGAGGATGCCGAGGACGTGACCGTGGCCGTCGACTTTTTGCGCGAGGTCAACAGTGGCAAGATCGATGCGCTGCCCGGCCGCACCATCGTGGTGGGCGGCGGCAACGTGGCTATCGATGTCGCGCGCAACGCCTGCCGCCTGGGCTCCGAGCACGTTGAGATGTTCTGCCTGGAGAGCGAGGCCCAGATGCCCGCCAGCGAGGAGGAGCGTCGCGAGGCCATCGAGGACGGCGCGCACATCAGCTGCGGCTGGGGTCCCAAGGAGGTTCACCTGGACGAGTCCGGCTGTGTGTGCGGTATCACCTTCAAGCGCTGCACGCGTGTCTTTGACGACGAGGGCCGGTTTGCGC
>OHFX01000966.1_pt1 | contig 9577 bp, 7 predicted proteins | sample 1567691 | NCBI WGS metagenome assembly OHFX01 (sample SAMEA3879552, study PRJEB24766) | human gut metagenome | biome: human-associated habitat; feature: feces | place: USA | collected 1985/1987 | reverse complement strand
CGTAGCAACGGGGAGGTCCAGCGTATCTTCTCCTTCAGCCGGGCACGGACTTTCTCTACGGAGGCTTTGTCGGCAGCCATCAAAGCGATGACGGGCTGTTGCGGATCGGAGGTGAGAATACACTCCTTCTCCGTCGGTTCCATTCCGTTTATACGCATCAGGGCGGGAGCGGCCTTCGCGTCGAACACTTCCCGGGGAACCAGCATGGTTTTGCCCGTCAATACCTCTATTTCGACCGTTTTTTTCTCTTTGGCCGGTATGTCGAGCTTCTCTTCAGAAAAAGAGTGTCCATCCAGCCTGAGCCGGATGGACACATTCTTGATTTCGGGCTTGTTATTCGTCGCCCCAGTTACCTGCTTCATTGTTACCTTTCTCCATGGAGCCGAACTTGATGCCTCCGTAGTTGCTGAAGTTATTCTCCTGATCGTCCACCAGGTTGATTACCTCCTGACGGAAGCGTACCGTGTCGAGGAACATTTTATAAGGTATGCGGCACTCTACGACGGGGATGACCACTTTCGATTCGGTGGTCACAAGACCTGCTTCCAATTCGAATTCCGTCTGGTTGTTCGTGCCGGGCACGTAACGCAGGTTGCGAACCTGTTCTGCGGTGAGCTTTTTCGGCGTGAAGATCGTGTCGATCACGTGTACCCATACCTTTTCGCTGTTCTTGCGGCCGCTCTTTTTCAACTGGGCCATTGCCACCGAGTCATCCTCATCGACGATCTTGCGCTCGAACTCCAGCGAGTCGGTCAGCACAAAATTGATCAGCGTGTCGAAATCGCCGGTGAACCGGTTGTACTTCGTTTTGAAGCTGCGCTCCGCAGTACGGATGTCCTTGATGCGGTCGATGACGCGTGCTTCGCGGGCCGCCTTCTCCTTGGCGAAGATAATCGGAGTCGAAATCTGTTTGTAGATAACGTATATCAGGCATACGATAACTACGGCAAGTACGATTTGGATGATTCTTTTTGTCATTTTTAAGTTATTTCTAGTAAGTTTGTATCAAAATCCGTCGGCAATACCGCCGTCCTTTACCGATCCGAAGATGCTAAAGACTCATATTGCGACCCAAATTTACGCTAAAATTTGTTTTAATACAACATCTGGTCAAAAAAAAATCATCGAATCGCTTTCGGAGTATTTGGCCGAGAGCGATCCTGTAGCCATTTTTGTGCTGAACGGTTACGCGGGTACCGGAAAGACGACGTTGATCGCCGCTCTGGTCGGGGCACTCAAGGATTGCGGCATCAAACCCGTGTTGCTGGCTCCGACGGGACGGGCGGCCAAGGTGTTGTCCCGTTATTCGGGAGAACCGGCCCTGACCATTCACAAGCGGATCTACCGCCAGCGCACCAATGCCGACTACGAGTCGAAATTTTCGCTCAACATCAACCAGGAACGGGGTGCCGTATTCATTGTGGACGAGGCTTCGATGCTGTCAGACGCTCCGGGCGACGGGGCGCTGTTCGGTTCCGGATCGCTGCTGGAGGACCTCGTGCAGTATGTCCGCAGCGGCCGCGCGTGCCGTCTGATTCTGGTCGGCGACAGCGCCCAGCTGCCGCCCGTGGGGGCCGATTGCAGCCCGGCGCTCGACCCGTCGGTGCTGGCCCGCTTCGGCGACGTGGAGTACGGTACGATGGACGAGGTCGTGCGTCAGGAGGCCGAGTCGGGCATTCTGTTCAACGCCACGCTGGTGCGCTGCATGCTCGAAAACGGCATCTACGAGATTCCGCACTTCGAAACGGACTATTCTGACATCGAGGCGGTCGAAGGCGGGGAGTTTCTCGACAAACTGCAGGATTGCTACGCCAAGTACGGCCGCGACGAAACCATCGTCATCACCCGCTCTAACAAGCGCGCCAACCGTTATAACGAAGGTATCCGCCGCAACGTGACGTTCGCCGAGGAGGAGATCGAAAGCAACGACATGCTGATGGTGGTGAAGAACAACTACTATTTTACGGAGCGGAACAAGGATTGCCCCATGCACTTCATCGCCAACGGCGACATCGCGCGGCTCAAGCGGCTGCGGCGCTACGAGGATTTCTACGGCTTCCGCTTTGCGGACGTCGTGCTCGAATTCCCCGATTACGAGGATGCCGAGCTGGAGTGCAAGATCCTGCTCGACACCATCGCTTCGGAATCCCCGTCGCTCACGCGCGAGGAGTCCACGCGCCTTTTCTACGAGGTCGAGAAGGATTACCTCGACGTCAAAAGCAAGCTCAAACGCTTCAAGGAGATACGTGAGAATCCGCACTTCAACGCCCTTCAGGTGAAGTTTTCCTACGCCGTGACCTGCCACAAGGCGCAGGGCGGACAGTGGCGGGCAGTCTTCGTCGACCGCTGCCTGTTCGGCGACGAGCCGATGACGCGCGACATGCTGCGCTGGCTCTATACGGCCCTGACGCGCGCCACGGATAAATTATATCTTGTAAATTTCGATGAAAAATTCTATGAATAGCGAACTCCATCCGCTCGAACCGTTTCTTCCCGCCAACGCCCGCATTCTGATGCTGGGCAGTTTCCCGCCCAAGCGCATCCGCTGGTCGATGGACTTCTTCTATCCCAACCTGCAGAACGACATGTGGCGCATCGTGGGCTACCTCGCCGCGGGGGACAAGTCGCACTTCCTGATGCCCGGCGGGCGGAAGTTCGACAAGGAGCGCATCGAGGCGTTCTGCCGCGAGCGGGGGATTGCGCTGTACGATACGGCGGTCGAAGTCATCCGACTGAAAGACAATGCGTCGGACAATTTTCTTCAAGTGGTGCGCGAGGTCGATCTGGCGGCTTTGCTGGCGCGCATTCCCCACTGCCGCACCCTCGTTACGACGGGGCAGAAGGCGACCGATACGCTGCGCGCCGTCACGGGCTGCGGCGAACCAGCCGTGGGCGAAAGCGTGGCTTTCGAATATGCCGGACGCAGCATGCGGCTGTGGCGCATGCCGTCGTCGTCGAGGGCCTATCCGCGGCCGGTCGAGTGGAAGGCCGGATTTTACCGCAAAGTGTTCGAAGATAATGAAATTCTATAATATACGGCACTCCTTCGTAGCAGATAAACCGAAAATAATTTCCCGTTTAGGCTTGGTAGGACCGCTAAATTCCGTTATCTTTGTGTGAAAATAACATACAATTTTTTATTGTGAACGCAGAAAAGAAAATAGAAAAAAAATATGTCGAGACCCCCCTGATGAAGCAATATTACTCCATCAAGGCGGTGCATCCCGACGCTATCCTGCTTTTCCGGGTCGGCGACTTTTACGAGACTTTCGGTGAGGACGCGATCAAGGCCAGCGGCATTCTGGGCATCACGCTCACACGGCGCGCCAACGGCTCGGCCACCTATGTCGAGCTGGCCGGATTTCCCTACCACGCCATCGACACCTACCTGCCCAAACTGGTGCGGGCGGGCGAACGTGTCGCCATCTGCGAACAGCTGGAGGATCCCAAGCAGGTCCGGGGACTGGTCAAGCGCGGCGTTATCGAGCTGGTGACGCCGGGCGTGGTGCTGGGCGACAATATACTGGCCAACAAGGAGAACGCCTTTCTGGCGTCGGTCTATTTCGGCCGTCAGACCACGGGCGTGGCGTTCCTCGACATCTCGACGGGCGAGTTCTACGTGGCCGAAGGTTCGGAAAACTACATCGACAAACTCATCTCCAACCTCGCGCCCAAGGAGGTCATTTACCAGCGCGGCTACGAAGACCGTTTTTCCGACGCTTTTGGGTCGAAACTCTACACCTACCGCCTCGACGAATGGGTTTTCTCCGAGGAGGTGAACCGCGAAAAGCTCTGCAAGCAGTTCGGCACCCGTTCGCTCAAGGGATTCGGCGTCGATCACTTCACCAGCGGTCTCTCGGCCGCCGGGGCGATTCTCTACTACCTCGAATTCACCGAGCACCGCGACATCGCGCACATCACCTCCATATCGCGTATCGATCAGGAGGATTACGTCTGGGTCGACAAGTTCACGATCCGCAACCTCGAACTCTTCTCGTCGAACGGCGCCCGCGAGAAGTGCAGTTTCGCCGACGTCATCGACCGTACGCTGACACCAATGGGCGGCCGTCTGCTGAAACGATGGATCGCCATGCCGATCAAGGACCCCGTGAAGATCGGGGAGCGGCTGGACGTGGTCGAGAAATTCGTCCGGGACGCCGATCTGGCCGACGTCGTGCGCGAACAGGTGGCGCTGGTGGGGGATATGGAGCGTATCGCTTCGCGCATCGCCGCGGCGCGCGTCACGCCCCGCGAGCTGGTGCAGCTGAAAAACTCGCTTTTCGCCGTCGAGCTGCTCAAGGCCGCGCTCGAATCGACCGACGACGCGCAGCTGCACGCACTGGCCGGACAGATCGACCTGCTGGAAGGGGTGCGCGACCGCATCGCCCGCGAGATCTATCCCGATCCGCTCAACAACCAGATTCAGAAGGGCGGCGTGATCGCCGACGGCGTGGACCCCGAACTGGACGACCTGCGCCGCATCGCCCTCCACGGCAAGGACTATCTGGCCCGCATCCAGCAGCGCGAGAGCGAAGCGACGGGCATTCCTTCGCTGAAAATCAGCTACAACAACGTCTTCGGCTACTATATCGAGGTGCGCAACGCCCATAAGGAGAAGGTGCCGGAGACGTGGATCCGCAAGCAGACGCTGGCCAACGCCGAACGCTATATCACCGAGGAGCTGAAGGAGTACGAAGAGAAGATCCTCGGCGCCGAGGAGAAGATGCTCGTCATCGAACAGCGCATCTATGCCGACATTATCGCCCACATAAGCCGCTCGCTGTCCTCCCTGCTGCGCGATGCGGCCGTCGTGGCCCGCATCGACTGCCTGCAGTCGTTCGCGCGTCTGGCCTGCGAACGCCGCTACGTGCGTCCGGTGCTGGACGACGGCAAGCTCATCGACATCCGTCAGGGACGCCATCCGGTGATCGAGACCCTGCTGCCCGTGGGCGAGGAGTATGTTCCCAACGACGTGATGCTCGACGACAAGGAGCAGCAGATCATGATGATCACGGGTCCCAACATGTCGGGTAAGTCGGCCCTGCTGCGGCAGACGGCGCTGATTATCCTCATGGCGCAGATGGGGTCGTTCGTACCCGCCAAGTCGGCCCATATCGGCGTCGTGGACAAGATCTTCACCCGCGTCGGAGCCTCGGACAACATTTCGCAGGGCGAATCGACCTTCATGGTCGAGATGCTCGAATCGGCCAGCATCCTCAATAACATATCGGACCGCAGCATCGTCCTGCTGGACGAGATCGGCCGCGGCACGAGCACCTACGACGGCATTTCGATCGCATGGGCCATGGTCGAGTACCTGCACAACCATCCGTCGGCGCATGCCAAGACGCTTTTCGCCACGCACTACCACGAATTGAACGAGATGGAGCAGATGTGTCCGCGCGTAAAGAACTACCACGTGAGCGTCAAGGAGATGGGCAACCAGATCGTCTTTCTGCGCAAGCTCGAAAGGGGCGGTACGGAACACTCGTTCGGTATTCACGTCGCCCGCATGGCCGGCATGCCGGTGTCGGTGGTGTCGCGTGCCGACGAAATTCTGCGCAACCTCGAACTGGTCTACGGCAACAACGAAATCGTGCCCAGCCGGAGCATCAAGAACCGCGGGAAGAAACCTTCGCCTTCGGTCAAGGAAGCCGCCGAAAACGGAGCGCCGCAGAACATGCAGCTGTCGATGTTCCAGCTCGACGACCCTGTGCTGGTGCAGATCCGCGACCAGATCAAGGGACTCGACATCAACGCCCTGACTCCGATCGAAGCGCTCAACAAGCTCAACGAAATCAAGAAGATAACCGGAATATAGGCTGGCGTCTTTTATTCCGGTTCGACCTGTTTCGCGACCTATGGGCCGCACGGTCCCTGAAATCGTGCTGCGCCGCTCCGTGTGAGATTTTCCCTTCCGTGCGAAATGTCTCTTTTTGCGGCCGCGCCGGCGCAGCGTCAAAATATAAATCCCGAATCTCGCCGGAGATTCGGGATTTGTAATGAAACGGGGGCGTACTATTCGTTGCGTGCGATCAGCGAACTGATGTTCTGAATCAGCATCGCCACGGCCACCGAGTTGAAGCCGCCTTCGGGAATGATGACGTCGGCGTATTTCTTCGAAGGTTCGACGAACTCCTCGTGCATCGGCTTCACGGTCGAGGTGTACTGCGTGATGACCGACTGCATCGTACGTCCGCGCTCGCAGACGTCGCGCAGGATGCGCCGCGCAAGGCGGATATCGGCATCCGTATCGACGATTACCTTCGAAGGCTTTACGCTCACGGTCTCCGTCATGCGGTTGTGCTCGACGAACGAATAGACCGGATGTTCGATCGGAACGTTCTCCTTGAGCGCCTTGATGTGGTCCACCAGCATCTGGGTGTCGAATGCCTGCGGGTGGTCGTAGTTGAGCTTCGTGCGCTCCTCGTAAGTCAGTTCCGGATGCGCCTTGTAGTAGTAATCGTGGCAGAGCGTTACGACGTCGTCGCCCTCGAAAGCCTCCTGCAGACGCTTGACGAGGGTCGATTTTCCTGAGCCGGTTCCTCCGGCGACTCCGATAACGGTAACTTTCATAGTGTCGGCCAATTAGTGCGGTTATATAAAGAAAAGGATCGCACCTTTCGCAAGGGCAATCCTCTTCCTGATTTCGATTATGCGTCGATGTTCGCGTAATGTGCGTTCTTCTCGATGAACTCGCGGCGGGGCGGAACCTCGTCGCCCATCAGCATCGAGAAGATACGGTCCGCTTCGGCGGCGTTCTCGATATTGACCTGACGCAGAATGCGCGTGTCGGGGTTCATCGTCGTGTCCCACAGCTGATGGGCGTTCATCTCGCCGAGACCTTTGTAACGCTGGATGTGCACGCCCTTGCCGAATTCGGCCGAGATGGTATCGCGCTCCTTCTCGGTCCAGCAGTAGCGCTCCTGCTTGCCCTTTTTCACCAGATAGAGGGGCGGGGTGGCGATGTAGACGTGGCCGTTCTCGATCAGCTCCTTCATCTTGCGGAAGAAGAACGTCAGCATCAGCGTTGCGATGTGGCTTCCGTCGACGTCGGCATCGGTCATGATGATGATCTTGTCATAGCGGAGTTTCTCCAGATTGAGCGCCTTGCTGTCCTCTTCGGTGCCGATCGTCACGCCCAGCGCCGTGAACATGTTCTTGATCTCCTCGTTCTCCCACATGCGATGCTCCTGCGCCTTCTCGATGTTCAGGATCTTACCGCGCAGCGGCATGATGGCTTGGAAGTTGCGGTCGCGGCCCGATTTGGCCGTGCCGCCTGCCGAGTCACCCTCGACGAAGAAGATTTCGGCGATCGAACGGTCGCGGCTCGTACAGTCGGCCAGCTTGCCGGGTAGTCCCGCGCCCGAAAGCACGGTCTTGCGCTGCACCATTTCGCGGGCATGACGCGCCGCGTGCCGGGCCGTTGCAGCCAGGATGACTTTCTGTACGATGGCTTTGGCGTCGCGCGGATTCTCCTCCAGGTAGTGGCTCAGAGCCATCGACATGGCCTGATCGACCGCTGCCGACACCTCGTCGTTGCCTAGTTTGGTCTTGGTCTGCCCTTCGAACTGCGGCTCTGCGACCTTGACCGAAACTACGGCCGTCAGACCCTCGCGGAAGTCGTCGCCGTTGATATCGAACTTGAGTTTGGCGAGCATGCCCGAATCCTCGGCGTATTTCTTGAGCGTGCGGGTCAGGGCGCGGCGGAAACCCGTCAGGTGCGTACCGCCTTCGATCGTGTTGATATTATTGACGTAGGAGTGTACGTTCTCCGAGAAGGAGTCGTTGTACTGCATGGCCACCTCGACCGGCACGCCGTTCTTTTCGGTGTCGATGTAGATGATCGATTCGGTGATGGCCTGACCGCGCGTGGCGTCCAGGTATTCGACGAACTCCTTGAGGCCCTCTTCCGAATAGAAATGGTCACCGACGTATTCGCCGTTCTCGTCCCGCTGGCGTTTGTCCAGCAGGTTCAGGTGGATGCCTTTGTTCAGGAATGCCAACTCACGCAGGCGGTTGGCCAGGATGTCGTACTTGTATTCCGTCGTGAGCGTGAAGATACTGCCGTCGGGTTTGAAGGTGATCGTGGTTCCGCGATCGTCGCAGGTGCCGATCACTTCGACCGGCGAAGTCGGAGCGCCTTTGCTGTACGATTGGCGGAATATTTTGCCGTCGCGGTGGATTTCGGCGATGAGCAGCGTCGAGAGTGCGTTCACGCACGAAACACCCACACCGTGCAGACCGCCCGAAACCTTGTAACTGCCCTTGTCGAACTTGCCGCCCGCATGGAGCACGGTGAGCACGACTTCGAGTGCGGACTTGCCCTCCTTTTCGTGGAAGTCGGTCGGGATGCCTCGGCCGTTATCCTTGACTGTGATCGAGTTGTCTTCGTTGATCGTAACGTCGATGTCGGTACAGTGTCCTGCCAATGCCTCGTCTATCGAGTTGTCCACCACCTCGTAAACCAGGTGGTGCAAACCTTTTTCTCCGATGTCGCCGATATACATGGCCGGACGCTTCCGGACAGCTTCCAGACCTTCGAGGACCTGGATGTTGGAGGCGGAATACTCCTCTTCCTGCTTCTTTATCTCTTTTTCTTCAGTACTCATATTGACCTTAAATATATCGTACAAATATACGGAAAAGTTTCGTAAGATGCAATAATCAAGCACCCTTTGCCATTGATTTTTGCCGCAGTCGGATTTGCGGGGTGCTTATTCGGGCGAAACATCGGATACCGGAAGCGTAGCCGGATCAGAGGATAAGAGCTTTGATAGCATCCCGATCGACGTCGGAGAGATTGATCGGCTTGTGGGTCGGTTGCGTGTATCGCAATCCGCTGATGGTGGCGACTCCTTGTCGGCCGTTTCGGGTGACATAGATGAAATAACCGTACCGGAATAAATCTTCGACCGAAAGTACCGGGGACTGAAACATGATTTCGAACAGCTTTTTACCCGTATGGTCTATGGCTATAAACTTTCCTTCGTCTGTTTCCACGATCCCGATTCTGTTTTCACTTATGATGGGTGTGTGGCATCGGGCGTATTTCCCGAAAGGGACGATTGGACGTCCGGTCGCATTTTCATATCCGACCAACTGTCGGCCGTTTTTCCTGATTTCTTTGCGGTATAATATCGGCCGGGGAATTTCGAATGTTTTGAGAACGGCCTGTATGCTGCCCCGGGAAAAATTTACGTCGCAAATGAAATCTACTGTTTTCAGACTGTCGGCGATTGCAGTTTTCAGCCTTTTTTAGCGGCATCCGAAGCATCGATGATTCCGCTTTTATGAGCTACTATCAGGGGCTGTATGGTAATGGGGTTTCCGGATGGATCCGGGAGGATACGCACCCAACAGGTCCACAGCCCGTCCGTGAATTGTGCGAATTGCATGTAGTCGAAGTGCAGAAACAGCAGATCGCCCAGCATCGGAGAGGGGCATGGAAAGGAAGGATATGTCCAATTCGTATAGGTCAATCGCCCCTCCTTGAAGACGAATATGGGCTTCGTTCCGTCCTGGTAGAGTATGCCTGATATAGGAAGTGTGCCTGAATAGAAGGTGGCCGGATAAT
>OHFX01000963.1_pt1 | contig 9602 bp, 9 predicted proteins | sample 1567691 | NCBI WGS metagenome assembly OHFX01 (sample SAMEA3879552, study PRJEB24766) | human gut metagenome | biome: human-associated habitat; feature: feces | place: USA | collected 1985/1987 | reverse complement strand
CTTTCCCATTCGCCTCTGTTTCAACCACCTTCTCCTCTGCTTTTGCTTCCTCTCTCTCTACGGTCTCTGTTATTAACGGAAGCTCAGTTGTTTCGGATATATTCCCTGATTCTTCCTCCAATTCCTCTATTGGCGTATCTTCCAAGACTGTATTCTCATTCAGCACTACTGTTTCGAAATGTGAAAAAGGTCTATTTATGATATCTCTTAAAGAAGGGTCAGGAGTAAAAGAAATCTTAGTATGTCCCTCTATTTTAATACGTTCACCCGTATTGACATTTACACTTTCACGACTATTGACCCCTATCAATTTGAATGTACCCAATCCTTTGATTTTCACATATTGATCAGCGTCCAAAGCTTGTTCTATCAATAAGAAAAACTCCCGGACGAAAACATCAGCATCTTCTTGAGAAACCTCATGTCTGTTAACCAGTAGTTCAACAAGATCTTGTATAGTAAACGCCAGTACTAACTTGGGTGGAACCAACAGTCGCAACTTAGTGACGGGATTGATGACAATACGTTCTGCTTTCTTTTTTACCTCAAAAGTACCAAATCCCTGTATTCCTATAGCATTGCTTTCCTGCAATTCCTGAGTAATATCAGACAGCAGAGATGTTATCAGTTCAGAAGTATATTTTGTATTATACCCCAATCTGCGAGAAAGTTCAGAAGTAAATTCTTTATTATTCAAAATCCTACAATTTTAAAAATATGTTGCTATATTAATCAATCCAGATCAAAAAACAAATTCTTCAGGAAATATATTTAAATTATTTCACCAAAAAGATCGAATTCATCGGAATCAATCACTTGTACTTGATAAAAGTTACCAATCATTAAATTATCCCCTTCACACCTTATTAAAACTTCAGGATCTACTTCCGGAGAATCAAACTCTGTACGCCCAATGTAATATTCACCTTCTATACGATCAATAATGACTTTCATTTTTTGTCCAACTTTTGATGCACTTAATTCAGTAGAAATTCCTTGCTGAATAGCCATTAACTCATCCAATCGTGCCTGTTTTAGCTCCTGAGGAATAGAGTCTTCATAATTAGCCGCAGCATATGTTCCTTCTTCTTCTGAATAAGTAAAAGCCCCCATCCTGTCAAAGCGCACTTTACGTACAAACTCTTTCAATTCCTCAAAATCCTCTTCTGTCTCTCCTGGATGTCCCACCATCAACGTCGTACGCAAATGAATCCCGGGAACTTCCTTACGAAATTGTTCAATCAACCGGTAAGTCTCCTTTTTCGTCACATGACGACGCATACGTTGCAGCATATTATCACTGATATGCTGTAATGCAATATCCATGTATTTACATACATTATCTCGTTCACGCATCACTCGGAACAACTCTTTAGGGAAATGTGCCGGATATGCATAATGTAAACGTATCCATTCTACACCCGGAATCTCAGAAATGCGTTCGATCAACTCCGGAAGCATTTGCTTCTTATATAAATCCACTCCATAGTAAGTTAATTCCTGAGCAATTACCTGAAACTCCTTTACACCATTGGAAACCAAATATCTCACCTCATCCAAGATTTCTTCTATAGGACGAGATACATGTCTTCCTGTAATAATCGGTATAGCACAATAAGAGCATTTACGATCACAACCCTCTGATATTTTCAGATAAGCATAATGTTTGGGAGTGGTAAGAGTACGCTCAATATGAAGCTCCTCATGATAAGCTTTACCCAAATCCTGTAACAACCCCTTCCAATTGAATTTTCCATAAAACTTATCAACCTGAGGAATCTCAATCGCTAATTCCTTTAAATAACGTTCCGAAAGACAGCCCATTACAAAAAGTTTCTCCAAATTGCCTTCTTCTTTTTCTTGTGCAAACTCCAGAATCATATTAATCGATTCTTCTTTTGCATCACCGATAAAACCACAGGTATTGATAACAGCTATCTCTCCTGTCGGTTTTTCCGAGTCATGGGTTACATCATATCCGGCTTCTTCCAATTGACGCATCAACTGTTCTGAATCCACCAGGTTCTTTGAGCACCCTAATGTTATGATATCTATAGTTTTTCTTTTCATGCATTCTCTCCAAATAAGGAGTCTACAAATTCTTTCTTGCGGAACACCTGTAGGTCTTCCATACCCTCACCCAATCCGATATATTTCACCGGAATCTTAAACTGATCTGAAATTCCGATAACAACGCCACCTTTTGCCGTCCCATCCAATTTGGTTATAGCCATAGCAGTTACTTCTGTTGCAAGTGTGAATTGTTTTGCCTGCTCAAAGGCATTTTGTCCGGTCGAGCCATCAAGCACCAACAACACCTCGTTTGGAGCATCAGGCACTACTTTCTTCATTACATTTTTAATTTTCGTCAGCTCGTTCATCAGGCCCACCTTGTTGTGCAGGCGTCCGGCGGTGTCGATCAGCACCACGTCGGCTCCGTTGGCCTTGGCCGAGGTGAGCGTGTCGAAAGCCACCGATGCAGGGTCGGAACCCATCTGCTGACGGATCATCGTCGCCCCGGCGCGGTCGGCCCACACCTGCAACTGGTCGATGGCCGCCGCGCGGAACGTGTCCGCCGCGCCGATCCAGACCTTCCGGCCCGCCTTGCCGAGCTGCGCAGCCAGTTTGCCGATGGTCGTGGTCTTTCCGGCGCCGTTGACGCCCACGACCATCACCACGTAAGGTTCGCCCTCTTTGGCGTCGAGTCCGAAATGCTTTTCGGAGCCGTGCGACTCCTCCATCAGCGCGGTTACCTCTTCGCGCAGAATGGACTGCAGCTCGGAGGTGCCCATATACTTGTCGCGCGCCACGCGCTCTTCGATGCCCCGGATGATTTTGACGGTGGTTTCCACGCCTACGTCCGACGAGATCAGCACCTCTTCCAAGTCGTCCAGTACGTCGGCATCGACCGTCGAACGGCCTGCGACGGCGCGGGCGAGCTTCGAGAAAAGTCCCGTCTTGGTCTTCTCCAACCCGGCGTTAAGCTCTTCCTGCTGCTGTTTGCGCTCTTCGGAAGCCTGCGCGGCGGAGTTGTCCTGCTTCTTTTTGAAAATATCGAAAAATGCCATGTCTAATATCTCTATATCCGTACAAAGATAATAAGAATGTTTGGAAAAAAACGTTATATTTGCACTATATACATTTTCAACGATGATGAAAAAAACGATTCTGCTGCTTGTGGCAGCGCTTTGCGGCGTATTGACGGCCGCGGCTCAGGACCTGATCGTCAAGACCGATGCGACGAAGGTCGAGGCCAAAGTAACCGAAATAACACCCGATGCGGTACGGTATAAGCGTTTCTCCAATCCCGACGGACCGACCTATGTGCTGCCTGTCGCCGATATCGACTACATTCAGTATGCCAACGGCGAAAAGGAGCGCTTCCGGGCTGCCGAAACCGTGCCTGCGGTGCCGCTGACCCCTGCGACGCCGGTCGGTGAGGCTCCGGTCGCAGCGGCTCCCGCTGCGCAGGCGCCTGTTCAGCAGGCTGCGCCGGTGCAGTATGTGGCCAAGGAGTATCAGATCGGCGAGTTCTACGACCAGAACGGCGTCAAGGGCGTGGTCTGCATGCTGACGGAGGACCGTCGGCACGGACTGATTATTTCGCTCGACGAGATATACCTGCCGTGGAGCGAATTCCGGAAGCCCGACCTGCGGGTTGCGGGCGCCGACGACCGGATCGACGGCATGGGAAATATGGAGAAGGTCGCCGCCTATATCGCCGAAAACAACCTTTCGTGGGATGATTTTCCGGCTTTCAAGTGGTGCCGCGACAAGGGCGAGGGCTGGTACCTGCCGGCCATCGACGAACTGCTGACCATCGGACACAACTACAACGGCGGCACGCGCATACATTCCAACCGTCAGGCTCGCAACCGTTTCAACGACGCGCTCAAGGATAACGGCGGCAAGCGCATGGACCGTCTGGTCTACTATTTCTCCTCGACCGAGAAGGACGAGAAGGAAGCCTATACGACCCATACGGGCATCGAACCTCCCTATGTGATCGAGATTCCCAAGTACAACAAATTCCTCGTGCGGGCGGTGCGGAAGTTCTGAAGCAGGAGTGTTGAGCATACTACAAACGGTGCATCCTTGGGGGACGCACCGTTTGTAGTATCCGAAGAACTTGCAATCGGCTATTTGTGGGCCAGATCGTGAATCAGTTTTCTCATGTGCTGTTGGAATTTATGCACCGGGTGGATTTCCCGGATGTATTCAACAGCCTTGCAGGATAGTTCTTTGCGCAGTCCCTCGTTTTCTATCAGCTCTTCGATGGCGCTGGTGAAGAGCGGCACTTTGTCGAAGCCGTCACCGAGTACGGGACCGGTGTAGCGTCCGAATTTCGAAGTCAGATCTTCCGGATTGCGGCAGCTGACCAGCAGTGTGCCGTAGGCCAAAGCTTCCAGAAACGTGATCGGCAGCGCTTCGTGGATGGAGGTGTTGACCAATATTTTGGCTTCGCGGATATATTTCATTTTTTCTTCGCCTTCGACGTGTCCGACGAAATGAAGGTTCGGGATGTCGCGGTATCCGGCCATGATGCTCTCGTTCTGGGATTTTTCCCGGAAAGTCTGGCCCAGCATGAAGAATTCGTATTGCGGAAGTTGCTTCGCGATTTCGCAGAAAAGCCAGCCCCGCTTGATGGATTCGATGCGTCCGATGAAGAGGATATGGTTCTTTTTGGGGTAGCTCTCCGGGTCGAACCCGTAGTCGATGTCGATGGGGTTGGGCATATAGGCAATAGGAGCGTCTCCCGGAAGCCGGTACAGCTCTATCGCCTTGTCGTTGAGAAAATATCCCTGAGAAACGAATGTAACCAGTCCTTTGCCGTAAAGTTTGTTCACGCTGTCGTAGAGGCTCGAACTCCAGTAGGAATTTTCGGGAAATAGTTTTACGGTCTGTATTTCCAGCCATTCGCTCCACGGGCGAGGATCCTGTATCCAGTGGATGATCGGTTTGCTGCGACGTTCGTATTTGAGAATATTGTGTGTCAGTTCGACTGTAAGATAGATGTCGTATTTTTTCTTTTTCAGCCACTGCCGGGCAAAAAAGCGTCCGGGAGGGACAATTACCTTGCGGTTGTCGACTTTTTCTGTCAACGCATTGGGGGCGAACTTCCACCGGTGTTTGTTCGAGAGTAAAACTTCCACCGAGATGTTCGTGTCGGGCAGGTATCGGGCGATATAATTGCGTGCCAGAAATCCGTAGCCTCCGTATGCCGTGCCGCAGGCTCCGAAATATTCATCGACGATCAGGGCGACCTTGACTCTGCTGGGGTATACGTCGATGCCTGCCGCTTTCTTTAATGTGCGCACTATTCGGCTTCGGACGAACTCCGAGCGGAATTTTCTGTAAGGCGTGAGCCGCAGGTATGCAAAATAGCGGGATGCCATGGTGTTGGGGCATCTGCGTTCGGTGGACCATGGTTTGACGTCCCCGTTGTAGTGGATGATGACCGGATCTTTTACCGTATGGAATTTGTCGTCGGTGGCGGTGTAGTTGTAAATGCCGGGAAGCTCTTTGATTTTGCCGCCTCTGAACGTCGTATTTATCACATCCTGATCCTGATATTCGAACTGCGTTCCTTTCTGGGTCGCAGTCTGCAGGAGCTGGTCCGCCGCCTGATCTTTGCGCATCTGCTCCAAATTCATCAGAATGACGCCTGCGTTTATGTAAAGTTCCGCTTGTGACATTCCGAGCCGATATTTGTAACTGATTTGCTCGATCCAGCTGTCTTTGACGCCCGCGCAGTAGTATCCGTCGAGAGAAGTCTCCCACAACGGGCGCAGAGGACCGTTTACGACCAAATCCGAATCGAGGTACAATATCCGGTCGAGTTCCGGCAGCAGTTCCGGCAGCAGGAACCTGTAATAGGTGTGGTGTGTGATATAGCTGATGTTGAGCCGCAGCTTTTTCAGGGCGCTGTCTTCGACGATTATGAACGAGAGCCGGTTGCCGTCGCCGTAACGCCGGACCGTTTGTTCAAATAATTGTCTGTTCCGATCGGAAAAATAATCGGTGAATATGTAGATGTCCAGAAATTCCGATTTGTTGTTTTCCAGAGCCGAGGCCATTGCTACACAGCAATGTTGGGCGTAAGAGTCGTTGACCGTAAAAGCTATGGCGATCCGTTGAGATTCCTGCATTGTTTTTAGTCGAGAATGTTGTTGTTTCAAAGGTAGGAATTTTTCAGCGGATAACAAGCGGTCTTTCCCATAATTGATTTTGCGCACTTGCGGAAGGGGTGTTTCCCTTGATGCAGGATTCGCGGTCTGATCGTGCGCCGACCGCTCTGACCGGGCGATGGTCGCGCTTGCGCGTCTCTTCTGAGACACACAAAGGGCACCCTGTCGGATGCCCTTTGTATTTAAGATCGCTCTTAAAATACTTATTTCTTCTCCTCGAAGAATTCTTTGACTTGGTCGTTGGGGATGATGCCTTCCTTGAACATGTAAGCACCGGTTTTGTCCGACTTGACCATCTTGATGCACTTCGTAAAGTTCTTACCCGTGCCGGTTTTCAGTGTTGCGACTACTTTCTTTGCCATAGAGCTTCAAAACTATTTAATTTCACGGTGAACGGTGACCTTTTTCAGAAACGGGTTGTACTTTTTGCGCTCCAGACGGTCGGGGGTGTTCTTCTTGTTTTTTGTCGTGATGTAACGGGACATTCCCGGAACTCCGCTCTCTTTCTGTTCGGTGCATTCGAGGATGACCTGAACTCTGTTGCCTTTCTTTGCCATTTGTTACTTCGGTGTTTTAGTAAACGGACTTAGGTGCGGCAGCCTCGCGCAGAGCGACTGCAAGACCCTTCTTGTTGATTGTTTTCATGCCGGCAGCCGATACCTTCAGGGTAATCCAGCGGCCCTCCTGCTCAGACCAGAAACGCTTGGTTTTCAGATTGGGACTGAATTTGCGTTTGGTCTTGTGGTGCGAGTGCGAGACGTTGTTGCCCACGATCGCCACCTTGCCTGTGATTTCGCAAACTTTCATTTTTGTTTTCGATAATATTAATATTATTCCCGTAAGGGAGTGCAAATATAAGGAAAAAATGAGAACTAAAGATTAAGTTGCCCGATTAATTTTTAATGTTGAATGTTATCGTTTTGATAGTCAGTGTTTAAACGATTGGAATCGTGAGCGTGAAACGCGCCCCTTCCGTGTAGGAAGTGTCGAGTTCGACCCCGCCGCCCAATGCGTCCGCGATCAGCCGGCAGACGGCCAAGCCCAGTCCCATGCCCTGCGAGAACGGGTCGAGTTTGACGAAACGGTCGAAGATGCGGTCCGCTTCTGCGGCGGGGATGCCCGGTCCGCGGTCCGTGACCGTGAAGGCGATCCGCTTTTTGTGCGAGATCAGGGTGTAGGCGAGCGTGGTCCGGCCGTCGGGGGCGAAGCGTGCTGCGTTGCGCAGCAGTTCGGTCAGGGCCTTGGAGAGCAGCAGGCAGGAGGTGTTGACCGGAAGTTGTGCGCATTCGGGTTCGAAGCGGATGTCGAGTTTGCGGAGACTGTAGTCCCTGACGGTCTGAATGCACTGCATGCAGCAGACGTTGATGTCCACCGGACCCAATGCGGGCGGGGTGTCGGAGGATTCGAGGCCCGCGATATAGAGCACGTCGTCCACGAGCTTCTGGAGGTAGCCGCTGTTTTCCCGGATGATTTCGATGTAGGACTGACGCTCTTCGTCGTCCGCGTCCGGGGCCGCGGCCAGCTCGGCGAAACCTACGATGGAATTGAGCGGGGTGTTGATCTCGTGCGTGATGTTGCGGATGAAGACGCCCTTCATCCGGCTGCTCGCCTCCGCGGCCCGTTTGGCGTGCGCCAGACGGCGGTTCATGCGCGCCGTGAAGAGGAGGAAGAGAACCGTCAGCAGCAGGATGACGCTCAGCGCCGCGATGCCCAGCTGCGTGCGGTGCAGGCGTACTTCCTGCGTCTGCCGCCGCAGCTCCGCCTTTTCGACGTCGAGACGGCTGACGTCGAGCAGCGTGGCGAATTCGCCGAGGGTCCTTTCGTTGTCGTCGCCGACCTTTTTGCGGTAGAGGTCGAGGTAGTGTTTCTGACTTTTGTAGGCGGCTTCGTAGTTGCCGGTTTCGGCATAGGCTTCCGCACGGGTTTGGAACAGTTTGTAGAAATAGGTTTCGCTGTGCCCGGTCTCTTTGAACAGACCGATCAGTTTGTCGAGCGTGGCCAGCGCCTTGCCGAATTCATGTTCGGCGAGATCGATGGCAAGCTGCGCTTCGGTGAGGCTGGCCGTCGTAAGGTATCCGCCGTGTCCCTGCCGGATCCGGTCGAACAGCGTGCGGGCTTCGGCGCTCCGGCCGGTCCGGCTGTAGAGAATCACCTGCTTGAGCTTCAGTGGCCAGATGTATTCGGGCAGGGTGAGCCGCGCCTTGCCTTTTTCGAGCTCTTCGGCGGCTTCTTCGTACCGTCCGGTGTCGATGAGGACGGTGGCCAGCTCGGAATAGAGAATAGGCAGCGAGAATTTGCTGAGGTTGTTCTCTTCGATGAAGCCGATCGCCTTGCGGTAGTAGTCGGCGGCGCTCTCCTTGAGACCGCGGGTCCGGTAGATGTGGCCCAGCTGCTTGTAGGCTTCGGCGATGGCGGGTTTGTAGTCGTCCTGCTCGGCCTGCGCCATGTAACGCTCCAGTTCGTATTGCGCCAGCGTGTATTGCCCGTGCTTCGTGTAGTAGAGAATCAGCCGCGACCAAGTGAAAAAATAGTAGGTCGGCTGGTCGTTGGCGCGCGCGAAGGCCTGCACGCGGGGAATCCACGCCTTGAGGGAGTCCGGTTCGTTGTTGAAGTAATAGTGGTCGGCCTTGAACGAGAGGGCGACGGCCTGCATGCGGATGTCGTTTTTTTCGCCCGCCAGCCGGAACAGCGTGTCGGCCTTGAGCAGGACGACCGAATCGCGGATGTTGTTGTTGCACCAGCGGTAATAGGCGTAAAGCGTGCTGTCTACGTTTTTGTAGGTTTCGGTCTGCGCGTGGCCGGACGGAATCCGGATAAACAGCATCAATAAAAGCAGGGCTTTTTTCATTAGTTTTTGGACTGAATAGTTGCAAAGATATGTAAATATCTGCTGCAAAACAAACTATTCGGTCTTTTGAGAGGGCTATTCGGCTTTATTCGATGCCTGCAGTTCCTTTTCGAGCAGTTCGATGGCGGCCGTTCCGGCTTTCCGGATGACGGCGTTGCGGCTGCCGCCGGCGCGGATCAGGAGGGTGGTGGTGCGCAGCGGGGAGCTGACGGCGATCCACACCGAGCCGACGGGGTATTCGGGCGTCCCGCCCGTGGGGCCTGCTATACCGGTGGTGGCGACGGCGTAGTGCGAATTCGAAGCCCGGCGCACGCCTTCGGCCAGTTCGGGATAAACCCGCACGTCGACACCCGCTTCGCGCAGCGTCTGCGCCCCGCGGCAGCAGACGAACCGGTCGGGTTCGTACAGCGCAAAGACCACGCGCGCGAATCCGTGGCGCAGGATCAGTTGCGTGCAGCTCTCCGGCTCGCTCTTCCGCTGCGAGCACGGCTCCATCGAGGAGTAGATCGCCGCCCCGCGCAATTCGGCGCCCGCGTCGAGCGCCTTGCGGATCGCCTCCTGCTCGG
>OHFX01000955.1_pt1 | contig 9646 bp, 5 predicted proteins | sample 1567691 | NCBI WGS metagenome assembly OHFX01 (sample SAMEA3879552, study PRJEB24766) | human gut metagenome | biome: human-associated habitat; feature: feces | place: USA | collected 1985/1987 | reverse complement strand
TACACTCGCTTGGAGCAAGACGGGCTGCTGGATAAGCCAATTTCCGGTACACAAATCCCATACCGGATCGGACTTATGAAATGGGCCGCCGCTATCGTTATACTCTGTGTATCGGTAGCTACGGCTATTTTCCTTGGACGAGAACGGACACCGGAAACCACTCTGCTCACCCTGCATAATAACGAGGCTTCCACCACCTTGGTCACGACTTTGGAAGACGGGTCTATCGTTTATCTGGCCGATAACAGTCAGTTAAGCTATCCGAAACATTTCCAAAGAGAAAAAAGAGAGGTGTCTCTACTAGGAAACGCCCTTTTTGATGTAAGCGGGAATAAGGAACGTCCTTTCCTAATCGAGACAGAGCAGGCCCGGATCGAGGTATTGGGAACCTCATTCAATATCAAAAGCTCGGATAAAAGCGCCTTTGAATTGGCCGTTCGCCGGGGATTAGTGAAAGTGACACTCAAGAAGAACGGAGAACAAACGCTGGTAAAGGCCGGCCAAACCGTATCCTTATTCTCCAACCGTTTACAAGTAGCTCCGACTCAAGATAACGAACAATTTTCCGATTACACCCGCCGTATCCAGTTTAAGGATGAGCGCTTAGGAGATATCTTGCATGTAATTAATCTGGAGTATCCGATGATGCCATTGAAGACAACGGCTGATTTAGAGAATAGACGGCTGACCGTTAGTTTCTATAATAACTCACCCGCGACGATGGCTGAACTGATCTGCGCGGCGTTAAAACTAAAATGTACGCAACAAAATAATATATGGATGATTTCCGAACCTTGAGACAGCTGATCGTAGGATGGTTGCTGTTACTCGTAGCTCTCATCCCTATGAATGCCCAGAATGGTAACGTACTGGGACAGGTCATACGATTGCCTAAATCAAAAGGAAATATCTACCAATTGCTGGGACTCGTCACGGAACGTTCCGGCTATCTTTTTATATACGACAGTAAGATTATCGATAATGAACAAACAACATCGATAAAAGGTGGAGATTATACGATACAAGAAGCTATATACGCTATTACCGGTAATAAAAATCTGGCGATCCGTGCGATAGAGAACCATCTCTTGCTTTATCTGCCAGAGAGTCCCTCCGCTCCTAAAAGCGCATCCGTAACTCCCGATTCCATACAAACCTATTTCTCGATAGAAGGTTCTTTACAGGATCAATATACCCATGAGCCAATCGCGTTCGGATCGGTAGGAATCGGCGAGGCCGCTATCGGCACCATCACCAACCAGAATGGAGAGTTCCGATTGAAATTACCGGACTCACTCCGATTATCCAAGGTACGTTTCTCTCATATCGGCTATCTTCCCCAAGAGATAGATAGTCGGGAGTTAATAGATAAACATACCGTCTTATCTCTAGAGCCTAAAGTAATCTCTATCCAAGAAGTTATCGTGCGTCTAACCAATCCGAAACGCTTATTACAGGAGATGCTGGACAAGAGAAGAAGCAATTATTCCCAGCACCCGATTTACCTTACCACATTTTACAGAGAAGGCGTTGAACGTAAAAAAGGACTCGTAGGACTGACCGAGGCTGTTTTTAAGGTATATAAGGCATCTTACCACAGCAATGCCTTGGCCGATCAAGTGAAACTACTAAAGATGCGCCGCATTAGTAACGAGCAGGAAAAGGACACGTTGATCACAAAAATGAAGTCGGGTATCTACTCCTGCCTTGTCTTGGACTTGATGAAACAGTTACCGGAGTTTCTGGATCCTAGCCCGGATTCACCCTATACATACGCCCATACCGACATCACGGTAGTGGATGATCGACTTGCTAACGTCATCTCTTTCGAGCAACGAAAGAGTATCAATGAACCGCTTTATCGGGGACAGATATATATCGACATGGAAAATAATGCCTTATTAAGGGTGGACTTTGAGGTCAATCCCCAATATATCGAGCAAGCGGCCGGCATGTTCGTCGAGAGAAAAAGCCGGAATTTACGGATCACGCCCCAGAAAGTAGCCTATACGGTATCTTACAAGCAATGGAATGGCACCTACTACATTAACCATATCCGGGGAGATCTGCATTTTAAAATTAAAAAAAGAAGACAACTTTTTAACACAAATATTTTACATACTTGGTTCGAAATGGTTACCTGTAAGATAGATACAGCCAATGTGAACCGCTTCTCACGCATTGAATCCCTTCCCACCCGCACGGTTTTCTCGGATACTCACTTCAACTACGACGAGGGTTTCTGGGGAGATTTTAACGTAATATTACCCGAAGACAAACTGAATGAGGCTATTAGCAGAATCACCTCAAAGATAGAGGAAACGAACTACTAATCCCCTGAAAATCATAAAGAGAGCCTTTTCGCAAAGGCTCTCTTTATAGGTTTTTAATAGGTATTAGTCTTTAAGGCAAAAAGATTGTTTAGGTTATCTGCATGCAAAGATGGGCTAATTAATATAATTGAGCAAATAAAAAAAGATATTGTACAACACATTTTTTTAAGTTTATCGAAATTTCTTTGCAGCTTGTGTTACTTTTTAACAATTACAGACTCCAATAGATCATCTGATGGATGCTACCTCGATAGACTCCTTTCACGTCCGCCAACACGGCATGTTCGTTCGTGATCGACATGAAGTAGGACTCATCCAGCTTCAAATAAGTCGTATGAGCGACAGCTACCACTACCGCGTCATATTTCTTCCCGGGCCTCTCTACTAACCGGATACCGTACTCTTGCAATACTTCCAAAGGGGAAGCGAACGGATCCATCACATCGACCTCGGCTCCGAAGTCCTTAAACTCATTGATAATATCGGCTACTTTCGAGTTACGTATATCCGATACGTTTTCCTTAAAAGTCATACCCATCACCAACACATGCGCTCCTAGGATATTTTTCCCCTGCGAGATAATCTTTTTCACAACCTTCTTTCCGATATACCGTCCCATGGAATCGTTCACGTAGCGACCGGAGTTGATCATCTTCGTGTGATATTGCAATTCTTTGGCTTTATGCACCAGATAGTAAGGATCTACCCCTATACAATGCCCACCTACCAATCCGGGAGAGAAAGGCAGGAAATTCCATTTTGTTCCGGCGGCTTTCAATACATCAAACGTATTTACCCCCATTCGATCGAAAATAATGGAAAGCTCGTTCATAAGGGCTATATTCACATCACGCTGGGTATTCTCGATAATCTTGGCGGCTTCGGCTACCTTGATACTAGGCGCACGGTGCAACCCCGCTTGAACGACCAGCTTATAGACTTCCGATATCGTTTCCAAAGCTTCGGCATCGCAGCCAGAAACGATCTTCACGGTATTTACCAAGGTATGTACCTTATCACCCGGATTGATTCGTTCCGGTGAATATCCAACCTTAAAGTCCTCTCCTACTCTCAACCCTGAAACCTCCTCCAAGATCGGGATGCAATCCTCTTCCGTACATCCCGGATATACGGTAGATTCGTATACTACATAATCGCCTCGTTTAAGGACTTTGCCTACCGTGCGAGTCGCACCCAACAAAGGGGATAGATCCGGCTCGTTATGGCTGTCTATCGGGGTAGGAACAGCTATCACGTAAAAAGAAGCCTCCCTTAGCTTCTCTATAGAAGAAGTAAATGTGATGTCCTTATGTTCAAATACCTCAGAGGAAAGCTCACCACACGGATCTATACCGTTCCGAAGCTTGTCCAAGCGATCCTCGTTGATATCAAATCCGATAACGGAAACATGTTTAGCGAATTCCATCGCGATAGGAAGCCCGACATATCCTAGTCCGATTAGGGCAAGTTTTGTTTGTTTATCTAGTAACTTTGTATACATCTTATTATTTCATCATTCTACTTAAAAAGTCCGGATTCCGACGAGTATCCCAAACAGACAAGATTGTATGCAAATGTAGCAATCTTCAGTTTACCTAACGGAATAAAGGACGTTTTATTTCATAAAGAAGGTCCCTTATCTCGTTTCCAAAATAAGGGACCTTGTCTTCTAAGTATAAATATGTTTCTTTTACTGCAAACGGCGAATACCTATAGCCTTGTTATATTGGGCTAAAGAAGCCTTTTGCTGATACCAAGTCTGGATCAAGCTACTGTAAGACTGAATCCATGACAATTGGGCGGAGAGCACATCCAAGATCGGTAGTTTACCCTCGTTGTAGCTGAAGGTATTCAAATCAAGGTTCTCCTCGGCAATCTTACAAGCCTCTTCCGCAACGGTAATTTGTTTCGTATACTCGGTTAGGCTTGTCCATGCGTTCGCTACCTCTTGAGCGATCTTATCACGCGTATTGTCCAAGGCGTATTCCTTACTACGAAGGATGGCCTTCTGGGAATTTACCTCCTTGAAACGGGCTCCCCAACGGAACAAAGGTATCTTCAAGGAAGCGAAGACGGCCGGAGTCCACAACTGGTCCGAACCTTTCACGTTCAACATCGGCGTACCCCAAGTACCTTGAAAACCGATCGCCAAAGACGGGTTATATTTCGCCTTCGACAAATTGATCTGTCTCTTTTGATACTCTATGTTCAACTCGGAAATAGCGTAGTCCGGACGATTCCGAAGAGCTACATCCTCTCCTACTTGCAACGGCAAGGCCAGATAGGTCGTAATGGAATCTTCCACCTCGATCGGGTCTAACGGAGACACACCCATCAATGAGTTCAAGTTCTGTAACGCGATCTGATATTCCTTATAAGCCGAGCTTTTATTCAATTCCGCTTCTTTCAAGCGGGACTCCACTTGCAATAAATCGGTCTTGCTGATCTGGCCGTCATTGAAACGGATCGTCAACACGTTCGCCAACTCCCCGACAATGTCTACATACTGACACATCACATCGTACATACCTTTACGTGCGGCGGCCGTCCAATAGTTCAAATCGGCGGAATAAACGATATTATCCGTTGTCAATTCTTCCGCTTGCTCGGTGATCTTGCCTTGTACCTGAGCTGCCTTATAGTTATTATAGATCTGTCCGCCGGCATAGATGGGCTGGCTCACCGTAGCGCCTAGGCTATACGTATTATGGTCCATCTCTACGGACATGCCCGGTCCGAAATCCAAATCATATTTATTGATACGGTACTGATAACTGCCGGAGAAGTCCACCGAAGGGAAGAAACCGGTCTTAGCGGCCTTGATCGCATGCTGCATAGCGATACGCTCCTCAGAGCTTTGCTTGATCTGACGGCTGTATTCAAGGACCCGTTCCTTATATTCCACAGCCGATAGCCGGGCGTCTTGCGCTTTAGCGGACAAGGCACCCAACAATAAACAACCTATGATTATTTTATTTCTCATACCTTTTACTCTGATTTAATCTTAAAGAAAACACAATAAGTAACCGGAAGCACGAAGATCGTCAAGATCGTAGATACGAACAGACCACCCATGATGGTAGCCGCCATACCGGCGAACATAGCGTCACCCAACAACGGCAACATACCTAAGATCGTCGTACCGGAAGCCATCGTCACCGGAACGATACGGGTTTTCGTTGCCTCTATCACGGCATTCACCGGAGACAAGCCCGCGTTCAATTGCAAACCGATCTCGTCCACCAGCACGATCGCATTCTTGATATTCATACCGATCAAGCCCAACAGACCCAGCATAGCAAAGAAGTCGAGAGACTTACCGAACACCAACAATCCCAATACCACACCAATGAAGATCAACGGCAGCATCGCCATGATCAATACCGGTTTCCGGTAATATTTCGGGAATAAGAATAACAAGGTGACATAAATCAAACCGAACATCAACGGGATATTAGCGGCGATCGCCTTCCACAAATGACTGAAAGCAGCCATCGTATTGGCGCCACGCTTCGGCTCACACTGCATAAGCATACACGGCTCACGGTTGAATCGTCTCACTACGTTAAACTCATAATCCAGCGAGAAATCATCGATCACCTGCTCCACTTTTACCGAACGGCCTTTAGCGCTATAAACCGGCAAAGTCTTTATATCATTCAGACTGATAGAATCCTTATCCGCATCTTTCAGTAAGATCGGCATAAACACGTCGCCCTCACGATACTCACCCAAAGGTACGCCATTCGTAGCCGAACGCAAGGAATAAGCCACCTGCTGACGGGTAATACCTAGACGCAAACCTTTCTCTTGGGAATATAGCGGCTTCCATACCGGAACCTTGTTACCCCAACTATTGCGAACCTCCATCACCTGATCATAATTCCGGGCGATCTCCTGCGCCCTTTGCGTCAAGGCAACCAACGTGTCTACGTTATCGCCGATAAAACCGATCTCGATCGCCGCATCCGGAACCGGAGACAAGGCGAACAAAGCCGAACGGGTCAATATATTCGGATAGTTAGCGACCATATAATCGTAGAACTTACCCTCTTCCGCTTGCGCATCCTCCGGATCTTGTGTCTCGATCAACACATTGGCGAAGTTTGGCTTCGGACCGATAGAAGAACTGGCCAAGTAATAACGTACCGGCGAACCTCCCAAGGTAAACGAGTATGATTTGATATTCTCATTCTTGCTGAGATATTCCTCCTCTATCTTCTTCACGTTCGTCTCCACGTCGTAGATGCTATATCCTTCCGGGAAGATCAAGTCCGCACGGAAATAAGGCTTGCTCATGATCGGGAAGAAACTCTGCGGCATGATGCTCATCACGAACAAGGAAAGGAATAACGTAGCTACCACGGTAGAGATCGTTACATATCTACGCTTGATCAAACGGCCCAATACCGACTCAAATTTATGATACAGCTTCGTATCGTACGGGTCTTTGCTCTCGCCCGGTTTCGCCTCTTTCAAGATAAAATTACCGAAGGTAGTCGTTTGCGTCAAGGCCAAGACCCAGCTTAATCCCAAGGATACCGCCAATACGATAAACAACGGTTTCACGATCTCGGCCACGGATGCCGGTGCCAAGTACATCGGCAAGAAAGAACATACGGCGATAAAGGTAGCGCCCAACAACGCCCACTGCGGTTTCGTCGCGCCATCGATCAACGCCTGATAACGGGAAAGTCCCCGCTTGATACCGACTTGGGCATTATCCGTCACCACGATAGCGTTATCCACCAACATACCCATAGCGATAATAAAGGCCGCCAACGAGGTTCGGTTCAAGCCGACACCCCAGATCAACATGATCAATAAGGTACCACCTACCGAGAACAACAACGAACTACCGACCAACATACCGGCACGGGACCCCATCACGATAAAGATAATCACGATAACGATCAACAACGACTCGATCAAGTTCAAGATAAAACCGTTGTTCGCCTCATCCGCGATCTTGTTCTCCGGATAGATCGTTTTCAGGTCCATACCCACCGGGAACAGCTGCTCCATCTCCGCTAAATGATCCGCCACGGCGTTACCCACGGCAACCACATCGTCTTTCGAACCGGTAGCGACACCGATACCGATGGCACGCTTACCGTCCACACGCATCAGGTTCGAGGGAGGGTCCATATAACCACGCTCTACCGTAGCGATATCTCCCAAACGAACCTCACCGCCACTTTTCGTCACGATCAATTGGTCCCGGATATCTTGTATATCCTTATACGTACCTTCCGCACGCAAACGCAATTGATAATTACCGGTATTGATATCTCCCGTATTCACCAACAAGTTCTGCGTTTGCATCACCTGCTGGATAGCGTTCGGGTCGATACCTAGGTTAGCCAGTTTCGGGATAGAGATCTTTACGTTGACAACTTGTGTCTGTTCACCGAATAGGTAGACCTTCTGTACACCCGGTACAGGAGATAGCTCCGTCTTGATCTTTTGCGCCCAATTACGCAGGTCGTCGTAAGTATATCCCTCATCGGCCGTCAAGGCATAATAAATTCCGAATACGTCACCGAAGTCATCACTAACGGATATCGAGGAGGCGCCAGACGGAAGGCGGGGCTGTATATTCGCCACCTTACGACGCAACTCGTCCCACTTGACCGGCATATAATCCGGAGACAAGGTAGGCTGCAACTCAATAGAAATCTTGGACATACCGAAATAAGACTCAGATTTGATCTGGAACACATCCGACATAGCCTGAATCTCCCGTTCGATCGGCTCAGTCACCAGCTTCTCCACCTCCTGAGGTGTCGCTCCCGGATATTGGGTAACCAAAACCGCTTGCTTGATTACGAAGGGAGAATCTTCCTTCTTCGGCAATTTAAAGAAAGAATATATACCTCCTATCAGCATGACCGCTAGGAAAAAGTATATAATCTTCTGATTCTCTAAGGAATATTTTGGAATATTCATTGTTTATCTCTTAATCTGTTAATACTTTTACCTGTTGTCCATCCACCAAACGAGTGGCTCCGGCTGAGACAACCTGTTCGCCGGGTCGCAAGCCATCCGTTACGATCACGCCATCCTTGCCGATCAGCATAGACTCGGTAATCTTGCGACGCTCAACCTTTTGAGACTGCCCATTATAAACAAACACATACTTATCGCTATTGGCATCGTCAGCCACGACAGCGGCTAGCGGAACCAATACGGCGCCTTGCGTGAAACTCTCGCTATCCACGTTCAAGATCACACGGCAAGAGAAACCTACGGCTACCTTATATTTCTCTAAATTAAAGTTCGGATCATCGATATACAGATATACGGGAACGCCGGAGCCATCGGGAGAGGCTTCCACGTATTCTTTCACCTTCGCCTTGAAGCGAACGCCCTTGTAATTATCGAATTCCACATAAACAGAATAAGGAGAAGAGAAGTAATTGATATTACTCTCCGGCATCGTAAACACGACCTGTAACTTATTCGGGTTGATCAAGCAAACGATTCCGTGTCCGGCCTGTACCTTCTGGTAATTGTCCGCATATTTCTTCTGGATAAATCCATCGAACGGCGCACGAAGCTTTGTCTGGTTCAATGTATTTTGCGCATACTCGAAAGCCGCCTTGGCATTTGAGTAAGAGGCTTCCGTAGACTCATACTCTTGCTTGGAGATAGCTTGTTTGGACAATAACTTCTTCGCACGTTGCAATTGCGCCTCAGCGGTCTGGAAAGACGCTTTCTTCGCCTCATATTCCCATTTAAAGTCCAGCGGATCAATCTCGGCCACGATCTGTCCCGTACGGACCTTCTGGCCTTCATCCACGTTTAATGAGATCAGCGGGCCGGACATCTTAAACGCCAAATCACTGAATTGATCGGGCGATACCACTCCACTGAATGATTTCTCAACCATGTTCAGAGAAGTAACGTCCGCCAATTTAACTGGACGAGGACCTTGCTCCTTAACGGGTGGTTGACTACAGGAAACCAATGCTGCCAAAACAAACACAGGGATTAATTTTCCTTTCATGATAACTTGCATTTTGTTATTTAATTATGATTTCTTTTTCTTCACAGTAAATATAAAACATTCTCGCCTAGAGATTGTTGAGCATAACGTGCCTTAAAAAGACCAACTACCATCATTCACGTATGCTTCCATCGGATTTTCTATCGAATCAGGCAAAGAAGGGAAAAAGTCAATTCCGGTAACCTTCTCAACGCTATCGATAGGGATCATCATCGATTTCAACGGAGTCTTTCCATAGTCTTTATTATCAAACAGAAAACCTACCCCTTCTGGTTTACCGTTCGTTATCGTACAGATTACCTTA
>OHFX01000944.1_pt1 | contig 9822 bp, 10 predicted proteins | sample 1567691 | NCBI WGS metagenome assembly OHFX01 (sample SAMEA3879552, study PRJEB24766) | human gut metagenome | biome: human-associated habitat; feature: feces | place: USA | collected 1985/1987 | reverse complement strand
CTCAAGATGATAGTTGGTTTTAATAGATAAATAACAGAAACGGACTCGCATGATAGAGGAAGAACTTCCGGATGAACTGGAGAATGATTTGGACGATATAGAACCTGTCGGTGACGAATCCCAGCTTTACGAACACTTCCGCGTGGTTGTAGATAAGGGACAGGCGATGGTCAGAGTCGACAAATATCTGTTCGAACGTATTGTCAATGCTTCGCGCAACCGTATTCAGAAGGCTGCCGAAGGCGGATTCGTTATGGCCAATGGCAAGCCGGTGAAGAGTAGCTACAAAGTGAAACCGCTGGATGTCATAACGGTGATGATGGATCGCCCTCGTTATGAAAACGAAATTATTCCTGAAGATATTCCCCTTACTATTGTTTATGAAGATCCATACGTAATGGTGGTGAATAAACCGGCAGGGTTGGTAGTGCATCCGGGACACGGAAACTATCACGGCACGCTTGTCAATGCGCTCGCCTGGCACATGAAGGATATACCGGATTACGATGCCAATGACCCGCACGTGGGACTTGTTCATCGCATCGACAAAGATACTTCGGGCTTGCTGGTGATTGCCAAGACACCGGATGCCAAAACAAATCTGGGACTCCAATTTTTTAATAAGACTACCAAACGCAGATATCGTGCTCTGGTGTGGGGCGTTGTGGAACAGGATGAAGGAACGATTGTCGGTAATATCGCCCGCAATCCGAAAGACCGGATGCAGATGGCGGTGATGTCCGACCCGACAGTGGGCAAACATGCCGTTACGCACTACCGTGTATTGGAAAGACTGGGATACGTAACTCTTGTGGAATGTATACTTGAAACAGGACGTACCCATCAGATCCGTGTCCACATGAAGCATATCGGCCATGTATTGTTCAATGACGAACGCTATGGCGGGCATGAGATACTGAAAGGAACTCATTTTAGTAAATACAAACAGTTTGTAAATAATTGCTTTGACACTTGTCCCCGACAGGCTTTGCATGCTATGACGTTGGGGTTTGTGCATCCCGTCACAGGTGAGGAGATGTACTTTACTTCCGAACTTCCGGATGACATGACCCGGCTTATCGAGAAGTGGAGAGGCTATATAAGTAATAGAGAATTAGAATGAAACGCAACATCGCTATCGTAGCAGGAGGGGATACCTCTGAAATCGTAGTTTCCCTGCGTAGTGCACAGGGCATTTATTCCTTTATTGATAAGGAAAAGTATAATTTGTATATCGTGGAGATGGAAGGCCGTCGCTGGGAAGTACAATTGCCGGACGGAAATAAAGTGCCGGTAGATAGAAATGACTTTAGTTTTACGAACGGAACGGAAAAGGTTGTGTTCGACTTTGCTTATATCACCATCCATGGTACGCCCGGTGAGGATGGTCGCCTGCAAGGCTATTTTGATATGATGCGTATACCGTATTCCTGTTGTGGAGTATTGGCAGCTGCCATTACATACGACAAGTTTACCTGCAATCAATATCTGAAAGCTTTTGGAGTGCGCATTGCCGAATCATTGTTGCTGCGCCAGGGACAATCGATTTCTGACGAGGAAGTAGTGGAAAAGATCGGTCTGCCTTGTTTTATCAAGCCTAGTCTGGGAGGTTCGAGCTTCGGAGTTACGAAAGTAAAAACAAAAGAACAAATACAGCCGGCTATTGTTAAAGCTTTCGGAGAGGCGCAAGAAGTGCTTGTAGAAGCGTTTATGGATGGAACGGAACTGACTTGCGGCTGCTATAAGACCAAAGAGAAGACAGTCATCTTCCCGCCTACGGAAGTGGTGACGCACAATGAGTTCTTTGATTATGATGCTAAATATAATGGACAGGTAGATGAAATCACTCCTGCGCGTATCTCGGACGAACTGACCAAGCGTGTGCAGATGTTGACTTCGGCTATCTATGATATATTAGGTTGCTCCGGCATTATCCGTGTAGATTATATTGTGACTGCCGGTGAAAAACTGAATCTTCTCGAAGTAAACACTACTCCGGGAATGACTACTACCAGCTTTATTCCCCAGCAGGTGCGTGCAGCCGGACTGGATATAAAGGATGTGATGACCGATATTATTGAAAACAAATTTTAATCACGTGATGGATCTGACAGAGTTTAATGAAATTCGTCCTTACAATGATGAGGAACTTCCTCAAATCTTTGAGGAACTGATTGCCGATCCGGCTTTTCAGAAAGCTGCTACCGGGGCTATACCGAACGTTCCATTTGAACTTCTGGCGCAGAAAATGCGTGCCTGTAAGACTAAACTTGATTTTCAGGAGGCATTTTGCTATGGTATTTTGTGGAAGATAGCGGCAGATCATACCGCCGGGCTGACACTGGATCATACCGCCATACCGGATAAAAGTAAAGCTTATACGTATATATCGAATCATAGAGACATTATTCTCGATTCGGGCTTTCTCTCTATTTTGTTGATTGACCAGGGGATGGATACGGTAGAAATAGCGATTGGAGATAATTTGCTGATTTATCCCTGGATTAAGAAACTGGTACGTGTCAATAAATCATTCATTGTACAGCGGGCATTGACAATGCGGCAGATGTTGGAATCTTCAGCACGTATGTCCCGTTATATGCATTACACCATTTCGGAGAAAAAACAGTCTATTTGGATTGCGCAGCGTGAAGGACGTGCAAAAGATTCGAATGACCGTACACAAGACAGTGTGTTGAAAATGCTGGCAATGGGTGGTGAAGGTGATTTGATAGACCGTTTGATGGAAATGAATATTGCTCCGCTTGCTATTTCATACGAATATGACCCGTGTGATTTTCTGAAAGCGCAGGAGTTTCAGTTGAAGAGAGACATCGAAGGGTATAAGAAGACGACGCAGGACGATTTGATTAATATGCAAACCGGTCTTTTCGGATATAAAGGCAGGGTACATTTTCAGGTTGCCCCTTGTTTGAATGATGATCTGAAAGAGTTGGATCGTTCGTTGCCGAAACCGGATTTGTTTGCCCGTATCTCTGCCTGTATTGACCGCCGCATTCATCGTAATTACCAGATATATCCGGGAAATTATGTGGCGTACGATTGGCTGAATGGCACGACGGAATTCGTGTCCAATTACACGGAAGAAGAGAAACAACAGTTTATGAACTATATTGAACAACAATTGGCAAAGATCAAGATTCCGAATAAGGATGAAGACTTTTTGCGTGAGAAGTTGTTATTAATGTATTCCAATCCGTTAGTTAATTATTTAGCAGCTTGCCGATGAAAAGAAGAAAATTACATGTTATTTGGTTGTGGGGATTGCTTTTCCTGATGACTGCCTGTGGAGATGATGATTATTATTATCCTTCGGTGAAACTGGAATTTGTGACTGTAGAGGCCGGGGAAGACGGTCGTATACAAACGCTTATTCCTGATAAGGGAGAGGCTTTGCCTGTGGCGGAAGACCGTACGGGTTCTACTATTGCCGCAAATACCTCCAGACGTGTAATGAGTAACTATGAAGTGCTTCCGGATGGAAGTGCGGCTACTATATATTCTTTGCAATCGCTCATTGTGCCGGTGCCTAAGCCGGAAGATGATCCGGTGTATAAAGACGGTATAAAGCAAGACCCGGTAGAGGTGGTCAGTATCTGGCTGGGGAGGGATTATCTGAATATGATTTTGAATCTAAAAGTCAGTACAGGCAAAGGACATACTTTCGGCATAGTGGAAGATGTGTCTGAACTTAAAACAAATGGTATTGTGAATATGTTATTATACCATGATGCGAACAGTGATGAAGAATACTATAATCGGCGTGCTTACATTTCTGTTCCTTTGGCGCAATATATTGATGAGGAGCATCCTGGCCGGACCATAAATATTAAGTTTAAATATTGTACGTACGATAAGGATGGATCTGCGGTAGTATCTGAAAAGTATTGTGATCCCGGGTTTGACTATACTCCTGGGCAGAATTGAATAATAGAGTATATATGTTTAAATTGAATCAATTAATCGTGGGGATATTTTTATTTCTCTCTTCCCTTTTCTCTTGTCAGCAGAAAGGAGATTTTCAATCCATGAATGTAGAGGAGTTTGATTCTCTTATTCAGAATGAGGATATACAACGTCTGGATGTCCGCACACTTGCGGAATATTCGGAGGGGCACATCACGAAGACAATCAACATCAATGTGATGGATGATTCTTTTGCTTCAATGGCTGATTCATTATTACAGAAGGATAAACCGGTGGCTGTGTATTGCCGTAGTGGTAATCGGAGCAAGAAGGCTGCGGCAATTTTGAGTGAGAAGGGCTATAAGGTCTTTGAGCTTGATAAAGGATTTAATTCCTGGCAGGAGGCTGGCAAAGAAATAGAGAAATAAGGTAAAGTAAAGAGCGGGCGGTAAGTAATAGCCTGCTTTTATTTTAAATACAATAAGAACAAAAGAACATCTCAATTTTCAAATCCTGTTTTTATATTTATAAGTAGGATTTTAAGGAGATGTTCTTTTGTTCTTATGCGTTGATGGAAAAGGCTTTTCGGCCTCTTTATTTTTCGGTTATTTTAGTCCTTCCAATAGTCTCTTCAGAACGACAGTTGCCGAGATTTCACGATTAGCAGCTTCCGGAATAACGATTGATTGCGGGCTTTCGATCACATCGTCTGTCACAATCATATTTCTGCGAACCGGAAGACAATGCATGAAATAAGCGTTGTTGGTAACTGCCATTTGACGGTCGCTGACTGTCCAATCACGATCTTTACTTAATATCTGTCCGTAATTGTCGCCGGAATAAGCTGCCCAGTTCTTGGCATATATAAAGTCGGCTCCTTCGAAAGCCTTCATCTGGTCGTATTCTACTTTTGCGTTGCCTACAAATTGCGGGGCGAGTTCATAACCTTCGGGGTGGGTGATGACAAATTCGTAATCCGTTGCGTTCATCCATTCGGCAAAAGAATTGGGGACAGCTTGTGGCAATGGACGTGGATGTGGAGCCCAGGTCATGACCACTTTAGGACGTGCTGTTTTCTTGTATTCTTCAATGGTAATCAAGTCGGCAAAGCTTTGCAATGGGTGGCGTGTTGCCGCTTCCATCGAAAAGACGGGACGTCCGGAGTATTGGATAAATTGATTGATAATCGTTTCCTGATAGTCAAAGTCGCGGTTTTCGAAACGGGCGAAAGAGCGTACTCCGATGAGATCACAATAACAGCCCATCACCGGAATGGCTTCTAAGATATGTTCCGGTTTATCGCCATCCATAATTACGCCACGTTCGGTTTCCAATTTCCATGCACCTTGATTGATATCTAGTACCATTACATTCATTCCCAAGTTGATTGCAGCTTTCTGTGTGCTAAGGCGGGTGCGCAGACTGGAGTTGAAGAAGATCATCATCAAAGTCTTGTTTCGTCCCAGTTCTACATATTTGAAACGATCTTTTTTAATTTCGAATGCTTCTGCAAGGGCTGATTTTAAATCGCCGATGTCCTGTACGCAAGTAAATTTCTTCATATCATTTATCTTTTAATTCTTAATTTTCAATTAGTTTCGTTCAATACCTTATTTGATTTTTAACGATAAAGGTATCGTCTCAATTTCTTCTCGTTTGCCCGTCTCCTTCGATGACCCATTTGTAAGAGGTGATCTCTTCCAGTCCCATCGGACCGCGCGCATGTAGTTTTTGCGTACTGATTCCGATTTCTGCTCCTAATCCGAATTGCGCTCCGTCAGTGAAGGCAGTAGATACATTGGTATATACGCAAGCTGCATCCACAATCTTTGTGAATAAGGCTGCACGTTCCTTGCTTTCGGTAACAATACACTCACTATGTTTGGAGCTGTTTTCCTGAATATGTCCTAAGGCATCTTCGAAGCTTTTTACGGTCTTGACAGCCATTTTATAATCCAGAAATTCTGTGCCGAAACTTTCTGCTTTTGCGTGTTCCAGGAGTTCGGCTGGATAGCGGCCTTCTAATGCTTGATAAGCTTGCGCGTCAGCATAGATAATGACATGGCTGTCTTTTAGTTTCTCGCAAAGCATAGGGAGATCGGTCAGTCTCTTCTCATGTATAATGGTGCAGTCCAGCGCATTACATACGCTAACCCTGCGTGTCTTCGCATTATGAATAATAGCTGCCCCCTTGTTTACATCTCCAAATTCATCAAAGTAAGTATGACAGATACCTGCCCCTGTTTCAATAACGGGAATTTTTGCATTCTCGCGTACGAAATGGATCAGGCTGCTGCTGCCTCTGGGGATAATCAGATCTACGTAACCCACTGCATTCAGCAATGCTGCCGTAGCTTCTCTGTCGGCCGGAAGTAGTTCTACAATGTGCGGATTGATATTGAATTTCTTCAATACTTCATGAATCACACTGATGATAGCCCGGTTGGAACAATCGGCATCACTTCCTCCCTTCAATATGCAGGCATTTCCACTCTTTAAACAAAGGGAGAAAACATCAAAACTGACATTCGGACGGGCTTCATAAATGATTCCTATCACTCCGAAAGGAACACTGACTTTTGTCAATCTCATCCCATTGGGGCGAACGCTTTCTTTCAGCACTTTACCCAAAGGAGAGGGGAGTGTCGCTACATTGCGTGTGTCGGCAGCAATGCCTTTTAAACGTTCTTCCGTCAATTTTAACCGGTCGTACTTCGGATCATTTTTGTCCATCCGTGCGAGGTCTTTTTCATTCTCTGCAAGAATGAAAGGTGTTTCTGCAATTGCTGCGTCAGCTACTGCATTTAAAATCTGATTGATGATGTCATCATTCAGCAAGGCTAATTCCCGACTTGCCACCTGTACGGCAGCAAAGGTCTCGTTTAAATTTGTAGTCATTTGCTCCTTTTTTGCATTAAATGGAAAGATAAACTATGCAAATATAGTGAATGATGTGAATAAAACTTGTTGAAAGCAGAAATAAATGTTGCTTTTGTGGTGGTATATCAGCAATATACGGGCGTCTCAATGCAGATGTTTTATCTACAATACATTATACAACCGAAAATAAACGCTTTCCTTCAATCAAGATGCTAATATTCTCCTGAATAATAGCTTCAATTTCTTATCACTGCTTCGGGTTGACTTGCAATATTACTAACCCTATCTACAGTTGACCTTATTATTGATTATTCAATGTATAGATAGTCATAATGTACTACCGGTTTCTTTCCATGCTTACCGATTGCTTCTTGTGCCTGCTTGGAATCGCAGTTCACCTTTCCAACGCCCACTTGATTTCCTTGAAAGTCCATGATACGCACAATGTCATCTTTCTCAAATTCACCTTCAACGTGAGTAATTCCGATGGGGAGGATACTGACAGCCTTTTCAGAGTTTAGAACTTCTGTTGCACATTCGTTGATGTGAATTTCCCCTTTGGCAAACCCCTCGCTATGAGCAATCCATTTTTTTACACTGGATACCGGTTCGTTTGAAGGGATAAAACGTGTACAAAGCGTTTCTTTCGGATGCTGAAGCAAATCTACGAGAATATTATCCCGTTTCCCGTTGGCAATAATCACTGTAATTCCTTCATCAGCTACTTTGCGGGCAATATTTGTTTTCGTCAACATTCCCCCTCGTCCGAAACTGGACTTCGTTGCCTGAATATAATTGGATAAATCTTTTCCGTGATCGATCTCCCGGATAACAGAAGAACCCGGATCGGCAGGAGAACCATTGTAAATTCCGTCGATGTTGCTTAGGATAATGAGAGCCTGTGCATCCATCATGGAAGCGATGAGTCCGGACAATTCATCATTATCAGTGAACATAAGCTCGCTAACAGAAATTGTATCATTCTCGTTGACAATAGGAATAACATTATTTTCAAGCATTACTGTCATACAGTTTTTCTGATTCAGATAATGGCGGCGGGTACCGAAACTTTCTTTCGTGGTTAACACCTGACCAACAGGAATACTATGCTCGCGAAAAAGTTCGTAGTAACGGTTGATGAGCTTAGCCTGACCTACGGCAGAAAACAACTGGCGTTGGTCTACACTATCGAGTTTTTTCTGTGGATGCACTTCACTGCGCCCGGAAGCAACAGCTCCCGAAGAAATCAGAATGATTTCCACCCCGGATTTATGTAATTCCGCTATCTGGTCAACAAGTGCCGACATACGGGTAACGTCCAGCGTTCCGTCGCGGCGTGTCAATACATTGCTTCCTACTTTTACTGCGATTCGTGTAAATTCCTGTTTCATTCCTACTAACGATTTGAAAGCACAAATATAGAGCTTTTTGCCGATATGTTACCAAAACAGGCTAAAAAGAATTATCTTTGCAGTCAGATAGAGAAAAGAAAAACAATGAAACATACAAACCCACAAGTAGAACAGATGACCTCTTTCATCGTAATGGATGTGTTGGAGAGGGCGAACGAATTGCAAAAACAAGGCATTGATATTATTCATCTGGAAGTTGGCGAACCCGATTTTGATGTGCCGGCCTGTGTGGCGGAAGCGGCAAAAGCGGCTTATGATCGTCATCTGACTCATTATACACATTCTTTGGGTGATCCGGAACTGCGACGGGAAATTGCCGCTTTTTATCTGCGCGAATATGGGGTAACGGTAGATCCGGATTGTATTGTCGTGACTTCCGGGTCTTCTCCGTCTATTCTTCTTGCATTGATGTTGCTCTGCAATCCGGATAGTGAAGTGATTCTTTCCAATCCGGGGTACGCTTGCTATCGCAATTTTGTGTTGGCTACGCAAGCCAAACCTGTTTTGGTTCCTTTGTCTAAAGAATATCTGCAATACGACATAGAGGCTATCCGCAAATGTGTGAATCCGCATACTGCGGCTATCTTTATCAATTCTCCGATGAATCCGACCGGAATGTTGTTGGATGAAAAATTCTTGAAAGACGTAGCTGCATTAGGAGTTCCTGTCATTTCAGATGAAATTTATCACGGCCTTGTGTATGAAGGGCGTGCACACAGTATCCTTGAATATACCGATCAGGCTTTTGTCCTGAACGGATTCTCTAAACGCTTTGCGATGACGGGGCTTCGGTTGGGTTATTTGATCGCACCTAAATCTTGTATGCGATCTTTGCAAAAGTTACAGCAAAATCTGTTTATCTGTGCGTCCAGTGTTGCCCAGCAGGCAGGGATTGCCGCATTGCGGCAGGCTGAACCGGACGTGGAACGGATGAAGCAGGTTTATGATGAGCGTCGCCGATATATGATTGCCCGTCTCCGGGAAATGGGTTTTGAAATAAAAGTAGAACCTCAAGGGGCATTTTACATTTTTGCTGACGCACGCAAATTTACTACCGACTCTTATCGTTTTGCATTCGATGTACTCGAACATGCACACGTCGGCATTACTCCCGGGGTGGATTTTGGTACGGGAGGCGAAGGATATGTACGTTTCTCCTATGCAAACTCATTGGAGAATATCCGCGAAGGGCTCGACCGCATCAGTCGTTATCTTTCTCGGCCCGGCTCCTGATAAGTGCGGTGGCTGCTTCGTATTGGTCCTCGGTGACAAGAACGGATACGGAAGGAGCGATATAGGGTGCCAGTGTACCCATAATCCCATCTTTGATTACGCAACGGATGTCATTGCTTTCTAGTAGCCCTTTGATGATCTCGGCTTCCCATGGGGATCCGGAGAATACTTCTATTGCTTTGCTATAATCTTCTTCTTTCATGATCTTGCTTATTAGGGGTTATCTACAAATATAACAAAAAAGAGAGAGAATCGGTTACTTTTTTCTTAATTTTTATTCGAGCGTGATGTGTTTTACGCTAATCTGCTGTTTCAGGAAAGTAGAGGCCGATTCTGAAAACTTTTCTTCCGCTTCGGTCGTGTAAAACTG
>OHFX01000938.1_pt1 | contig 9895 bp, 7 predicted proteins | sample 1567691 | NCBI WGS metagenome assembly OHFX01 (sample SAMEA3879552, study PRJEB24766) | human gut metagenome | biome: human-associated habitat; feature: feces | place: USA | collected 1985/1987 | reverse complement strand
AAGGGTAAGGTTATTGCAATTACAGGAACTAACGGAAAGACAACAACTACAGCGCTTGTTGGACAGATAATTGCTGCATATAATGAGAAAACATTTGTCGTTGGTAATATAGGCAATTCATATACAGGTGAAGTGTTAAAGACAAGTGAGGATTCATATACAGTTGCTGAGATAAGCAGCTTCCAGTTAGAGACAGTACATGAATTCCATCCGATTGTATCTGCAATTCTTAATATTACACCTGACCATCTTAACAGACACCATACAATGGAATGCTATGCATGGACCAAGGAAAGAATAAGTGAGAACCAGACTAAGGCAGATACATGTGTGCTTAATCTTGAGGATAAGTATCTTACAGACTTTGCACCTGAGTGTAAGGCTGATGTTGTGTGGTTTTCAAGTGAAAGAAAGCCATCAGTCGGAGCATATGTAGATGGTGAGATGATTAAGTATACAGATGGAACTAATGATTATGACATGTTGAATGTTCATGACATGAATCTTTTAGGAAAGCATAACTATGAAAATGTATGTGCAGCAATTGCAATGACTAAGGCTGCCGGAATTCCTGATGATATTATAATAGAACAGGTTAAGAAATTTAAGGCTGTTGAACACAGAATTGAATATGTTGCAACTAAGAATGGTGTTGATTACTATAATGATTCCAAGGGAACTAACCCAGAGGCAGCAGTTAAGGCTATTGAAGCTATGGTTAAACCTACAATTCTTATCGGCGGAGGTTATGATAAAGGCTCAGAATTCGACCTTTATGTAAAGGCATTTAAGGATAAGGTTAAGCTTCTTGTGCTTATAGGACAGACAAGTGCCAAGATTGCTGATACATGTAAGAAATATGGCTTTGATAATATCGAATATGCTGATTCAATGGAACAGGTAGTAGATATATGTGCTAAAAATGCGGTAAGTGGAGATGCGGTTCTTTTATCTCCTGCATGTGCAAGCTGGGGAATGTTCGATAACTACGAACAGAGAGGAAGAATATTCAAGGATCTTGTCAATAATCTGTAAAAAGGCGGTGCTTTATGCCGGGGAATAATAGAAATAGAAGAAATAACAGAAACAGAAAAAAGAGAAAACAATATGGATTTTACTTTGATTACACTCTTCTTTTTGTGCTTGTATTCATAGTTGGCTTTGGACTTACAATGATTTACAGCACAAGCTCTTATACAGCGCAGATTGAAGAGGGTGATCCGGAATTTTATTTCAGAAAACAGCTTATATTTACTATAATAGGCTTTGCTTTAATGATAGTTGAAACTAAGATTTTGGATTATCATTATCTTAAGAATCTTGCAGTTGTAATATATATAGGCGGACTTCTTTGCATGTTCCTCTTAAAGACTCCTCTTGGAATTACAAGAAATGGAGCTACCAGATGGATAAAGATTCCGGGTTTGGGACAATTCCAGCCTGCGGAGCTTGTAAAGATTGGAACGATTGCCATGACTGCATTTCTTATAGTGAAAGCAGGGCAGAATATAAAGAAATTCAGGACTGTTATAGTGATATGTATAATAGCCGGTTTTGCACCGGCACTGCTTGTTTATGTGCTGTCTTCTAATATGAGCAGCGCACTTATTGTAGCACTTATCTCCGTTGTTATGACATTTGTGGCATATCCGGGATATAAAATATATGTTGCACTGACGGGGCTGGCAGCGGTGGCTTTTGGCGCATTTTACTCATGGATAAAGAAGATGGCAGCGTCGGGAAATATGACTGGGAAATTCAGATTAAACCGTATACTTGTATGGCTTAATCCTGAGAAATATATTGATGATAAGGGATACCAGACAGTTCAGGCGTTATATGCCATAGGCTCAGGAGGTCTTTTTGGCAAAGGTCTTGGCAAGAGTCTTCAGAAGCTTGGATATATCCCGGAATCACAGAATGATATGATATTCTCTGTTATATGTGAGGAGCTGGGACTTTTTGGAGCATTCTGTCTGATTGCCCTGTTTATTGTAATGTTATGGAGAATTAACCATATAGCACAGAATGCACCTGATTTGTTTGGTTCAATGCTTGCAACAGGAGTATTTGCACATATTGCCATACAGGTAATTCTTAATATAGCAGTTGTAACTAATACAATACCTAATACGGGAGTATCACTTCCATTCATAAGTTATGGAGGTACGGCGGCAGTATTTTTGCTGCTTGAACTTGGGGTTGTATTTAATATAAGCAGTCAGATTAAGTTGGAAAGATAATGGGTAGTAGGAATAGTAACAGTGTAAACCAGAAGAAAAGACGGGGCAGAAAAAGAAAGAAAGCTCTTATTATATTTGCAGTTATTGCAGCTGTTGCCGGAATGCTTTTTGGTGTTACATATAAGGTGTTTGAGGCTGATACAATAGAATTTGTGGGTTCAACTCATTATTCGGATGAAGAACTTAAAAAATATATATTTGGTGGTGATTATGTTAATCTGTTATATTTCAGGATTTTTGGACAAAAAGACACCAAAATACCATTTATCCAGAAATATGATGTTGAGACAGACTGGCCGGACAGACTTTATGTAACAGTATATGAAAAGGCAATAGTAGGTTATGTCAGGTACATGGGTTGTAATATGTATTTTGATAAAGATGGAATTGTAGTAGAAAGCTCAACGGATTTATATGAAAATGTTCCGCAGATTGACGGACTTAAGTTTGATTCAATAGTGATCAATACGAAGCTTGATGTGGGAAATGCAGATATATACAATACAATTCTTGATCTTATACAGAGCTTTGATAAGTATGATATTGATGTGGACAAAGTGTATTTTGATGCCTCTTATAATATTACGCTTTATATGGGCGATGTTAAGGTAAGTCTTGGAAGCAGCAAGGATTTTACAGACAGGCTTTTTGAATTAAAGCAGTTATCATCCAGATTCGGAACACTTAAAGGAACACTGTATCTTGATGATTATAATGGCGATGAAAGCTCTATAATTTTTAAACGTGAAAAGTAAAAAAACGGTTGATATTTTAGACGAAAGATTATAAAATATTATGTAGTGCAATTTTTAGATATTAAAGGAGGCAGCAACCTTGTTAGAGATAATGACTAATGACCAGGAGTCATCAGCAAAGATTATAGTTGTTGGTGTAGGTGGAGCGGGAAATAACGCGGTTAACAGAATGATAGATGAGAATATCGGAGGAGTTGAATTTATCGGTATTAATACTGTTACACAGGCAATTAAAGGTGCTGATATGGTATTCGTTACATGTGGTATGGGTGGCGGAACCGGTACAGGTGCAGCTCCTGTAGTAGCTAAGATTTCTAAGGATATGGGAATTCTTACAGTAGGTGTTGTTACTAAGCCTTTCAAGTTTGAAGCAAGAACAAGAATGGCTAATGCTGAATCAGGAATTGAGAAGCTTAAGGAGAACGTAGATACACTTATTGTTATTCCTAATGACAAGCTTTTGGAGATCGTTGACAGACGTACGACCATGCCGGATGCCTTAAAGAAAGCAGATGAAGTGTTACAGCAGGCTGTTCAGGGAATTACAGACCTTATCAATGTACCAGGTCTTATTAACCTTGACTTTGCTGATGTTAAGACTGTTATGGTGGACAAGGGTGTTGCACATATCGGTATCGGTACAGCTACAGGCGATGACAAGGCTATCGAAGCAGTTAAGCAGGCTGTTACAAGCCCACTTCTTGAGACAACTATTGAGGGTGCATCTCATGTTATCATCAATATCTCAGGTGATATCAGTCTTATCGAAGCTAATGAAGCTGCAAGCTACGTTCAGGAACTTGCAGGAGATAATGCCAACATTATCTTTGGTGCTATGTATGATGAGAGTGTTACAGATCAGGCTACAATTACTGTTATTGCAACAGGTCTTGAGGACGGTAACGTTAATAAGGCTATGGCAGGATTTGCAGGTATGGCACAGGCAACAAGACCAACTGTTAATGTTAAGCCACAGTATACATATTCACAGCCAGCAGCAAAAACATCTTCGGTATCAAATGATGCTCCGCTTCCAGGACTTAAGCAGCCATCACCTGTTACACCACAGGTTAAGGACAGAGGAATCACAATTCCAACATTCTTACAGAAGAATAAGAAGTAATAATTTAATATAAGTATATTTAACACCGTCAGTTTGCTGGCGGTGTTTTTTTGTGCCCACTCTGTTGTTTTGACAAATTTTGCATGATATGTCGTATATAATTCCATTTGTAACAAAGAAACGGATTCAAAGCAAGGAGGTGATGTACGAAACGGTTATATATGCAGATGTTCTGTTTGGAATAAACCTTGTGGCAAACCTGTGCGTGCTGCTTATAACAGACTGGATATTTAAATTTTCTGCCAGAATATCCAGAATGATTATTTCTGCCACTTTAGGAGCTGTATGGGCTGTCATATGTGTGTGTATTCCACTAAGATTTGCACTGCTTGAAAAGTTTATTACATATGTTCCGGTAACATTAATCATGGCTATGATAATGCTTTCCGGTACTAAAGACTTTAAGCAGAAAACATCAAAACAATTAAAGCTTTATATGAGGAATCTGTTGAAAGCAGGTGCAGGAATGATTCTTATTGCACTTTTTGCAGGTGGGATAATGCATTGGTTAAAGTACACATTTGCAGGGTATTTTATTGAAAATGTAATTCTGTCTGACAGTGAGCTTGTAATCTTTCTTACTGTGACGGTTATAGTTGTTGTCATTGTGCTTAAGACACTTAAAACTATCAGGATAACAGATGGTTTGAAAAGACACATTGTGATTGGCGTAGCAGAACGGGAATTTGAAATGGACGCAATAATTGATACAGGCAACAGCCTTATTGATTATGTTGGGAAAAGACCTGTTACAGTGGTTGAAAGAACGTATTTCAACGATATTCTCAGTGACATAGATAACTTACAAAAGCTTGGATATCATCTGATTCCATATAACAGTGTGGGAAATTCAGGTGGGATGATGGAAATCATAACAGCAGATTATATACATATATACGAGGGAGAAAATGTTGTGAAAAGGGAGCATGCGGCTATAGGTATGTCTCTTAGGCAGATTAATAAGAATGGGGATTATCATGCCCTTTTGGGGAAGGACATGATTATGTAGAAGAATCGGAAGTTTGAAGAAAATAAAAGGATGGATAGAAATATGGTAGTAAAGGTTGCGATGGCGGATCATTTTCAGTTTAAGGTAATGCCTTCTATAAAGAATTTTTGTTTATTAAAGCAGGGTGACGTACATTATATAGGTGGGACAGATATATTGCCGGCACCACTTGGGGCAAGTGAGGAACAGAACGCAATAGAAGCACTGGGGACAGCTTCTGATGCTGAAGCAAAGCACACCCTGATAGAACATAATTTAAGGCTTGTTGTTTATATTGCGAAGAAATTTGACAATACAGGGGTTGGCGTAGAGGATTTGATATCAATTGGAACAATAGGGCTTATCAAAGCAATTAATTCATATGATAAGGATAAAAATATCAAGCTTGCAACATATGCATCAAGGTGTATAGAAAACGAAATTCTTATGTATCTTAGAAGAAACAGTAAGATAAAAGCAGAAGTGTCAATTGATGAACCGCTTAATGTTGACTGGGATGGTAATGAACTTCTGTTGTCAGACATTATTGGAACGGATGAGGATATTATATATAGGGATATTGAAACAGAGGTTGAGTGCAAAATGCTTAAAAAGGCTATAAACCAGCTTCCGGAGCGTGAAAGAATAATAGTTGATTTGAGATTTGGTTTGAGTTCAGAGGATGGAGAAGAAAAGACACAGAAAGAGGTTGCTGATATGTTAGGAATTTCACAATCATATATTTCAAGGCTTGAAAAGAAAATAATGCGTCAGTTAAGAAAAGAAATGGTTAAAAGTTGTTGACATTTACCCCTTCCTTATGGACAATAGTACAAGAAATATTAATGGGGTACTATAATGAAACATCGTAAAACATTTAGAATAGATAAATTATTCGGACTGGCTACACTTGTCTGCTTGCTGGTTATCACTTTAATGGTGTATAATGATTTTTTTAAGGATACTGTAAGTGAGGAAAACGTTATTGGCAAAGAAACCGAGAGCGAAACCAGAACAAGCGGATATCTTAATGATAATAAGAATGTTGAATCTAAAGGGGCGTCTTCAAAGGCTGTAGTCTGTCTTGATCCATCAAAAGGTGGAAAGGATACTGGAGTGTCGTCATCAGGCAGGAAGGAAAAGGATATAAATCTTGAAATGGCTCTTGATATTAAGTCAAAGCTTGAATCCGATGGTATTGAGGTTGTCATGACAAGAACATCAGATAGGGATGTTACAGACGAAGAACGTGTAAAGATATGTAATTCGTCAAAAGTATATATATGTGTGTCACTTAGAATGAATTCATATAATGCAGATACATCAGTTTCCGGTGCGGAGAGTTATATTCACACGACAAAGCCTGTTGAGGCAGCAGAGCTTTCAAGGATTATTCTTAAGAGCATGGAAAAAAGTACTGGAATTAAGAATCGTGGAGTGAAAACCGGTACAGTTGGAGATGCAAAGGATAATTATTATATTAACGCTCATAGCAAATGTACAAGCACAGTAATAGATATGGGTTTTATAACTAATGTATCAGATTTAAAGAAAGTAACAACTGATAAAACTAAGACAGCACAAGCCATAGCAGATGGCATAAAAGATTATTTAAAACAAGCGGGGTTATATTAATGGCAGGAATTAATCAGAAGAACATAAGAAATTTTTGTATTATTGCACATATTGACCACGGTAAATCTACACTGGCCGACAGAATTATAGAGATGACAGGACTTTTGACTGAGAGGGAGATGCAGGAGCAGATTCTTGATAACATGGATCTTGAGAGAGAAAGAGGAATTACAATTAAAGCACAGACAGTAAGAACTGTATATAAGGCATCAGATGGACAGGAATATATATTCAATCTTATTGATACTCCGGGACATGTCGACTTTAATTATGAGGTATCAAGAGCACTTGCAGCCTGTGATGGTGCTATACTTGTAGTAGATGCGGCACAGGGAATTGAAGCACAGACACTTGCTAATGTATATCTTGCATTAGACCATGATCTTGATGTATTTCCTGTAATTAATAAGATTGATCTTCCAAGTGCAGAACCTGAAAGAGTTATTGAAGAGATTGAGGATGTTATAGGAATAGAGGCACAGGATGCACCGCTTATATCAGCCAAGAACGGAATTAATATTGAAGAGGTTCTTGAACAGATTGTAACTAAGATTCCAGCACCATCAGGAGATGCTTCCGCACCACTTTCAGCGCTTATATTTGATTCGTTATATGATGCATATAAGGGTGTTATCATATTTGTAAGAATTAAAGAAGGTACTGTCAAGAAGGGTACTAAGATAAGAATGATGGCAACCGGAGCTGTAGAAGAGGTCGTTGAGGTTGGATATTTCGGTGCAGGCCGTTTTATTCCATGCGATGAGCTTACAGCTGGAATGGTTGGTTATATTACAGCAAGTATCAAGAATGTAAGAGATACAAGAGTTGGTGATACAGTTACTGATAATGACAGACCATGTGAGCAGCCACTTCCTGGTTACAAGAAGGTTAATCCTATGGTTTACTGCGGATTATATCCGGCAGATGGCGCCAAGTATCAGGATTTACGAGATGCACTTGAAAAGTTGCAGCTTAATGACGCAGCCCTGCAGTTTGAGCCGGAGACATCTATTGCACTTGGATTTGGCTTCAGATGTGGATTCTTAGGACTTCTTCACTTAGAGATTATACAGGAACGACTTGAGAGAGAATATAATCTTGACCTTGTAACAACCGCACCGGGCGTTATATATAAGGTTCACAAGACGAACGGAGATGTAATTGACCTTACTAATCCGTCTAATATGCCGGACCCTTCTGAGATTGATTATATGGAAGAGCCTATGGTAAGTGCTGAGATTATGGTTACAACAGAATTCGTCGGACCTATTATGAAGCTTTGTCAGGAAAGACGAGGCATATATAATGGAATGGAATATATTGAGCAGACAAGGGCACTGCTTAAGTATGACCTTCCTCTTAATGAGATTATATATGATTTCTTTGATGCACTTAAATCACGCTCAAGAGGTTATGCATCATTTGATTATGAGATGAAGGGGTATGAGCGTTCTAAGCTTGTCAAGCTTGACATTCTTATTAACAAAGAAGAAGTTGATGCACTTTCATTCATTGTATTTGCCGGCAATGCTGAGGAGAGAGGCCGTAAAATGTGTGAGAAGCTCAAGGAAGAGATTCCAAGACAGCAGTTTGAGATTCCTATTCAGGCAGCTATCGGAAGCAAGGTAATTGCAAGAGAAACTGTCAAGGCACTCAGAAAAGATGTACTTGCAAAATGTTACGGCGGTGATATCTCAAGAAAGAAGAAACTTCTTGAGAAGCAGAAGGAAGGAAAGAAGCGTATGCGCCAGATTGGTAATGTAGAGATTCCACAGAAGGCGTTTATGAGCGTATTAAAGTTAGATGATGAATAAAACATATGAAAAGGGATATATATACATATCCCTTTTTGTGTACACAAATGTATATATTGTGATTTCCTGTCTGCTCCGGCTGGTGATGCTGTAAAATATGCTTACACTAAGGCACTTATTAATGAAATCAGAAATACAGCAGATGGGCAGGTAAAAGATAAGATAACATCCATATTCTTTGGCGGAGGTACTCCGTCAGTACTGCCTGATGGCTGTATAGCTGACATATTAGCTGCTGTCAGGGATTGTTTTGATGTTTTGGATGATGCTGAGATAACAATGGAATGTAATCCGGGAACAGTTAATGAAAGCAGGCTTTCAGAATACAGAGCCGCAGGAGTGAACAGGTTAAGCTTTGGCTTACAGTCTGCTGATAATAATGAATTAAAAATGCTTGGGCGAATACACACATTTGAACAGTTTGAGGAAAGCTTCAGACTGGCAAGGGCTGCAGGCTTTAATAATATTAATGTTGACCTTATGTCGGCTATTCCGGGGCAGACTGAAGCAACTCTTGAAAATACATTTGACAAGGTGACGGCATTACAGCCGGAGCATATATCGGTGTATAGTCTTATTCTTGAAGAAGGCACTTATCTGGCTGATAATATTGATAAGTTCCCGCCGGTTCCTGATGAGGAAGAGGACAGGCGCATGTACCATATAACGAAACAGATTCTTGAGAATGCAGGGTATGAAAGATACGAAATATCCAATTATAGCAGACCTGGCTTCGAATGCAGACATAATCTTCTGTATTGGAACAGAGGAGAGTATTATGGCTTTGGGTGTTCGGCAGCAGGATTTACAGAGAATGTGCGGTATTCCGACATAAGAGATGTCAAGAAGTATATAGAGCTTAACGGTGATATAGGAAAATATTGAAATACTGACTAAAGAAGATGCAATGGAAGAATTCATGTTTCTTGGACTAAGAAAGGTTGCAGGAGTTGATGTGAAGGATTTTCAGAACAGGTTTGGGGTTTCAATTAATGATGTTTATGCTAAAGAGACAGAACAGAATATTAATAAAGGTCTTCTTGTAAAGCAGGCAGATATGTTAAGGCTTACTGAATATGGCATGGATATATGTAATACAGTGATGAGTGATTTTATATTAACTGATGGAGATTAAGAAAAGCAGGTGGCAGTCTGATTGTGAAGATTGTCACCTGTTTTAGCATGTATATCAGAAATTCTTGATAAGTTTTATGTAATTCTTAGGAGTCATTCCCATAAATGTCCTGAATTCTCTTTGGAAATGTGCCTGATCCGAATAACCTGCACCTTCAATAAAGAAGCTGTTATCACGTTCTGGGTCAGCAATTATGGCTGCA
>OHFX01000913.1_pt1 | contig 10256 bp, 10 predicted proteins | sample 1567691 | NCBI WGS metagenome assembly OHFX01 (sample SAMEA3879552, study PRJEB24766) | human gut metagenome | biome: human-associated habitat; feature: feces | place: USA | collected 1985/1987 | reverse complement strand
GCACAAGGGGGCAGAATCGCTTGGTTTTAGGGGGCAGCTTACACTGGATTTTCCATCAGGGCTTCAAACATCCCAACGGTGAAATACACCACCCAAAGAAAAAGGGCACACGGAACGGCTATAAGGGCGCGTAATACTGTTTTGATAATCTTAATTGGTTTCATGACTGTTGATGTTTTTGAATCTAATGCGGATTTGAGAGTGGAGGGAGTGAGTTTCTTATCTTAATCTGCCTCTCGTTTATCCGACATTTTTTTTATGCGTCTTTCGGTCGTATCGGTCGTTTCGTTTCAGGGGCTTTTCGGTGTAGAGGTTAGGACGTACAAGGTTTTGACGAAAAATACCTCGCAACCGCAGGGCGCAGGGAAGATTTTTTGCCAAATCGCAAGGCTTGACCTTGTACGTCCGTGAAGACCTCGTAAACACCTTTGCACCTGCAACGTAACGACGCACGATACGATTGGAAGACAGCAAATATGGAGGTAAACGAATTATTAGGCAGATTCGAGAAAGTAAGAATAGTGCCTGCGCTATTCGCAAGTATGGATCGGGGAACCCCGACCTGAAAAAAAAGAAAAGCTCTCCGTTTCTAAATGAAGCGGGGAGCCTTAATACGGTTAACCGTTGTTAGGGGAAAGACGAAAGGACGATAAAAATAAAAGCAGGTTTTAAGCCTGCTTTCTATCGTTGGTTATAATCTTCTTAGTCGCTATTTCATATTTAGCTAACTTTCCGTTGATATTCTCCAAATGGACATATTTACGCCCTACCATAGATAGTTGTTCATTCGGCTGACTGAATATATACCCATACCTTTCACAATATTTGGCGTAAGCCTTTATAGCGTCTTCAAAAATCGAGGTTTCCATAAAAAGAGTATTGTTGTCCACAAATATAAGTAAATCTTTTGCCATATCCGATATTTGATGTATATTTGCATAGAGTTGTTTGACGAGATGCAAAGCGCAGCAGTTCAGCGCAGTTACATTGTCGCTAAATCGTTACCAACAATTTTCTTTCTCACTACTCAACGCTGTCATTCAGACAGATACGCAAAAGTTTCTTATCCGTGGCAAAGATAATATGATATTCTAAGTATAAGTGTAACATATGTGACAAAGCCCAACACACATATCCGGATATTTGCTTTTACGTAAAATAACACTTGTTACGACTATGCTAAAAACCTCAAAAAAAGTAAAAAGGTTTTGCTTCTATACCATTGTAAACTAACTTTGGGAATCAACTTTTAAATGAATTAAAGCATATGAAAAAATTAATCTTATCTATTGCACTATGTTGTGCAGCTACGAATTTCTTTGCGCAGAATGCTGACCCTGCCCAGTTGGTCAACGATGGTAAGGCTGCTCTTGAAGCTAAAAATTACCAGGAAGCTTACACAAAATTTAGTACTTATCTGACACAAACAAACAACCAAGATTCCGTAATTGCATATAACTGTGGCGTTTGTGCCGATAAGATAAAGAAACCTGCCGAAGCTTTGAAGTATTTTGATATTGCTGTACAGAAAAAGTATAACCTGGCAAATGCTTATATAGGTAAAGCCGGTGCTTTGAAAGATTTGAAGAAAAATGATGAGTATGTTGCCACTTTAAAGGAAGGGCTGGAAGCAAATCCCGGTAATAAGACATTGACTAAATTGTATGCCACTTATTACGTAAATCAAGGTATCATGGCGCAGAAAGCCAAAAAGATGGATGCAGCCGAAGAAGCATTTAAACAAGCCATAGCTATCCAAGCAGATAATGTAAATGCACTTAACAGTCTGGGTTCTTTGTATTATAGTAAGGGTGCCAATACCATGAAAACAGATGTAGAAAAAGCAAAAGTTGAATTCAAGGAAGCCAAAGAATATTTGGATAAACTTATTCCATTGCTCTCTGCAGACAAACCAGCTCAAAAGAAGATGATGGATAATGCAAAAACGATGTTGAACTTCATCGACAGTCAATTGAAATAAAAGACTCTCCTATATAAAAAAGAGGCAGATATCAATTCAGATATCTGCCTCTTTTTTAATGTTATGAAATGATTATTTAGTTCTTTTCAGTACAACAGCTGTACGTGCCGGTATGTAAAGCTTCAGCCACTCCTTCTTGTCTTTTTTATAAAGCGGATCGTGGATGGTAAAATGTTTGATGGTATCATCCGTCAAACCATTACCGCCATAATCTGGATTATCTGTATTCAAAATAACTTCATAAGTTCCGGCAGGAACCAAGAAACCGTAATCAGTAAAAGACTGCTTAGGGTTGAAGTTGAATACAAAAATCAAGTCCTTGCGCATATAGGCCAATACCTGGTCACCGTCATTATGCCATATTTCTTGGACCGGAGTAGCCTGGAAGTTCTTTATGCTTTTTACAACTACCAACATGGCAGCATCAAAGTCACCCATATAATGATATGCCAGATTCTTGTTGTCCACCAAATCCCATTGACGGCGGGCATATTTACAAGACCAACCGTTACCTTCACGGGGGAAATCAATCCATTCCGGATGTCCGAATTCATTGCCCATAAAGTTAAGATAACCGCCATTGATAGTAGTCGCAGTCAGTAAACGTATCATTTTATGGAGAGAAATGCCTCGATTTACGGTATAGTTCTCGTCTCCTTTCTGCATGTGCCAGTACATATCCGCATCAATCAAGCGGAAAATGATGGTTTTATCGCCCACCAAAGCTTGGTCATGGCTTTCCGCATAGGAGATGGTCTTTTCATCTTTGCGGCGGTTGGTCACTTCCCAGAACATGCTGGATGGCTTCCAGTCTTCATCTATTTTCTCCTTGATTGTCTTAATCCAATAATCGGGAATATTCATGGCCATACGGTAATCAAATCCGTAGCCGCCATCTTCATATTTTGCCGCCAGTCCGGGCATTCCCGATACTTCTTCGGCAATGGTGATGGCTTTGGCATTGACCTGATGGATAAGCCGGTTGGCAAGTGTCAGATAACAAATGGCATTGTCGTCTTGATGTCCGTTGAAGTAATCTCCATAATTACAGAATGCTTCTCCCAAACCATGACTATAATATAACATGGAGGTTACTCCGTCAAAGCGGAAGCCGTCGAAATGATATTCTTCCAGCCAGAATTTACAGTTAGACAGCAGGAAGTGAATAACTTCGTTCTTGCCGTAATCAAAGCAAAGTGAATCCCAAGCTGGATGTTCCCGACGTCCACCGGGATAGAAATATTGATTAGGATCACCGGCAAAGTTACCCAAGCCTTCCACTTCATTCTTCACAGCGTGTGAATGGACAATATCCATGATAACGGCAATCCCCATACTATGGGCTGTATCAATCAACTCCTTCAGTTCTTCCGGAGTACCAAAACGGGAAGAAGCGGCAAAGAAACTGGAAACATGGTATCCGAAGCTACCATAATAGGGATGTTCCTGAATAGCCATAATCTGTATGCAGTTGTAGCCTTCTTTGGCGATACGTGGAAGAATCTTTTCCTGAAATTCCTTATAGCTACCGACCTTTTCCTCCTGCTGAGACATACCGATATGGCATTCATATATCAATAAAGGATCTGTAGATGGCTTGAAAACCCGCTTTTTCATTTTATAGGGTTTCTCCGGAGCCCAAACCTGGGCACTGAATATTTTAGTCTGTTCGTCTTGTACGACACGTGTAGCCCATGCAGGAATGCGTTCACCGCAACCACCGTCCCAATGTACCATCAGCTTGTACAAGTCACCGTGTTTCACGGCATCAGCAGGAAGCTTGATTTCCCAATTACCGTTTGCTTTACGCTTCAAGCTATATTTTTTTTCTTCTTTCCAATCGTTAAAAGTTCCGACCATAAAGATTTGGGTTGCGTTAGGCGCCCATTCACGGAAAACCCAACCATCGTCAGTACGATGCAGGCCGAAATAGAGGTATCCGGATGCAAAATCAGACAAGGTTAGTTTTCCTTTGTTGGTCAATTCCGATTCTTTGTCTATGGCATGTTGATGACGTCCGTTGATGGCATCGGCAAAAGGTTCCAGCCATGGGTCATTCTTGATTAAATTCAATGTTTCCATAAAGAGGATGAGTTTTGGATATTTGATAAATTTACGCTTTAACTTTCACAATTATTTTTTTTACACCGTCAGGGGTAATACCCGGAGCATGCCCGTCCTGAGGGAAAAAGATAGCAAACATTCCGGGCTTCACTGCAATATAGTCCTCCGCCAGTCCTTCAAAAAAAGTGATGTCTTTTTCCGCATTGTAAGGAGCATCAACCGGAAGGCAGTCTTGGGCGGCGGTATAACCCATTATCTCCGTACCGGACAAGGGTATTTGAATGTCAATATAGTCTTTATGGGTTTCCAGTTTGGCATTTTCTTTTTCTTTTGGGTTTGTCTGCGCCACGTTGACCAGCAAGTCCTTTCCTTTCAGTTCGGTCTTGCCGATTTCCAAAGAGTGCAAGTCATGTGATTTTAAAAAATCAATGGCCTGCTCAAACAGAGGATGCAGCAAAGTATATTTTTCTATGTTTTCAAGTCTGTCTATAACCATAATTCAAATGTTTTAAGTTAGTTATATAGGTAAATTATTCAAAGTCGTCTATGGTGTAATTCACAAAATCAGAAAAACGCTTCATCTGCTTGAAGATGTCGTCTGTACGATCCAAAAAGTCTGGAGCAAGAAAGAAGCTGTCCGGCTGGCAGCAGGCAACCGTATACTCTTTACACTGAAGGTATTTCAGATAGGGATAGTCCTTTGGAAATCCTTTTGGAGCTGTTTTTAGAAAATTCTCTCCGATGACGGGAAAGTATTGCTTGAAAGCAGGATCTTCCACTATACTGCGAAATTCATCTATATTGTCGTGTACCGCTTGTCGCAGAGCTCTTAACAAGGGCGGGGGAGGACAATAACTTCCACCGGCCAACAAGCAGTTTCCCGGTTCCAGATGCACGTAATAGCCACAATGGTCGGATTTCTTTCCTTTCGCATTGATATATCCTCCCAGATGTGTCTTGTAGGGAGTTTTATCTTCGGAAAAGCGTGTATCACGATAAATACGGTATGTACAGTCCTTTGCTTCTATACCACGGATGCTTTCATCAAATAAAGAGATACGGGAGATAATTACTGTAAGCAAGTTTTCAAACTCGCTGCGGGCGACTTCATACTGTTCCCGGTGAGAATTGAACCATTCACGATTGTTGTTTGCAGACAGTTCTTTCAAAAATTGAAATATAACAGGGATATTCATATCATATTCTTTCCTTATTATCTGCCAAATTTACGGATAATATTTCTAACATGCTACAAAGAAGGGTAAAAAAAAGCATCGGCTCTGGTAAACCGATGCTCCTTACACATTTATCAATCAAACAGACGCTTCTGTTTTTGATGTACTTACTTATCACAAGCGGGTACGTCTCTTTTAATTAATCTTATATCTAATACTATGAAAAACACATTTATATAACACAACAAATTGGAATTTTGTTCATGCAGATGAGGATAACTTTAGCATAAAAAAATGGGTGGGTCATTTTATTCTGCATCCGGTTTGCACTATCTTTGCAAGAAAATATGTAGAATATGGCCGAATATAAATTTGATGAAGATAGCGTTAAAGCGCTGATAGCTTGGGCAAAGAGCACATCTTTCCCTCAAAGTGTAACATTGTCTGATGCTGAGAACATAGTGGATGTGAAACGTTTTGTGCAAGCTAACCTGAGTGACATAGATGCACATTATCCTGATGATTTTTATAATCCTGCCATCACGCGGCTATATCGGCTGAAGGAATATATGGAAGAGAACAAATAAAGACTTGGCACTGATTATGCGGAAAACCACGAAGCGATTAAGAAATCCGTGTTGTTCTGCATAATCAGTGCCAAATCTAATAAATCACCAGAGTTGTGATTCCGTTATAGCTTTATCTTAAGTATCTTTCCTCCATATCCTTCGACGGCCACATTAGTAGCCTTATAGGGAAGCAGACTTATGTTTTCTTCTTTTCCGCTGAGCAGCTCCGTAGCTTTGTACTGGTCCATCTGCGGTATTTGCAGGAAGTCAAAAGCATGAGAAGGAATATTTATGGCAAGGTCTGCCGAGATATGGTCGAAGTTCACGACGAACAGCAGCAGGTCTCTCTCAAATTTGCGCAGGAATGTATATTGCTTATGTTCATTAAAGCGCCATCCGTTGACATTGGCATACATCAAATCGAAGAAAGCCCCCTGAGAGATGGCCTTTTCTTCATTGCAAAGAGTCAGTAGCCGTTTATAAATGCTGTATAGGTGTTTCTGGTCCTCCGTCAGCATCTTGCCGTCGAACTTGCCGCCATTGCGCCAACGGCGGATAGTATCTACACTCCAATAGTCAAAGATGGTTGTACGTCCGTCCCGGCCGCTGAAACCTTCACTATCCATGCCCAGCTCACCAAACTCCTGACCGAAATAAATCATCATCGGATTGGTGTTCATGCAAGCTGACACAATGAGTGCCGGAATCGCCTTGCGTGGGTTACTGGCAAAAAAGTCGGAAGCGATACGTTGCTCGTCATGGTTTTCCAGAAAGTTCAGCATGCGTTTTTCTATACCTCCCAGACTTTGCCAGGAACGGGTGATGGCAGTTGCCGATTCATACCCGCAAGTAACAGCCCGCAAGGTATCATAAAGTCCTACTTTGTCGTATAAATAATCAAACTTGCCACGGAACAAGTAATTCTTGTATTCTCCCGGGTTGTAGACTTCGGCTATAAACAGCAGGGAGGGATATTGTTCCTTGACCTGCGGAATTGCCCATTCCCAGAACTCTACGGGAACCATCTCGGCCATATCGCAACGGAAACCGTCTATGTTCTTTCCCGCCCAGAACAGCATGATATCCAGCATCTTGGTCCATGTGTCGGGAATGGGGTCGAAATGGCAAGTCCCGCCGTTCTGGTAATCCACTCCATAATTCAACTTTATAGTTTCGTACCAATCGGTGATGTTTGGATAAGCATCAAAACGGTTGTTTCCGGTAGCTTTTGCCGGAAACTCCCTATAAGGTTCGGCGGCTGCACCTTTCATGTCAAATTGGCCATGCAGTTCCGATTTCGGGATATAATAGAAGTTATTATATGGGCTGAACGCATAATTGGTATCATCGTTTGACCCCAGTTGTGAAGTGCCATCCGGCTGGGCATCCGAGTGATATTGACGGGCTACGTGGTTGGGAACAAAATCTATGATAACCTTCAGACCGCTACGGTGAGTGCGCTGCACCAGATTCTCAAACTCTTTCATACGCTCCGGTACGTCCTTGGCGAGATCCGGGTCGACATCATAGTAGTCCTTGATGGCATAGGGAGATCCGGCTTTACCTTTCACTATGGCCGGATGGTCGGGTTGGATATTGTGACGGCGGTAGTCAGTTTGCGTAGCATGCTCGATGATGCCCGTGTACCAGATATGTGTAGCGCCAAGCTTCTTGATTTCTCCCAACGCCTTGGCTGTAAAGTCGGCCATCTTGCCGCATCCATTTTCAGTGATGCTGCCATTATTGATGCAGTGGTTATTGTTGTTTCCGAATAGTCGGGTGAACACTTGATAAATAATCAATTTGTTTTCGTCGTTCATTTCTTTGTTTTCTATGTTATAGAATGGTTATTTTATTCTTTCCAAATGCTGCCTTTGTCAATGAGCAGGCGTTCCAATATATCATTGGTCGTATTATATCCCTGCATGAATATCTCCTCCGCCTTTTCCAGCTCTGTATTGCTGTATCCTTCCAAGTTATAAGGTTCTATCAGCAAATCAGCCTTCTCGCGTTCAGGAAAAGAGTTGGAGCGGAACATAAAATTATAGGAACGTAAGGCAATGCTCACAATGTTCATTTTATACTTGGTCGCCATCAGAGGGCTGACATTCACGGCAATCACTTTTTCGCATATACGGCGGAGGGTAGAGACAGGCAGGTTCATCAGCAGGCCTCCGTCCACGTAATGGGTGCCGTCTATATTGACCGGGGCAAACAATACCGGCATGCAACACGAAGCTGCTACGCGTTCGGCGATGTCCCCTTTATGGAAATGTACCAGACGTCCGTGGTCCAGGTCAGTAGCTGTAATAATCAGAGGGATTTGCAGTTCTTCCAGTTTCTTGGATTTCAGATTGCTTTTCAGGAAATCGATGAATTCTCCCAATTCAAACAATCCGACTTTGGGAATCACCAGTTTGGTCAGGTCCTGAAACTTGTGCCCGGCAAAGTAGTCAAGAACTTGATGCGGTTCATTGCCGTCGGCGTAGAATACCCCGGCCAAGGCTCCGGCGCTGACTCCGGAAAGTATATTGGGCTTTATGTCATGTTCCAATAAGGATTGCATGGCACCCAAATGGGCAAAGCCTTTGATGAAACCGCCGCTTAAGGCAAAACCTATTGGATATTTTTTAGTGAACCAGTTGTTCGTTACTACTTCCATGTTGAAAATATGATATATTGTTCGGCACGAAATTAATGATTTTATTGTAGGGAGAAAGGAAAATAGCGGAAAAAAGTTCAAAGTATTAAGAGAAAAGTCTTCTCTATTAAGGAGAAAGTTTTTCTTAGTTAGGGAAAAAGTTTTTATCAGTTAAGAAAAAACTTTGTTTATGGTTTGCGGATGTCTATCCCAAGCCTTGGGATAGACATCCGCAAACTGGGGATATGTATCCGCAGTGTGCGAACAAAGTTTTAGGATTAAGGGATACTGTTTGAGAATATACGTTTATTTCTTTGCGATTGCTTTCAGCAGTGCATATCCTCCGAACCACTGAATCAGCATGCCCGGAATGCCCATACGGAAATCTTGCACAGCCAGAAAGAAATTACCGCACAACGCCCATTCAAAGACCGTACCGATAATTTGATAGGAGAGGACTACACCCAGCAATGCCAATAAAGAGATATTCTTGGCATAGCGTGCAGCAAGAGCGGCGGTTCCGGCCAGCAGACCGGACTTTATAAGTATGGCCGGCAACACGGCTGCTGCAGGCATGGCAAAAAGCAGATGATTGATGACCGGAGACAAGAGAGCCGTCAGCAGACCTACCTTGAAACCATATTTATAAGCAGCTATCAGTGTAAAGAAATAGATGGGAAGCAACGTCGGACCGCCTGCTGGGACCAGATGGCAGAGTTGCGGCAAGGCGATGTTTCCTGCCACGAACAGCAGGACGAATAGATAGGTCTTTACGTTGCCGAAAGGCAAAGAATAAAGTTTTACAGATGTTTCCATTTGTATAATATTATAGTTGATAAATCTATTTTTATTATGACTGTTTAAAACTGAAAAGGTTTAATCAAATCTTCACCAATTCATATTCCATGGTTCCCAATCCTATTTTCTCGGCATGGCGCAATCCGGCAAGCCAGTCTGTGTCGGGGTGCATCAAGTGGAACTTGTCGCATCCACACAAGTCATCGTGTTCGTGTGCCGTGGCAAGGCAATTGTTACCGTGCAGTATCGGGGCTTGGATGACCATATCTGCACATGCCTTGTCCAGTGCAACCGGGTCTGCCGAAGCCAGAATGCCGAGGTCGGGCACGATGGCGGCATCGTTGTGGTTCCAGCAGTCGCATTCGGGAGATACGTTCATGATGAAGCTGATGTGGAAATGGGGCTTGCCCATAACGACAGCGAGGGCATATTCCGCAATCTTGTAGTTCAGGCGCTCGGAAGTATCTTCGGCTCCCATCACGGCACCGTCGTGCTGGCAGAGGGCTACGCACTGTCCGCAACCTACGCATTTGGCGTAGTCTATTTCTGCCTTGCGGCTGGCATTGAGGTGCACAGCGTCGTGTGCGCAATGCTTCACGCAGATGTTGCAGCCGATGCAGCTTGCTTCATCAATCTTGGGTTGCGAGGCGCAATGCAGTTCCAGCTTTCCGCCTACGCTGGCACATCCCATGCCCAGATTCTTCAAGGCGCCGCCAAAACCGGCTTGTTCGTGCCCCTTGAAGTGGTTCATACTGATTACAATATCGGCATCGGCTATCGCTGTGCCGATTTTGGGTGCCGGACAATATTCCCCGTTCAGAGGGATTTCGCGGTAGTCCGTTCCCTTCAGTCCGTCGCCGATAATGACCTGGCACTGGGCCGAGATAGGGTTAAAGCCATTCTCCATCGCACTTTGCAAGTGGTCTACAGCATTGGCACGACGACCGGAATACAGCGTGTTGCAGTCCGTCAAGAAAGGTTTGGCTCCCAGGCTGCGGAGCAGGGTTGCCATTCGAGCTGCATAATTG
>OHFX01000907.1_pt1 | contig 10310 bp, 9 predicted proteins | sample 1567691 | NCBI WGS metagenome assembly OHFX01 (sample SAMEA3879552, study PRJEB24766) | human gut metagenome | biome: human-associated habitat; feature: feces | place: USA | collected 1985/1987 | reverse complement strand
TGCAGCGCGTGCACGGAGCCGGGGTACACCCCCGGAAGTAACTGTCGGTAAAATAGTCCACCACCTCCCGTTCGAACCGCTCCCGCACCGACCGCATTCGCCAAGGAATACCGAGTGCTCCGGCACGCAGACGCGCCTTTTCCAACAATGCGGAATCGCCTCTCATGTCGAGCGTCAGAGCCGTTACATGATATCCGGCCGCCTGCAACAATCCGACGGCGGCGAAGCTGTCTATTCCGCCGCTGAAACCCAACAATACCCGATTATCCTTCATAAACTCCTGTCTTCATGAGAACCGGCTGCCGAAATTTCGGCAGCCGGTTCTGTCAAGCATATTCTTCCGGCTTCGGGTGTTCTTCTTCGAAGAATTCCGGTTTTTCCCGTTTAATGAACCCGATCACCTCTTCCAAGCCTTCGAGGAATTTGGAAAAATCCTCTTTGTAAAGGAATATTTTATGCCGGTCGTAACTGACCGTTCCATCCGGCGCCGTTTTCTTCCGGCTCTCCGTAATGGTAAGAAAATAATCGTTCGCACGCGTAGCGCGCACGTCCAGAAAATAGGTCCGCCGGCCGGCTTTTACGACTTTCGACAGGATCTGTTCGCCGAAATCTTCTCCGTCCGTGCGGAAGGTATTCAGAGCAGCCATACAAGGTAATATTTTGAGGGTTATTCGTTTGTTCCATACGTAAATATAAAACAAATTTCGTTTTCCTGCAAATTCTTGTCCGTGATTATATACTCTTTGGGCGTGCAGCGATTCAAACCCCTTCCGGGAAGGGAATTTCGGGGCAGGCCGAATTATAAACTCAATTACGAGTCGTGAATACGCGACTCTCGGAAATAACGTGATGCAACCGCTTATTGCCGCTCATGCTGCGCTTCCAGGAGCGGCAGCCCCTCTGCCTCCCAGTTTTTCAGCAAATTGAGCGCCCGGATGAAGTCGGCATCATCCCTTGCGTGCAATATCCGCAGCAGAGCTTCCCGGTCGAAAAGCCGCTCTGCCAGCAATGCTTTGAGCAGGCGCCTGGTCCCCGCTTCGACATCGGAATCTTCCGCCGGAGGTGTTACGCCCTGTTCCAGTCCCAGTCCGATCAACTCCTCATACATTTCATCGGGAACTTCGAACCGCTCCTCGAACGATGCGAACTCCGGATAATCCCGTTCCAGGGCTGTCCGGTTGCGGTCCAGGTAGCGCTGCATAAATTCAGGAAAGATATTTTTCCGCAGCAGGGCGTTCAGATAAGATGCCTGCACCGTATCCTGTATTACGCACACGTCGGGCGCTATGCCTCCGCCGCCGTAAACTGTCCGGCCCGTGCGGAGTGTCCGGTAGGCCGGCGACGGAATCGTGTCGGGCAGCGGATGAGCCTTTGACGTAAGGACGTTGAATTTCCCGGCCCGAAGGCGTATGATAGCGGGCGACGACCAGACGCAGGGCCGACCCGTCCGGAAGCAGATATTGGCGCTGCACCAACCCTTTTCCGAAGCTGCGGCGCCCGACGATTACCGCGCGGTCCCAGTCCTGCAGCGCTCCGCTCACGATTTCACTGGCCGACGCCGACCGTTCGTCGATCAGGACGATGAGCCGCCCTTCGGCCGGAAATACCGGATTCCGGCGGGCGGAATGGACTACGGACGGTACGCTGCGGCCTTCGGTCGAAACGATCCGCGAGCCTTTGGGCAGGAAAAAGCCGGACAAAGCGATCGCCTGATCCAACAGTCCTCCGCCATTGCCCCGAAGATCGAGAATCAACTCCTTCGGACGGTCCAGCTCTTCGTAAGCCCGCTGCACCTCCCGCATGGTGGTCTGACCGAAACGGATCAGTTTGATGTATCCCACCGCAGAATCGACGCGGTAGGCCAGCTCGACGGAGGGGAGAGGTATTTCCCGTCGGACGATTTCGTACAGAATCGGTTGGCAGACTCCTCGTCGAATCACTAGGATTTTTACTTTCGATCCGGCATCTCCCCGCATGACGGAGATGAGCTCGGAGGCCGGGATCTCCTTCACGGTGCGTCCGTCCACCCGGACGATCCGGTCGTCGGGACGGATGCCTGCTTCTTCGGCGGCCCCTCCCGACAGGAGGGAGGTTACGACCAGCGAATCACGGATCCATTGGGTCTGAATGCCTATTCCTCCGAACTTACCCCGATAGAGGCTCCAGAATTCAGCCATCTCCGCAGCCGAGGCATATTCGGTATGGGGATCGAGTTGCTGTACCATGCTGCGGATCGCCTCCTCGACCAGCGGCGCCATATCGACCGAATCGACATACATCTTGCGGATATATTCGTAAGACCGCTCCAGCTTGGTGAGCGACCGTCGCTGTGCCCGGTCGGGCCGGGAAACGGCGATATCGGCCGTCCGGAACGATGATAATCCCGCCACGGCCAGCAACAGCCCGAAAAACCACATGCTCCGCTTCATATCGAATTACATGATTGCATATTTTTCCGTCCGGCGTCCTCCCAAGCAGGTACCGCGAAACACCGGGAAATGATTTCCGACTGCGAGCAGGGAGGAAAGGCGTGAACCCCGTCTTCTTTCCGGCGATTCGGTAGAGCCATAGATACCGCCTCGGATGCACCCACATTCGGAACGGGGCGTATCCGCCGATAACTCTGCTCTCTCAACTACCGCCGGGGCGGCTATTCCGCGTCCGCTCGGACAGGCGCTTCGGATTATCTATAACTAATTATCTAACGGAGTGCTTCGGCCAGTCGGGTGAACGGCACCTGGGTCTGTTCGCCGGAGGTCATATCCTTGATCGTCGCCACCCGTTCTTCCAGTTCCCGGCTGCCGACGATTACCACGCAGGGGATTCCCCGGCGATTGGCATACTCCATCTGTTTTTTCATCTTTCCGTTTTCGGGATATATCTCCGCCGGAATACCTGCGGCACGCACCTCCTGCAACAGTTTCAGCGAGGCATGCTCTTCCGCTTCGCCCAGATTGGCGAACATCACCCGGGCCGCACAGCCCAGATCGGCCGGGAAGAGTCCGAGGCCGGTCATCACGTCGTAAATGCGGTCCGCACCGAACGAAATGCCCACGCCCGACATATTGGGCATGCCGAAAATTCCCGTCAGGTCGTCGTAACGGCCGCCGCCGCAGATCGAACCGATGGCGAAATCGAGCGCCTTGACTTCGAAAATCGCTCCCGTATAATAATTGAGCCCCCGGGCCAGCGAGAAGTCGAGCTCGATCGGCAGCTCCACCCCCAGCCGGTTCACGTACCCGAAGATCGTTTCCATCTCGGAAATGCCTTCCAGTCCGACAGCCGAGGCGCCAATGACATCTCGCAACACAGCCAGTTTCCGTTCATTATCGCCTGTCAATTCGAGTATCGGTTGCAGCTTTTCGATCGCATCGGAGCCGATGCCGCGTTCCGTCAATTCAGCCTTGACAGCCTCCAATCCGATCTTTTCCAGCTTGTCGATGGCGACCGTAATGTCGATCATCTTGTCCGCATGTCCGATGGTTTCAGCAATGCCGTACAGAATCTTGCGGTTGTTTACCTTCAGCGATACGTTAATTCCGAGCGTCCGGAAAACCCGTTCCACGATCTGTATGAGTTCCACTTCGCACAGCAGCGATCGGGTGCCGATGACATCCACGTCGCACTGGTAAAACTCCCGGTAGCGGCCTTTCTGCGGACGGTCGGCCCGCCAGACCGGTTGTATCTGGTAGCGTTTGAACGGGAAGGCGATTTCGCTCTGGTGCTGCACCACATAACGGGCAAAAGGCACCGTCAGGTCGTAACGCAATCCCTTTTCGCAAATTCGGGAGGCCGTGCGCAACTCTTCGTCATTCAGGCCGGCGGCGTAATCCCCCGAATTGAGGATTTTGAAAAGCAGTTTGTCGCCTTCGTCGCCGTATTTGCCCAGCAGGGTGGAGAGGTTCTCCATCGCAGGCGTTTCGAGCGGGCCGAAGCCGAAGGTGCGGAAAACGTCCCGGATTTTGTCGAAAATATATTGGCGGCGCATCATCTCCAGCGGGGAGAAGTCGCGTGTGCCCTTGGGTATGGAGGGTTTTTGTGCCATTTTATTCCACCAGTTTTCTGTATTTTACACGATGGGGCTGCGTATCGCCGCCCTGCGCTTTCTTCCACTCCTCGTATTCGCTGTACGAACCTTCGTAGAAGACCACTTTCGAATCGCCTTCGAAGGAGAGGATGTGCGTGGCGATACGATCGAGGAACCAGCGGTCGTGGGAGATCACGACGGCGCAGCCGGCGAAATTCTCCAGACCCTCCTCCAGCGCACGCAACGTATTGACGTCGATGTCGTTGGTCGGCTCGTCCAGAAGCAGCACATTACCTTCCTCCTTGAGTGCGAGGGCCAGGTGCAGGCGGTTGCGCTCGCCGCCCGACAGCATGCCGCACTTCTTCTCCTGATCGGCGCCCGTGAAATTGAACCGGGCCACGTAAGCGCGGGCATTGACCTGGCGGTTGCCCAGCATAATCAGGTCCGTGCCGCCCGAAATCACTTCGTAAACGGTTTTCTCAGGGTCGATCGACTTGTGCTGCTGGTCCACATAGGCCAGCTTCACAGTCGGCCCCACGCGGAACGATCCGCCCGTCGGCGTCTCCAGCCCCATGATCATCCGGAAGAGGGTGGTCTTGCCCGTACCGTTGGGTCCGATCACGCCCACGATGCCGGCGGGCGGCAGCGAGAACTCCAGATGCTCGTACAGCACCCGGTCGCCGAACGCCTTCGACACGTCGTGCGCCTCGATCACCACGTCGCCCAGACGCGGACCGTTGGGAATGAATATTTCGAGTTTCTCCTCTTTCTGCTTGGCGTCCTCGTTCATCATCTTGTCGTAGGCCGACAGACGGGCTTTCGACTTGGCGTGACGTCCGGAGGGGGACATACGCACCCACTCCAACTCGCGTTCGAGGGTCTTGCGACGCTTCGATTCCTGCTTCTCCTCCATAGCCATACGGGTCGTCTTCTGCTCCAGCCAGCCCGAATAGTTACCTTTCCAGGGAATACCTTCGCCGCGGTCGAGTTCCAGAATCCAGCCGGCCACGTTATCCAGGAAATAGCGGTCGTGCGTCACGGCGATCACCGTGCCCTTATATTGTTGCAGGTGCTGCTCCAGCCAGTCGATCGACTCGGCGTCGAGGTGGTTGGTCGGCTCGTCCAGCAGCAGCACGTCGGGCTGCTGCAACAGCAGGCGGCACAAAGCCACGCGGCGGCGTTCGCCGCCCGACAGCACCTTCACCGACTGGTCGGGATCGGGACACCGCAGGGCGTCCATCGCGCGCTCCAGCACGCTGTCCAGCTCCCAGCCGTTCACGTGGTCGATCTGTTCGTACAGTTCGCCCTGACGCTCGATAAGTCGGGCCATCTCTTCGTCGTCCATCGGCTCGCAGAGCTTCATGTTGATCTCCTCGTACTCCTTGAGCAGGGCCACCGTCGCGGCGCAGCCCTCTTCGACCACTTCGCGCACGGTCTTGGCATCGTCGAGTTTGGGTTCCTGTTCCAGGTAACCGACCGTATAACCGGGCGAGAAGACCACTTCACCCTGGAAATTCTTGTCGATACCCGCGATGATCTTCATCAGAGTCGATTTACCCGAGCCGTTCAGACCGATGATACCGATCTTGGCGCCGTAGAAGAACGAGAGGTAGATGTTGTTGAGAACTTTTTTCTGGTTGGTGAAGGTCTTGCTTACGCCGACCATCGAAAAGATGATTTTTTCGTCTGCCATATTTTTCTTTTTGAATTATTTGCGGAGTTACACCGGAATAACGCAGGTCGCGCTACAAGCCAACCTGTTTCGACTTGTCCGAAACGCGATCTGTCCGGGTCCGAATCTATTTGGGAACAAAGATAACGCAAACCGGGCGGAGCGCCAAATTTATTTGTTCTCCGCAGAAATACGGCTTTTCCGCAAAGGCACGCGAACAAATCGCAGTGCGACCGTTGCCCTCTTGTTGAAAAACTACAACGGAATGCCTGTGGCATAACTGGTGCTTTCGCCCGGATCGAAGTTTACGGGAAAAGAGATCAGATACCGGCAGGGATGCCCCATTTCGAGAAGCGGCGTCCATTGTCCCGATGTGTCGAGAATCAGTTTCTGCACGTGTTCCGTCAGTGCAGGATGAGGTGATTCCGATGCGCCGACCAAAGTGATTGTGCCGTCAGGCTCTATATAGAACTCGACACGTACGGTGCCGTACACACCCGCTTCGTACAACTTCGTATCATATACGAGATTTCGGTTCAAATATTCGCGGAAAGCCATCAATCCGTCCTTTTTACCCCGGAATGTCGGCTTGACGAAAGCTCCCGGCAGGAAATTCATATTGATCAGCATTTTTCGCACATACGGGATTTTTCGGCCGTCCTTGTATGCCGGGGTGAAAGGGTTCAATTCCGATAATGCCGTATTCAACAGCTCCCGGCTGCGCTGGGTCGGATTGAATCGCACTCCGCCCAGCGAATCGGGATATTGTACATCGACGCAGCGTCCCAGCGTGTCTATCGTAAACTTCATAAGCAATTCATGCGAGAGTTCTTCGATTCGGTAGCCGTCCCGCTTCATGACTTTCGTCACCTTTTTCTCGAATTGTTTGCGAAAAACATCCGGGTCGTCCGACCCTGCATATCGCGGCGGAATAATCTGCGCTGCTGCCGGCAAACTTATCAGGCAAAGAACGAACTATATTAAAAAATGCGAAAAAAAGGTAAAAATATCGGAGGATGGTTTATTCTAAGGTCTGTTGGAAACGAAGCCGTCGATATACTCTTTGTCATGGGCAACGACCGCAAAAGCCTGCCTGACGAGCTTGTTGGCTACAGCGATCATGGCGAGTTTTCCGGGCTTCCCGTTTTGCCTGAGCCTCGTGTAAGTCTCTTTGCATTGGGCATTGAACCTGCTGGCAGGCCAAGCGGCGATATAGAGAAGACCTCTGGTGTATGCGTCTCCGTTTCGGTTGATGTGTCCTCTGATGTTTACGGACGTACCGGACTGTTCGTAAGTGGGACAGATACCGAGATATCGGGACACCTGCTTGGCATTTTGGAAGTAGGTGAAACCACCTGTTGTGAGGATAAGTGCCGTGGCGAGCGTTATGCCTATCCCCTTTATAGTCGTCAGGAGTGCAAGTTGCCTGCTGAACTCGACTTCGACAAGATCCGTGAGTTCCGATTGAAGCCTGTCGCGCCTCTTTTCAAGGAACTTGATCGTTTCGTCTACGGTATGGGTCGCCCCTTTGTCCGGAACAGGCAGACAAGCGAGAGAGCCACGAAGGTTCGACATGGCGGTAATCTGCTTGGTAAGTTGACGTATGACCGTTCTCTTCTGTCGGAGCCGCAGGATGGCTTCTCCTTGTACCTTGAAAGGCTGCGGGTTCATTTTCTCACCGTACAGGGCTATGAGCCGAGCGTCGATCTTGTCAGTCTTGACCGTGGAGAGCATGGCTCTGGCGAAGTTCTTTACCTTCAGCGGGTTTTCCATGCTGACAGTAATCCCTGCGACATTGAGCATATACAGCAGCAATGCGCTGTAGTTCCCGGTGGCTTCCATGACACAGTGGATACTACCGTCTTTGGGCAGAGTTCCGATGAACTGCTTGATCCCTGCGGTCGTGTTGTTAAAAGTGCGGATTTCCCCGCCCTTGTCGGAGGAGTAAGCCACCACGAATGTAGCTTTGCTCACGTCGATTCCAATGTACTGCATGGCCGTTCGGTTTTTAGTTTTAATGACATCGCTTACATCTTGATCCCTCATTGCAAATACGGGTTCATGCACCTTACGAACTATCCGGATTCTGATGTAAAGAGTATGGGGTCGGAACATGCTTTTCGGTCTCGCAGACCAATGAGAGATCGGACTTATTCCATACTCTGATGTCTTAATTACTCAAATTTAGAATAACTAAAGTTAATATACAATGAGAGAAATTATTTTTCTCATAATGTAAATGTTTTATCTTAACCTGAAATCGACCGGAATACTAAACCTCTGTTGAATGGGAGCGCCAAAATAGGTCGCGGGTGTCCATTTGCCGGAAGTCGATAAAATAATTTTCTTAACACGATAACTCATTTTCGGATGCGGCGATTCCAATACTTTATCGATCTTGACAGAACCGTCCGTATCGACGATAAAGGTGATGATTACCCGGCCGGAAATGCCTGAATGTGCCAAATCTTGCGGGAAAACAATTTTTCTGCTGATATATCTTTGAAGCGCTGTAAAATCATTCGGCTCACTCTTTTTAAAGCAGGCTGGGGTAATTACTTCAGAGATGTAGGCGAAATCGTATTCCATCGTTTGTCGGTAAGGAACTTTTTCGCCCTTTTCTGTCGCGGGCTGAAAAGAATCGATTCCGGCCAACGCCGCGCGAAGCAGCTCCAGCGTCCGTTCTTTTACGATAATCGTTTGGCGGCGACAGGTGTCGGGAATCTCCAGATCGACGCAGCGTCCCAACGTATCGATGGTAAAATTCATCCAGAAGTAGTGAATAAGGTCATCAGGAGTATAGCCGTCGCTATAGTAAACCTCAGTCACACGTTCCATAAGCGCTTGCCGGAACAGCTGAACATCGTCCGAACCTTGAAGTTTGGGCCTCCGCAATCGTGCACGAAAAACAGGATAAAAACAAGAGCAGGATCTTTTTCATGGGAATTGGGTATAATATTTGATTAAAAATACGACATAATTCGTCGCAGTCCAAATATTCCTGCGGCAAAATGCAGCGGATATAAAAAATTCCAATGCGAACATAAGAAATAAATAACGGTTATCGATGGCTTTTCCCGTTCGTTTATCGTATATTTGTAAAGAGAAATCAACCACACAAACAAATAAATTATTTTCAGTATGAGCAAAAGTGTTAAAGGTACCAGGACGGAGCAGAACCTGCTCAAAGCATTTGCCGGCGAGAGCCAGGCACGGACTCGTTATACGTTTTTCGCAAGCGTAGCCAAGAAAGAGGGTTACGAGCAAATCGCAGGTGTTTTCACGGAAACTGCGGATCAGGAAAAAGAGCATGCGAAGCGTTTCTTCAAATTCCTCGAAGGCGGGGATCTGGAGATTACGGCCAGTTATCCGGCCGGGCGGATCGGCACTACGGCCGAAAACCTGCTGGCGGCAGCCAAAGGGGAGAACGAGGAGTGGGACGTGCTCTATCCCGACTTCGCCAAAGTAGCCGAAGAGGAGGGTTTCCCCGAAATCGCCAATGCGTTCAAGCAGATTTCCAAAGTCGAGGCGGAGCATGAGCGCCGTTATCTGAAGCTGTTGAGCCGCATCACGGACGGCAACTTCTTCAAGCGCGACGGCAAGATCTGGTGGCAGTGCCGCAATTGCGGATTTATCTGCGAAGCGGAGGAAGCGCCGAAAATCTGCCCGGCATGCCAGCACCCGCAGGCATACTTCGAGCCGAAGAAAGACAACTATTAACGGAGTTCTTTTATCGAACGAGCCCGGATTCGTTGAACGGATCCGGGCTTTTTATACAATCCAGGGCTTTTTTCGGTTGGACAGGTCGTACCGGAGATATGCGGATGAAAAGCGATAATAAGGCATTATCCACCGAAACGGGAACGGAAAATCCAAAATGAAAACGGTTACAACCCCAACAGGAGGCGGGTATCCGTCATGAATCGCTCGTACCGCAGCCGTGAATCGGCCGGCATGGAGAGGGTGTCGCCGACCTCCGAAGGGGTGATCCGGTAGCCGGGTGTCAGGACCCACACCGGCGTCAGTTCGAGCGAGTAGCGCAGCGAACCGTCGGGAGAACGGGTTACCTCGACGGTCGCCACGATTCCGCCGTCGCAATAACGCTTCCGCTGGTTGGACACGAAATTACCGAGCGAATAGAGTACGATCCCGTTGCTGTCCTGTTCGTAAGGCTGTACGACATGCGGGTGGCTGCCGACAATCAGATCGACCCCGTGTCTTCGCAGAAACCCGGCCAACTGCCGCTGCACCTTGTTCGGTCGACGTTCGTATTCGTTGCCCCAGTGCATGCAGGCGATCACGCAATCCACGCCGTCGTGCTCGACCGCCGCCAGGTCCGCGGCGATCCGCACCGTGTCGATGGGATTGACCGACAATCCGGAAGGGACCGGAAGACCGTTCGTACCGTAGGTGTAGTTCAGCAGGGCGAAACGTATGCCGCCCGCTTCGAAACGGAGCGGATGCCTCGCCCGGAAATCCGAGCTGTCCAGAAAAACGCCCGTATGTTCGATGCCGTGCCGGTCGAGTTCCCGGATCGTCGTACGGATGCCTTTCGATCCGCCGTCGCAGCAGTGGTTGTTGGCCAGTACGGTAATGTCCACGCCCAGGGAG
>OHFX01000898.1_pt1 | contig 10409 bp, 10 predicted proteins | sample 1567691 | NCBI WGS metagenome assembly OHFX01 (sample SAMEA3879552, study PRJEB24766) | human gut metagenome | biome: human-associated habitat; feature: feces | place: USA | collected 1985/1987 | reverse complement strand
CCGCCAAAAGATACCAGTGGGTCCCTCGATCTACCTCAATCGCCCTAATTGGCCCGTATCAGGAGGGGAAAAAGTCCTTACCTTTGCAGCGGGAGGATTACCAATTCGGTATATAGGTTTTAGGATGGAAAGTCGTTGCCCGCGGCAACTCCTTTTCGTCCCGTGGGGACGGATTTTATTTGCGTAGAGCAAATAGCAAGATATGTTATTGTAATACAACGTGCCTTTTGTATTACATTAACGAAGAACCGAAAAACCGTGCTGGTCAATCTCCCAAGTCGATTAATCTTAAAATATCAGTTTATGGAAAAACAGAAACGGGTCGTAGACCCCAAAAGCTACATGCACACGTTCCGGTTGAACGAACAGCAACAGGTGCAGTTTGAGAAAATGATGTTAAAGGCGGGCCAGCGCAGCCAGTCGAAATTTATCCTCTCCCGCATCTTCGGCTGACCGTTCCGGGTCGTTCAGACCAACAAGGACGCGCACGACTACTACCTGCGCCTGACGAATCTTTACGCCCAAATCCGGGCCGTCGGGGTCAATTACAACCAGACCGTCAAAGCCATCCACACCAATTTTAACGACCGCCGGGCCGTGGCTCTATTGTCACGGCTGGAAAAGCATACCCAAGAGCTGACCGTGCTTTTCGGGCAGGTCATTCGTCTGACCGAAGAATTCAATCGCAGATGGTCGGTCGAATAACCAAAGGCGCATCCATACGCGGCGTGCTGGAGTACAACGCCGAGAAAGTCCGTCAGGGCGAAGCGTCTGTTCTGTACGGGAATCTGGTTTTAGGCGACTGCGAACAGTCCGACACATTTGACATGCGGCGCGCCCTGTTGAGCTTTCAGCCCTACCTCGACACCCGGAAGATCAAAGACCCGGTATTCCACGTATCGCTGAATCCCGATCCCAGCGACAAGCTGACCGACGAACAATTAGTCGAAATCGCACAGGAGTACATGGAGCGCATGGGCTTCGGGGATCAGCCCTACTATGTATTCAAACACCGCGACATCGACCGCGAACACATTCATATCGTTTCGGTGCGCCTGCGCGACGACGGGTCGATAATTTCCGACAGTCAGGACAGGTCCCGGTCGAAAGCGATTTTGCAGGACATCGAACACAGATACGGCTTGCGGCCCGCCGTCAAAGGCGAGGAACAGCGGGAGTTCGACACGGCCCGCCGGGTTGAATACGGACGCGACAACCTCAAACAACAAATGAAGTCCGCCGTTCGGCTCTTGGCCGAGCAATATAGGTTCGGCTCGATCACCGAGTTCCGAACCCTGCTGAACCTCTATAATGTCGATCTGGAGGAACGCAAGGGCGAAGCCGACGGCAAGCGGTGGAACGGCATCGTCTACACCGCCACCGACGAACGGGGCAAGTGGGTCGGCACACCGATCAAATCCTCGGCCCTAACCCCCAAAGGCGGCTACAAGTTCCTGCAAAAGCAGATCGCCAGAAACGACGCCGACATCAAATCCGAGCAAATCAAGGGTCCCATTCGTGGAACCGTGGCCCACGCCATGCACCGCGCCCGGACGCAAGACGAGTTCGTGCGCCTGATGAAAGCCGACGGCATCGACGCCGTTTTCCGTCAAAACGCCGCAGGCCGCATCACGGGCGCGACGTTCGTAGATCATCGGACGAAAACCGTGCTGAACGGCTCCCGGCTGGGTAAGAGTTATTCGGCGAATGTCTTTCAGGAGTTGTTCAACAATCCCCGTGCGGACCGGGCGTCGCTGTTGCCGAAGCTCACGGCCCCTGCTCCGGCAACGCTTCGCCAGCAGACGCCACAGAAGCCCGAAGCGACCGCACCACCGCACGTCGTGCCGCCTGCAGGTCAGACAGCAGAACAGCCGCCCAAGCCCGCCCCGACACCTCCGCGGCAGACGGAGAAGATCCGCACGGAGCCGCGCGGATTATCCCCGCAGCCGCACCCGGCGCAGCCTGCACCCCGCGGCATCGGCGAAAGCCTATTCCGGGCCGCGGGCGACCTGCTGGGACAGATCACCGAGGACGGCCCCATGTCGCAGGAGGAGTTCGAAGCCCTGCGCCGCAACCTTTCACGCAAGCGAAAGCCACGGCGCAAACGGACTATTTCACGCTAAATGAACAGGCCGGAACATTTATTCCGGCCTGTTGCTAATGTGAAGTGTGCGTCATCAACGGAGAGGGCTACAAAGTAGCAATATCCTCCGGTAGAATATTAAAAACCCACGAGAGGTTTAATTGATCGCTATGACTATATTTTTTCGTATATAGCCGCCAATAAGATTCATTGAAGAATTGTCTGCCCTCTGCGTTCCGGTCTATATATTTCCATATTTTCAGTAATTGGCCATCATTGGAACAGATACTTATACACCATTCTTGTTCCGGTTTACCGTTCCACGCATCGTAAAATGTGTCAAAAGTGGGTTCTCCTAAATATTGAAACGGACTGAAGCTATGAACTAATACCGAATCTCCGGGATCGACAACAGCATCAGTATCAATGAACGGAGATGTAGTAATAATTAGAATCTGATCGGTATTGTTTTTTGCATACCATGAAGTTGCATGCGTAGCCACCCATTTCTTCGGGTCGCAGGATATGCTAATTAGTGTAATCGCAAATATGAAAGCAATCTTTTTCATGGCATTTGTAAGTTACTTGTCTTTACTTTATTACAAATATATAAATGTTCAGGGATTATTCCCTGAACATTTAAAATAATTGTCAGTTACCACAGGTCATTTCAAGCTGCGCACCTTGATTAATTGTAAACGGAGAGTTTATAGTAACGGACTTGTTGGCCCGAAAGGTCAGTTTCGCACTATTCGTTACAGTAACATTCCGCGTAAGAATATTATTCCCTGAAAAAACGAAAGACGAAGAAACCGTTTTGTCGGTATAAAAGGCGTCATGCGTCAAATCTCCGGTATCAGGTTTGGGGACATTCGGGGTAATCCCGTTGTCCGTAAATGCCTTTTCGATCTCATCAGCCTTTTCGGGATATTTTTCGTACATTTTTTCAACTAATCTGTCATAAGTATCGACTCCTACGACCAAGCAATCATATATCTGCTTCTTCGTCAAGATACTTTTTCTGCATAAATCCCAGACCACGTGGGGTTTTATCCAACCGCTCGGACTTCCAAAATAGTACACCCGATTTACGATTGATTCTTTATAGTATTCGTGTTCCTGAATATGCCCCATTGAGTAACCCCACATTTCACCAATTCCACAAAGTTCTGCATTCTTACCCGTCCCGTTTCCATAAGAACCATATGTCATAATATAGCTAATATACTTCGCCCAATGCGCACTTCCTACTTGACTGAAATGACTGGCGTGGGACAACTCGTGATTTACAACGTCATAAACCTTCCGGTAGGAGTGTCCACCTGTTCCTATTGTAATATCAGGTAGAACCTTTTTTAGCATTTGATTCAGCACCGTTGCAAGAGTACCGTAACCGATATTGATAAAAAAGTTTTTCCACGATGAATTACCGTTATACCCAATAGGATGTACAATTCGGCGCAACATAGGTGTCGAGGATGTCGTCCAGCGTTTGAAAACCCAAATTTTAAGATTACGGGGCGGTTTGGCAATTCCTGTTTCTTCGCACATTTTATAGTAATCGTAGGTTGCATTATTAACAGCCGCCCAATCCCAAGCAAAACTTCCAGCATTTATATCGCGTGAGTGTCCTCGGTTACTATGCCAACCCATATTAAGATTGGCCCGTGCAATCGGCCCCCAATTACCCCAGATGTCAAAACCTTTCCTGTTGTCAAAAACAATCGCGTAATGCGGTCCGAATCTGAATTTGCTGTCCATTGTATAATGGCCGCTTTCGTCCGTAAATGTCGTAGACCATTTAATAAATCTATGGCATCTGATTTTAACTCCTTTTACCGGAACAAAAGTACCTGCATAATTATCGTAAACTCTGATAGTTCCCTCCGGTCTGCGTTTTCCGCGAGTTTCCGGTTCCTGTTCTTCAAGGGGGTAGCCAAGACTTAAAAAAGCAGCTTCCTCCACATTTATAATACCCCCGCGAGTGGGTGAGATTGTTTCATCTTCTGCCGGAATATAGCATTCTTCAATCACCTCATAAGGTATTTCTTTGGGAAATGCGAAGTCTGGCTTTACGGTTGTATACAACCAAGTAAAACTACCCTCCGGAATAGTCGGGTCTTGATAAACCGCATCTTCCGGAAGTTCGATATTGAGCGGATAGTCGAACAGTTCGAGGTCATAATCGTTTTTCAGGGCAATAAGTTGTAAACTGTCCTGCGGTAAGAATCTGACGTACAAATCCGTCGGTTCAATAGTTTTAGAAACATTATACGAATCGTAAACTCCCTGTATGACATCAACCGTGTACGGATTCGGTAAAAGTTCATATTCTACCATATCACTTCCATCCGAACGGGTTTTTGCGAGTGCCGGCGCGTTGGAATTATCATCGGTCATAATGTCTGTTTCGTCTTTGGTACAAGAGGACAGCATCACAGCCAATAATAATATCACCGAATATATTTTCTTCATAAAACAGTTTTATGTAATTCCGTCAAAATTCAATGATTTCCTATTTCCCGGCGGCTTTTAATTGACTTTCCAATGCAGCGACGCGCGCGGTTAATTCCTGAATGGCGCCCGTCAGAATCGGGATAAGGGCGGAATAATTGACAAGACGGTCGCCCTCTTCTGTCATAGCGACTGCTCCGGGAATGATAGCTTCTAATTCCTGCGCCAAAAAACCGTATTCCTCCACACCGCTTTGCACTGGACGAATATTGAATCTTTCGTATTCGCTTTCATCCCTCCAATGATATTTCACGGGATTCAATTTCAGCACCATATTCGTTGACGGGTTAGATTGTGCAGTCGCTATGTTAATGGAAAAAGCAGACCGGGAAACGGGTGTCGTTTTCAATGAGCGAATATTGGTTTTCAGTTTTTCATCCGAAGTCTGATACATCGTGCGGCAATAAAGGTCGATATACAAGGACCTGTCGCTATCCAAAAACACAAGTTTATTGGTTGTAGTAGACATACGGGGATCGGCTGCATGAATGTGCATTTTGATACCGTTCTGGTCCGTGGACCCCCAATAGTGCGCCCATCCCGCCCAACTCGTCGTATAGGTTTTATACATACCTCGTCCTACGGTGAGTTTGCCGTCCTTATAGGTCATTTGGGCCATGCAGTTAATCGTAACTGAAAGAACAAACAGAATGGTGAAGATCGTTTTTTTCATAAGACAAAATTTTAAGGGTTAAAAGTTATTTTGAGGTTTGGAAATTGGCGTTTTGAGTATTGTGGCCAGACGATCATTTTCCGAACGTGCGGGTATATGAAACCGACGGCATGATAGGTATTAGCACCGTTGCCTTATAGCTGCCCCGGTAAGGATAAATGCTCACAGGGTTCTTGTGCCATGTGGCGTTGATGATCGAGAACTGCCAGTTGCGCACGCCGTTGCGTTTGCGGCGCTCCATGTTGTAGCTGACATCGGCGCGGAAATAGTTGTGCATCCGCATCGTGGGATAGGCCGTGATGCCGATGATCGGATTACCGTCCGTATCCGGATAGCTTTCGTTCGTCAGGCGATACGGAAGCCCGGAGCGCCATGCAACATTGAGTGAAAAGGTATGTTTGCGGCCCGGCCGCTTCACCACGTCGTAGCTGACGAACGCATTGAAATCGTGCGGTACGTCATACTCAAACGGATAGGTTACGCCGTCCGAGCGGCGGCGGGAATCGGTATAGGTATAGGAAGCCGTCAGGCTCAGGCGTTCGGTCTGGTACTGGAGCATTGCTTCAATGCCGAACGCTCGTCCCGTGCCGTAAATGAAGCCGCCGTTGCCCAGCAGGAAATCGTCGCTGTCGTAGATCAGCGGCAGGTTGCGCATTCGTTTATAATAGCCCTCTACCGAAAGGGTCAGGTTTTCGTGCAGCTTCGCACGACCACCGAGCGATACCTGCCATGCGTGTTGTAACCTGCCGTCCCGAAACGGGGTCCAGAAGTCAATCGGCATCGAGTAGTAATAGCGGTTGAATTGAACAAGCGCCTGAGAATTTATCGTCCCCGAAAGCCAGACCGCATTGTCGCGGCCAAAATCATAGGATAGCTGCGCACGCGGCTCTACTGCATATTTTGTCTGCTCCGAATTGTCATAGACCGCGCCCCGCACACCCACGTCGGCCCGCCAGCCGCCCCATTGAAAGCGGTTGTTCAGGAACAGCGCCCCCGAAACAAGCTGCTCGGAAGAATAGCCGCGCTCCTTGTGCTGTCCGTTGATGATGCTTTTCGTGTGCATCGGTTCGAACCGCTGGTGCGAAAACGTAGCTCCGTACTCCAGCGTCCAGATATGCGAAAGCCGTTGGTCGAACGTCATACGTGCTCCGAACTCGTGGGTTTTGAAAGTCGTTTTGCCCCAATTACTGAAACCGTCGTCTTTAAATTCTGTTTCCTGACGGTTTTGCAGGTAGGTATAGTAGGCCACCACCGAGGAGCGCAGATTATCATTCCAACGCGATTCCAGCCGCAGGGATGCCGTAGTATTGCCCCAGCCGAACCCGTTTTGTGCGTGATCTTCCTTGTTCTTCATGTGGTCGTCGCCGGAATAGATTCCGAGCGAAAGCGTATGATTCCGGTGAATGTCGTAAGTCAGTTTCCCCGTTATATCGTAGAACCCGTATCGTATATCGTTATCGACGATTGCAAGCACCGCTTCGGGAAAGAAGTAACGTGCTGAAATGAGGTAGGAACCCTTATCGCGTTTGATAGGCCCGTCGAGGGTCCCGGCCAACGACAAGGTTCCCACCGTGAGCGACTGGCGGTGATTCCGTCGGTCGCCCTCGCGTGTGCGAATCTGCGTCAAGGCCGAAAGCCGAGACCCGTAGGCGGGCGATATGTAACCTTTCGACATCTCGGCCGATTGCACCGTTTCGCCGCTGAATATCGAGAGGATGCCGTAGGCATGCGCCTGATTGTAAATCGGTACGTCGTCGTAAAGAATTAATGTCTGGTCGTTGCTGCCGCCGCGTACCAGCAACCCCGACATGCCGTCCTTTCCGGCCGAGACGCCCGGAAGTAGTTGCAGGAATTTGAATATGTCTTTTTCACCCGCGAACAGCGGGGCGTATTTAAGCTGCTCGATGTCCACGGCGATATTGCCCGTCTGCTTGTAGACCATCAACGGCCTGCGGGCGGTGACGACTACCGAATCTATCGCTTCGGTGCGTGAAATGCTGTCGGCGGGAGTTTGCGCCGTAAGTAAGGCGGGAATGCAAAGCGCCAGACAGCCTGCGAGCAGTTTCCTCATAATTCGGGCGTCGTGTAATAGTTATATCCGGCGAAGATGCCGATACCGTTGTCGATGTTCGAGTAGACCGTGATCTGCTCGATAAAGGGATTTTCCTGTGCACTTTCTCCCGTATTCAGCTCATGTTTATATCGGGAGCGCATATAGCGGTCGTAGGTATCGGACGCCGCAATAATCTGAAATGTGTGCCTGTTTTCAACGGCTCCGAAAACCGAGAAACGGAGCGGGAATGCTGCGCCGAGATTTTCGCGGGCGACACGCAGAAAATATTCGAAATCTATGGTACTTCCTTTTTCGTCGGATTCGTAGGCGTCGTTCGCGCCGTTCACCTGATCGACAAATACGGAAGTCGTATAGAACGCATATATATCTTTTTCTCTGTTATTGTCCTGTTCCGTACCCCGGAGCCAGATAGCTTTGGCATCCACGCCTGCAGTAAGGTCCGTCATGTCGAAATGTCGATACCATCCCTTTTGGTGCGCGAACGATATGCGGGCTGCGGGCGCTTCGGGAATCGTCGTCCGGGCAGACAACTCGCCATAACCGGGGACCGACACAACAAGACGGTAAGAGCGCCCGGCAGCAGCCCGGAACGTTGTTTGGGTCGTACCCTCCGGATCGGCCGGGCAGCGCACAACCTCGGTATTATCTTCGTACAGGCGGATTTCGGCTTCCCCAACGGGAGTGAACCCGCTTTGAGCCGAGTAGCTGCGGCTCCAATGCAGGCGTACTGCAAAGGGTTCCTGCGGCGAGATCAACGCATTGACAACCACGCGGGGCTTAAAATCCTTTTCGCCGAACGAATAATCGACCTCGCAGGCCCAGCAGATAAAAACTACAAAGAATACCGAAATGCAGCGCAGCATGGTTTATTTAATCTTTATTATCAACTTATCTCCCTTACGGCTTTCCGGACTGCATTCGTCATAATAGCCGTAATCAAGACGTAGCACGATTTTTTTACCGGACGTGCCGCCGCTGATATTTACTCGTAAAGGAAGTTGCAGGGCATCCTTATTCTTGAAATTGAAAGCCTGCTCGCTGAGAATGAAATCACCTCCGGGATTTGCCGTGGAAAGATTCTCCTCGACAACGACCTTTACCGTCTGTTTGGGATGAGCTTTGGCGGCAAAAGCATTGCGTGTAACCAATAAATCCACCTGCGCACCGGGTCCGACAGTTATTTTCGTAACAGGTTCAACCCATCCCTCCTGCGATGGATCGTTATGCAGGAAATAAAACATGTCCTCGAAGCTCCAAACATGTTTTTCATCGTTGCAAGAAATGAATCCGATGGTAAACGCAAGCAAGAAAAGAATCTTTTTCATAATAAATTTTAGAGTGTGGAATAATCAAGGAAACAGAGAATTATGTCCCTGTTTCCTTGATATGGAATAGTTAGATACATTCGGGAACCGGCAGGTAAATTCCTTGGCAGCAATTAATATCCGTAACAACTCCGCAATTACCCATCTCACGGCTTCGTGCCCTATGTACAATGCAGTTGAATCCGCTCGGCATAGGTACTTCCGTAGGGGTCATGTTGAATTGCCCGTTTCCGAAACCGATGGTCGCATACAGGTTCTTTGTGGATTCCGTTTTCGAATAGTTATTTCTGTATGTTTCGAAAGAAATCCGTTTCCCGGCAATGGTTAAATCCCAATGCAGATTCTCAATATAAAAGCGGTCATTGTAGGTATTCCATCCTATCAGGGTCTTCTTCTTTTGTCCCGAAACATGCACCTGAATAGCAAAGGAGGTGTTATAGTATTTCTGTCCATTTACCTCTTGTACAACAGAGTGACGCAATACGTTGGTGCGAGAGAAAACTTTGTACTTTTTTGTTTCACGACGGCGATCCGTATACTTCTGCGAAATCTCTCCTCTGGTCTGGGTTTCATCGAATACAGGCGCAACATAACCTATTTCTTCAACTTCAACAGCCCTTGTTTTTGCATCGGTCCTCTCGATAGTTACGGATTCCGCGTTCACGGTATGTTTGACATCACCGACATAAAAAACACCATTAATGTCGGCAATGCTGGCATAACCGACAGAAGTGATAACAGGCATCAGGCGGTCATTATCCATTTTAAGATAGCCTGCGCAGGTTTCAAGAACCGCTTGGTACTCCTCCGGAGTTTCACAGGCGATAATATCATCCAACATACTATCCGTGAACGAACGCCACGAGGTGAAATTATGCGCTTTCTCGAAAGCGCGCAGAGATTCTTCCGAAGTAAGCGATTCCAAAGTGTTCAGGCAAACTTCACCTGATGAAAAATGCAGTGTGCCGTCAATGCAGACAATATCACCTCCGACGCCCATTTCCTGCGGTTCCGGTGCTGTCTGTTCAGGGGTCGTTTCTTTCGTGCAGGCAAAAGCGACAGCCGCAAGACCTGCCAGTAAAACGATAGAAATATGTTTCATAATCATAATTTTAAAGGTAAATCTAAGAAATTATTCGGTAAACTCGATCTGTCCGGTGTAAATCGTACCGTTTTCATATTCGACGGTAATCAGGTAAACCCCGCAGTCGAGGTCCGACACGTCGAGCGTTGCAGTTTGGTCGGTGAAATTTACCATTTCCGTAAGATAGGTTCCATTGCCGGAGATCGTAACGAATGCCCGGTCGCAATTCTCCGGAGAGTAAAGCGTAATGGTGTTGCCATCCGGAGAAAGCACCGCATTAATCGGCGGCATGACGCTGCGCGGACCTTTAACCGTCATTTTCTTTTCCAGATAAACGGACGTGGTTTTCGGCCGTTTCCGATTTGCATACGCTTCAAAGCAAATTCCGGCTCCGATGCAGCACAGCACAAGTAATAAAAGTAATTTTTTCATGTGATAAGATATGTGGGTTAGACAATAGCAAAGTTAGGCTTTCGGTTTCTTCCGATAGCAAAATCAGCGCCGATAAAATCTATCACACGAAGTCAATAAATGATTGATATACAGAAAAATAAAAACCGCGAGAATTGCAAAAATCTCGCAGTTTTTATAATGTATGCGATAATTGCCTGAAAAACAAAATATTACATGTTAATTTTTTTTGGATTTTTCAACGG
>OHFX01000882.1_pt1 | contig 10557 bp, 9 predicted proteins | sample 1567691 | NCBI WGS metagenome assembly OHFX01 (sample SAMEA3879552, study PRJEB24766) | human gut metagenome | biome: human-associated habitat; feature: feces | place: USA | collected 1985/1987 | reverse complement strand
CCGTCGTCTCAATATTCTGCCCGAATACAAGACTCATCAGATTGTCATCAAACAGCGTCATTTTGTCAATCAATCCGTTGATGATTACATCGTTCTGGCCATAATTACTGCCAAAAACCTCTTTTGTCTCTCCCGACATTATTCTCCTCCTGTTTAGTTGTGTAAGCAAGAAGAATAGAATATCGCATGATACAAAATTTCTTGTCAATATAAAGCATCAACAACCCCAGTCAGCTTCATTCACATAATGTTTCTCAATCGACATATCCATTTTCCCTGCTATTGATAGGTAACTTAAAGCATTGAAAATTTCCATGTCTTTGTCGAAAAATACTAAGTGGTTCTACCCTCTTCAAAGTGATACGCACCGATGAAAATGTGTACTGTGGTGTCGCTCAACAGAAATATAATGCTTTGGCTTGATTGTAGCATTAAAACCGCAAAAGGGCAATAAAAATATCAGGCAAATTCCTATTATCCTATTATAAAAGAGAGACAGCCGCGAAACCGCAAAAACAGCCGGGCACATCTCTCACATATGTCTGACTGTTTTTTATCGCTTACTATTCAGTTTTATTGTAGCTGTCCGCTAAATTCTCCTATAGTGGTACGCAAAGTATATATTGCCGGCGATTGCGGTGAGCGTCCACGAAATGACGTATATGAGATATAAGGACTGCAGTGTCTTAAAATACGCAAACACCGTGAGCAGCCATATAATCCTGAATACGACAGAGCCCATAACCACTATGATGGTAGGTGCTACACTTTTTCCGATGCCCCTGGCGGCGGCTGTGGCATTGTCCATGAATGCTGATACACAGTAGACGAATGCCATCACACCAATTCTGATCTGTCCATAGTGTATCACGGCATCATCACTCGTAAAGAGCAAAAGGAACGGTCTTTGGAATATAAACAATGCCACTCCAAGCACCAGTCCCATCAGAAACGAGTATGCCAGGGTGATGAAAAATGTGCTAAGCACCCTTTCCTTTTTCCTCGCGCCCAGATTCTGCGCTATGAAGCTGGTACATGCGGTGTAAAATGCTGCCATCATGTCATAGATGAGCGAATCCGCATTGGTGGCGGCTGAATTGCCCTCCACTACCACATGGCTGAAGGAATTGATGGATGTCTGGATACATATATTGGCTATGGCAAAGAGCGAGTACTGTATCGCAGCCGGCACTCCAATCCGAAGCACTGCTGCAGCTGCATCCCTGTCAATCCCTATGTCCTTCATGCGCAGGCCGTAGCTGCCATATGTCTTCAGGAGAAACCTGATGATGAGAGCCGCTGAGATGTACTGTGCTATGATGCTTGCGATGGCTACTCCTATCACTCCCAGTCTGCATACTATTACAAAAAACAGGTTGAGCACTATATTGATAATTCCTGAGATACTCAGGTATATGAGAGGCCTCTTTGTATCTCCCACTGCGCTCAGCACACCGTTACCGAAATTATAAAGCGCAAGCGCCGGCGAACCGCACAGATATATCATCAGATATGCTGTAGCACCGTCTATAAGCTCAGGCTTTGTATTCATCACTTCAAGCAGTGGCTTTGAAAAAACCAGACCTGCCACTAACAGTAAAAGTCCCGCTATAAAGCACAGGATGACCGATGTGTGGACGGTCTTATGCACCCTCTGATAGTCCTCTGCTCCCATGTGCAGTGCCGTGACAGCATTGACACCGCCTCCCATGCCAAGCAGTATGCCTGTTGTGAGTGTGATGATGATTGTCGTGGAACCGACCGAGCCGAGTGCTCTTGCACCTGCAAATTTTCCCACCACTGCCACATCCGTCATATTGAAAAATACCTGAAGCAGGTTTGAGAACATGAGCGGTATGGAGTAAATCAGTATCTTCCTTGCGAGTGGTCCGTTCACCATATCCAGTTCTTTGGTCTGTGTTGCTCTTGACTTCATTTTTCCCTCTTGTAAATCTATAATTATATATTAACACTGCCATGTGAACAGTACTCTAATTATAGATACGTTTCATTCTTTTTTCAAGACTGTTGTTTACGCTTTACAAAAAAGATTATATAATAAAGTCAAAAAGACTTAAGGGGTAAAAATGTTTCTCTGCTGCGCCACGATATGAGACACTTTCTGAATAATATAGCTGCCTTCATCGAAAACAATGAAAACGACAATGCCTTAGCTCATAAACGATATGCCCGTTGCAACAGAAAGAGGGCATGGGCTTGGTACAAAAAGCATCAGACAGTCTGCTGAGAGACTTGGCGGCAAATGCCAGTACAGTGTATCTGATACTATGTTTATCGTGAGAGTAATAATCTAATCTGATTCATACAAAATAGCCGGTGCTTAACACACCGGCTATTTTAATTCATATACAATAAATAATTCAAATCATTATTTAGAAATCTGTGAGGTTTGCAGCTCTCTTCTCAAGGAATGCTCCCATTCCCTCTTTCTTGTCGTTTGTATCATTTACAACACCAAAGAGGTTTGCTTCCATCTCAACAGCGTTCTTGATATCCATATCATATCCGTTGTTGATAGCAGCCTTTGCAACTGAGATTGCGTAGCTTCCCTTAGAGATGATCTTTGCAGCCATAGCCTTAGCTGTTGGCATAAGCTCCTCTTTTGCTACTACCTTATTAACGAGACCGATGCGGTATGCTTCTGCAGCGTCTACGTTGTCGCATGTGAAGATCATTTCCTTAGCACGTCCCATTCCTACTAAACGAGCAAGTCTCTGTGTACCGCCAAAGCCAGGGATGATTCCAAGTCCTGTCTCAGGCTGTCCGAAAATTGCGTTCTCAGAAGCGATTCTGATATCACATGCCATAGAAATCTCGCATCCTCCACCGAGTGCGAATCCATTGACAGCTGCGATTGTTACCTGACGCATATTCATGAGCTTGAAGAATGGCTCTGAAGCCTTGATTCCGAATGCTCTTGCCTGTGGTGCTGTGAAATTAACCATCTCTGAGATGTCTGCTCCTGCTACGAATGACTTGAACTCGTTGCCCTTCTTGTCAGGACCACCTGTAAGGATAAGCACCTTAACATCGTCTCTTGCCTCTATCTCTGTTAATGCTACATTTAACTCATCAAGAGTCTCACTGTTTAATGCATTAAGAGCAGCCGGTCTTGAAATTGCAAGTACTGCAATCTGATCTGCTACGTCAAGTGTTAAATTTTTGAACTCGCTCATTGTATAAATCCTCCTTAAAAAACCTATGTATAACTGACATTTCTGTCGTAATTTATAAAAAAATAGTAACACTTTGACAAATTTTTGTCAATGTCTGAATGACCTTTTTCAATAATATTTACCGTTTAATTTAATATACAAAATTTAAGGAGACAGTCTGCTTAATGCAAACTGCCTCCCGCCTTAGAAATAATATAATCAAATTATTTAATTAAATTAAATCAAAACTCAAATTACATAAGTCCATGTGTCCTATTGTAAGCATTGCAGATCATATTTGAGTTCTTGATAAGGATGTGCATAGCGATGAATGGTCCGATTCCACAGATAAGTGTACCAAATATGCACCACATCAAAACAGTGGTTCCATTCTCCTGAATGCTAAGTCCGTATCTGCCTGCATTATTTGCCAGTCTGTTGCCCAGCTTATAGTACCAGTACCATGCATAAATACCGCATGTAATCATTGAAAGCAGGATAAATGCTACGAGACCTGATGTATTCTCGCCATCTCCATCACATGCTACATTGACATCATGAGCCATCTTGTAGATGAAATAATATCCATAAATACCACATGTAATAATAGACAGAATGATGTATGAGGCAAGACCTCTGTCATCCTTTAACTTCTCTCCCCTGTATGGCGGAGGAGTCTGACCACCATTGTTCTGGTAGCCTGTATTGTACTTTCCGGCTCCGTTATTCTGGTAGCCTGCGTTGTACTGTCCGGCTCCGTTGTTCTGGTAGCTTCCATTGTACTGTCCACCTGCATTCTGCTGGTTTGCACTGTTTCCTGTGAAGGACTGCTTTACCTCATCAAATGCACTTCCAAGCTCCTGCTCTGCTGCATTGAAGGCCTCTCCTGCTTTGTTGACAAAATCCTGTGCCTTGGAAACAGGTGCTCCACAGTATGGACAAAATTTTGTTGAATCAGGAATTTCTTTTCCACATTTCTCGCAAAACATCTTCTTTCTCCTTTTTTATTTGCTTTTTATTACACGGATGATACGAAACAGGATATTGTTTTGCGGCTCAAAAACCACTACATCATCGCCTGACCATATCAATCTGCATATATAAACTATAGCAAACATAATGATGATTGTAAATATAATTATTTTATAAATTTTAATATTTATTTTAGATTTACACAAAAGCACTATTACCGCAATAGGCACAAGCCAAAAAAGCGGATGGTATGCAAATGCCTTTGCTATATCAAGCTGTAAAAATGCCATCCATGCCCTCGACATGCCACAGCCTGCACATGATATTCCGGTGATGAACTTAATGGGGCATGTGATGCCTATCGACTCCATAGCTGTGTAAAGTACCACTACGGCTGTGACAGCACATATGAGCTCTTTTCTTTCATTTTTTCTTCTATTATTTCTTTTATTGTCCATACAAATGTTATCTCAAAAAGTATGCACTGTAAGGTGGCAGCTCAAGGCCACCGTTTAATGTAACCTGCTCACCTGTAATCAGGTCTGTGGCATCACCCTTTCCCATATCAAAGCCCGCGAAAAACGACTGGTCTGCGGCATTGATGCACACGAATACCTTTTCGCCATCACATTCACGACCGAAAACGCACTGGCCGTTTGTGAGCACAACCGAATAGAAATTACCGTAGCAGAGTGCCTTTGACTGCTTCTTTGCCTCTGCGAGCTTTGAAATCCATTCAGTCAGCTCATTGTACTGTGGCGCTTCAAAGCATGCCCTCAGAGCCGGGTCACCGTCTTCTTTTTTTGCCTTCTCTCCCCACTCACTGCCATAGTACACACAAGGGATGCCCGGCATACCAAATGCAATTGCATAGATTAGTGGCAGATGCTTTTCATTGGTCAGTATGCTTGCCACTCTTGTCACATCATGATTGTCCACAAATGACAGCAGGTGCTTACCCTTGTAGAGAGTCCACTGCTCCGGTCCGAACTGTCTGAGAAGCGAATGATTTATCTCAAACATATTCATGGAATTAAAGCTCGAGTACAGACCCTTATAGCACTCATAGTTCGTTACCGAGTGAAGCATTGCATCATTCATAATCTGGTTGTAGTCACCATGCAGTGTCTCTCCCACCAGGAAGAAATCCGGCTTTAGTGAGTCGCAGAACTCCCTTAGTCTTCTGATGAAATCATGGTCGAGGCAGTATGCCACATCAAGTCTCAGCCCGTCTATATCAAACTCGTCTACCCAGCCCTTTATCGCTGAAAAGATATGCTGGATTACATCCTCATTTCTCAGATTAAGCTTGACCAGATCATAGTTTCCTTCCCAGCCCTCGTACCACAATCCATCATTATAGTTTGAATTGCCATCGAACGCTATACGGTCAAACCAGTTTACATATGGTGAGCTTTCTCTGTTTTTAAGCACATCCTGAAATGCCCAGAAGCCTCTTCCCACATGATTGAACACACCATCCAGCACTACCTTTATGCCGTCCTTGTGCAGATTGTCACAAACCTGTGCGAAGTCCTCGTTTGTGCCAAGCCTTGTGTCTATTTTTGTATAATCCCTTGTATTATATCCGTGTGTATCAGATTCAAACACCGGTGAAAAATAGATTGCATCTGCCCCAAGCTTTTTGATATGAGGTATCCAGTCATTCACTTTCAAAATTCTGTGCTCCAAAACACCATCATTCTCAAATGGTGCTCCACAGAAGCCTAACGGATAAATCTGATAAAATACACTTTCATATGCCCACATTATTTTGCCCTCCTTGATAGTTGTGTAGTGGTTTTGTACCTGTTATCTGTTATCTATTATACACAATTATGTACTTATATGCTACATTTTTTTGTTACTTTTTACCTACATTAAGTATTTTGTTACCTAGTATAATTAAATTTCTAATAGAAATTTCTAATAGAAATTCCTGTAGATAACACATGCAATAACCACATGGATAAAGAAAATAAGCGGCATCCCCTTTACAAAATACCAATGCTTTGTCTTGTGCCTGAAGGCATACATCCCAGCCCAGGTACCGGCGCTTCCGCCCAGCAGGCTGAGCCCAAATAATGTCTTCTCCGGGATGCGCCATGCGTGTGCCATGGCCTTACACTTGTCAATTCCCATCGCAGCAAAGCCTGCTATATTCATAAGAAGCAGATAAATCAGAAAAATTTTCATATAAATAATGCTCCATTCTATTACTCCGCACATAAATTTATAAATATATAAACATATCTGCATATATTAATAAGTCCACAAAAAACAATAGCCCAGCCTTTAAAGGCCGGGCCATAAATTAATTATTAATTCTTAGCTTTTTTAGAAACCTTAGCCGGTGCAGCCGCCTGCTTTTTGATGGCGCTCTTGCCCAGATAAAGCTTCATAACATACCACAGCTCTGTAGCGATGCAGATTGAAGAATATGTTCCGCAAAGCACACCTACCATGAGTGGTAATGAGAACTCTCTGATTGATGTATGACCAAAGATAAAGAGTAACAATACCATAACAAATGTAGTAAGCGAAGTATTGATGCTTCGTGAAAGTGTCTGTGTAAGGGACTCGTTTGCTATATCAGCAAGCTCATCTGCTGAGTACTTCTTGATACCGTGAAGGTTCTCACGGATACGGTCAAAGATAACGATTGTATCGTTGACTGAGTAACCTACGATTGTAAGTATACATGCAATAAACGTACTGCCGACTGAGATTCTGATAAGTGCATATGCTGTGACTACAACAAGCACATCATGTACCAGCGCAAGGATAGCACTTGAAGCAAATCTGATGTCCTTGAATCTGAACCAGATATATAACAGCATGAAAATACATGAAATAATAACTGCCTTTACAGCGTTTGTTCTCATCTCTCCACTGATTGTTGAGCTGATACTCTGAGTCTCTATAGTTGATGCATCAACATTGAAATCCTTCTCAAGAAGAGCTGCGAGATCCTGTCTCTCATCGAGTGAAAGTGTACGTGTCTTTAATGTGACATCATGGCTGCCCTGGACTGTAGTAACCTGCACTGCACTATTGCCAAGGAGCTTTGATACTGAAGGCACGATGTCCTTCTCAACCTCTGCGGCTGTATAATCCTTGCCAAAGTCTGCTGTGGTTGATGTACCACCTACGAACTCAAGGCTGTAGTTTAATGCATTGCCGCTTGTAGCACCGAAATAAATCATACCGCCGATACCTGCAAGTATAACTACACCTGAGATAACAAAGTATTTAACTCTGTTCTGTACAAATCTGATAACCTTTCTCTTCTTTGCCTTGCCGTAGAACTTCTCAGCTCTGACACCGACACCGTAAAATGCTCTTGTAAGGTATTTTGCAATAAAAAGAGCTGTAAACAGTGACAGAATAATTGAAATCATAAGTGTGTATGCAAAGCCCTTTACTGTACCTGAACCGAGCACCATAAGCACAAGTGCTGCGATAAATGTAGTAACCTGTCCATCGAGGATGGCTGAAAGAGCCTTCTTGTAGCCCTCATTTACTGCAGCAAGCACTGATTTGCCACCTGCGATTTCCTCACGGATACGGGCAAATACGATAACGTTTGCATCTACTGCCATACCGATACCAAGGATGATACCCGCGATACCCGGCAGTGTAAGTGTAATCTCAAACCAGTAAATAAACAGTACTGTAAGCATTGAGTAGAGTGCAAGTCCGATAGATGCAACCACACCGAGTATACCATAGAGCACAATCATGAATATCATGATTAAGATAATTCCGATAATTGCAGCCTTTACTGCATTTGTGAGCGCTGTTCCACCGAGCTGTGCGCCAACAACATTTGACTCTAACTCCTCGAGCTGGAGGTTGATGGCTCCGACACGGATAAATGTTGCAAGGCTTGTTGCCTCGTCGTAATCCTTCATTCCGTTGATTACACAGTTACCATCTGAGATAACGGCGCTTACTGTAGGAACGCTGATGAAATGATCATCATAGTATATACCGATTGACTGTCCTGCATCCTTTGCCTTCTTTGTGGCATCTGCCCATGTGTCAATAGCCTTATCCTTGAGCTTTAATGAAACAACAGGCTCCTTGGTTGATGTAGATGATGACTGGTCATACTGGGCGCTTGCATCCTTTACATCGTTACCATCGAGGATGACTGAGCCATTGGCCTTTAAGGTGTCAATATCATAGTTGAGCTTGTAGCCGCCCTGGGCCGATGTGTCCTTTGTATAGTTGGCATTTCCGTCACTGTCATACTGGGCGATGAAGTACAGTGATCCCGGACTTCCAAGATCCTCGAGTACCTTGTTAGGGTCGTCAACACCCGGAATCTCTACAGTGATACGGTCATCCCCGCTCTTGTATACAGAGTACTCTGTTGTGTAGCTCTCTGCACGCTCCTCGAGCTTTGCGATAGTATCATTTACATCCTTGTCTGAAGGATTCTTGTCCTTGATATGGTAGGTGATTGAAACACCACCTGAGAGGTCGAGACCAAGCTTGATATTCTGATAATCCTTATCCTTGGTGCTCTCACCATTAGCAGTTGCCTCCTGCTTTTGCTTTGTGTCGGTGATTACTGCAGTGGAATACCAGCCCAGCAAGCCGATACAAATGACTGCCACAAGGATAATCACCCAACTCTTTCCTTTTTTCATTTTCTTATACCTTCCTGTCATTTTGCTACCATCCATATAGGTATACAGATGGCAAATATATTCGCACACGGGTCACAAATACCGCTATCCGTTTCCCGTGACAAATTCAAATTATTGTGCATCATCTGCCATATCAGCCTCTGCTGCCTTAATCATTATAGCGCACTCTATACGCTTCTTCTGCAGCTCGCAGCCTAAATCATAGGCATCAGTGATTGTGCCGTGGAAGTTGTATGAGTTGGCGGCACAGCCACCGCTGCAATAGAATCTGGCAAAACAGTTGCGACATTTTTCCTTGGCATAAACATTACAGCACTTAAACTCATCCTGGATGTCAGTGGCCTTGATGCCATCCCAGACATTACCCATAAGGAAGTCCTCATTGCCCACAAACTGGTGGCATGGATATAAATCTCCCCATGGAGTCACTGCCAGATACTCTGTTCCTGAGCCACAACCGGAAAGACGCTTATATACACAAGGTCCTCCCTCTAAATCTATCATAAAATGGAAGAAATTGAAGCCGTTCCCTGCCTTGTTTCTCTTTACCATCTCTGCTGCAAGTCTGTCGTACTCATCAAAGAGCACAGGTAAATCAGAATCCTTAAGTGCATACTCATCTGTAGGCTGTGCCACTACAGGCTCAACCGAAATCTGTTTGAAGCCTAAATCAGCCAGATGAAGCACATCCTTTGAAAAATCAGTATTGAAATGTGTGTATGTACCTCTCACATAGTACTTGTCCTGATGTCTGCTCTCCGCAAACTTCTGGAATTTCGGAACAATAAGGTCATAACTGCCGGCACCCTTTCTGAAAGGTCTCATGCGGTCATGAACCTCCTTGCGTCCGTCGATACTAAGAACTACATTGTCCATCTCTTTGTTGGCGAACTCCATAATCTCGTCATTTAAGAGCACACCGTTTGTAGTGAGTGTGAACCTGAAATGCTTGTCATGAAGCTTCTCCTGCTCTCTTCCATATGCCACAAGCTGCTTCACCACATCCCAGTTCATAAGAGGCTCTCCTCCAAAGAAGTCTACCTCTAAGTTTCTCCTGCTGCCTGAATTGGCAATCAGGAAATCAAGTGCCTGTTTTCCTGTCTCATAGCTCATAAGAGCTCGTCTGCCGTGATACTCGCCCTCCTCTGCAAAACAATATCTGCAGGCAAGGTTGCAGTCGTGCGCTATGTGAAGGCAAAGTGCCTTTACAACTGTCTGGCGCTTCTTGAAATCTATGATACGCTCTTTGTATGTATCCTCTGTGAAGAGCTCTTCATTATCCTTAAGCTCATTTACTTCCTGTATTGCTTCTTCTATCTCCGTCTGTGGATACCTGTCCACAAGCTTTTCAATAATCTCCTTAGCTGAGTTGTCCTCAAACAGCTCAATAACGTCATATGTGACATCATCCACCACATGGATTGCGCCACTGTTGACATCTAAGACAATATTATAGCCGTTGTTCTTGTACTGATGAACCACTACAATATTCCTCTCTTTCTATACACATTTTAAAATTACACTGCGAAAAGAGTGTGCACCTATCAGCGCACACTCTTTAAATCCGCTTCACCTATGACTATTTGTACTGCTCACAAGTCTGGTTTCCAACTGTACAAGATGTCTTGCAAGCTGACTGGCATGATGTCTGGCACTCGCCACATCCGCCGTGCTTCATTGTATCCTTTAATACGCGGTTGCTGATTGTCTTAATATGTTTCACGACAATACCTCCTTCATATATTCAAATT
>OHFX01000873.1_pt1 | contig 10636 bp, 8 predicted proteins | sample 1567691 | NCBI WGS metagenome assembly OHFX01 (sample SAMEA3879552, study PRJEB24766) | human gut metagenome | biome: human-associated habitat; feature: feces | place: USA | collected 1985/1987 | reverse complement strand
ATAGCCCTCTGCGGTTTGCAGGTTTATTGAATGTCCGTACTCCAAGCCGTGTTTTTTATCCACCCATCAACGAAAGGCGGTGTCTTATGCAGTTTTTGACCCACATTATTTTTCTCCTGAATCTCCTCAAGACCCTTATCAACCACTTCAGCTAAGGACGGTGACTGCTGAATGGAAACCGTTCTCAAAGCCATTGCCGACTGGATCAAGGGCATCCTGACGGCAGGCATTATGTCCAATCTTTCCGGCCTGTTCGACGATGTAAACACGCAGGTGGGCAACATCGCACAGCAGGTGGGCACAAAGCCCTCCAGTTTTGAGCCGAGAGTGTTCGCTATGATCGAAGCCCTCTCCCGGAACGTGGTGCTGCCCATTGCAGGCATCATCCTGACCTTTATCGCCTGTTATGAGTTAATTGAGATGATCACCCAGCACAACAACATGGCGCAGTTCGAGCCTGCGCTCATCATGCGCTGGATCTTCAAAACGGCGGTGTCCGTCTGGTTCATCTCCAACACCTTCGATATTGTGATGGCGGTGTTCGACATCACCCAGAAGGTAGTGTCCGATTCCAGCGGCATCATTGCCGGAAACACCCGTGTCAATGACATTGGTTTGTCCATGCTGCAATCCAGCCTGATGCAGATGGATGTAGGCCCCCTGTTCGGGCTGTTTTTGCAGTCCTTCTTCATCGACATCACCATGCGGATATTGAGTATCATCATTTTTGTCATCGTCTACGGGCGTATGATTGAAATCTACTGCATGGTGAGCCTTGCGCCCATCCCCATGGCAACATGGGGCAACCACGAGCAGTCGCACATGGGGCAGAACTACCTGAAATGCCTGTTTGCGCTGGGTTTTCAAGGATTTCTCATCCTCATCTGCGTGGCGATTTACGCCGTGCTGATCCAGAGCGTGGCAATTTCCGGGGATGCCATCAACTCCATTTGGAGCATTGTGGGCTACACCGTTCTGCTTTGTTTCAGCCTGTTCAAGACAAGCTCCGTGACAAAATCCGTCCTCGGAGCGCATTAAAGGAGGTGCTTTATTGGCTGCGTATATCTCTGTGCCCCGTGATTTGACCAAGGTCAAATCCAAAGTGGCGTTCAACCTGACCAAACGGCAGCTTGTCTGCTTTGGCACAGCGGCTCTCATTGGAGTGCCGCTGTTTTTTGTTCTCCGGGACTCCGGCGGCAACACTGCCGCCACCCTCGGCATGATGGCGGTGATGCTGCCGGCGTTCTTTCTCGGAATGTACGAAAAGAACGGTCAGCCCATGGAAAAGCTGCTGTCGTACTATGTGCAGTCCCGGTTTCTCCGCCCGAAGATTCGCCCCTACAAGACCAACAACTACTATGCGATTTTGATGAAGGGAGGCATGACCCATGATCCCGTTTTGGAAAAAGACCGGTAAGCACAGCAAGCCGCAGTCTGCGCAGAAGCGCAGGCAGAAAGCAAAGCCTGCTGTTTCCCGGACTGCCCAGCAATCTATCCCCATGCAGCGGATGTTTGAGGATGGCACCTGCCGGGTGAAACCCAACTACTACACCCGCACCATCCAGTATCAGGACATCAATTACCAGCTTGCCCAGCAGGAGGACAAGACCGCCATTTTTGAAGAATGGTGCAGTTTTCTGAACTTCTTCGATTCCAGCATCAAGTTTGAACTGTCTTTCGTGAACATGGCAACGGACAGCACCGAGTTTGAAAAGAGCATCCGCATTCCGTTCCAGAAGGACGGTTTCGACGATGTTCGTGCCGAGTATTCCCAGATGCTGCGCCAGCAGCTTGCCAAGGGCAATAATGGTCTGACTAAGACCAAATTCATCACCTTTGGTGTGGAGGGCGAGAGCATGGCGCAGGTCAAGCCCCGTCTGGACCACATCCAGAACGATTTGCTCAACAACTTTCACCGGCTGGGGGTGCAGGCAAAGCCCCTGAACGGTGCCCAGCGGCTGAAACTCATGCACGATATGTTCAACATGGACGGTGCCAGCAAGTTTCACTTTGACTGGAAAGACCTTGTGAAAAGCGGCCTTTCGGTGAAGGATGCCATTGCACCCACCGCGCTGGCGTTTAAGAACAGCCGTACCTTTCAGATGGGCGGCATCTTCGGGGCGGTCAGTTTTCTGAATATCACGGCTTCTGATTTGAGCGACCAGCTTTTGAAGGATTTCCTTGATATGGATTCCAGCCAGATCGTTACCATGCACATCCAGTCCGTTGACCAGAACAAGGCCATCAAGACGGTCAAGCGCACCATCACGGAACTGGATCGCAGCAAGATCGAGGAGCAGAAAAAGGCAATCCGCGCCGGGTATGATATCGACATCATTCCGTCGGATTTGGCAACCTACGGCAGAGATGCAAAAGCCCTGCTGAAAGAATTACAGAGCCAGAACGAACGGATGTTCCTTGTTACCTTTCTAGTGCTGAACACTGGACGCACGGAACAGGAACTGGAAAACAATGTTTTTCAGGCATCCAGCATCGCCCAGAAGCACAACTGCAACCTGTGCCGACTGGATTTCCAGCAGGAGCAGGGGCTGATGAGCAGCCTGCCGCTGGCAGACTGTCAGATCGAGATTCAGCGAGATCTGACAACCAGCAGCACCGCCATCTTCATTCCGTTCACCACACAGGAACTTTACCAGTCTGGCAAAGAAAGCCTGTATTACGGCCTGAATGCCCTGTCCAACAACCTTATCATGGTGGACCGGAAGAAGCTGAAGAACCCCAATGGCCTGATTTTGGGTACTCCCGGCTCCGGCAAAAGTTTCTCAGCAAAGCGTGAAATTGCCAATGCGTTTCTGGTGACGGACGATGATATTATCATCAACGACCCCGAAGGCGAAGTGCGACACGAAGTCGCGTAATGTATTGTGTATAAACACTGCTCTATCCATTTGGAGTAACCCTACTGTGACCTGCACTGGTCAAAAGCCGGCGTTGGGAAGCTCACAGGACAATATGGGAAATCTGCCAGCCTAAAGCGGATGTACTGTTAGGGTAAAGAATGCTATGTCGAACGTAATGTGAATCATCGTAAGGATCGTTACAGGGAATAGGTGAAATAAGGCTGATACACCTACACCAAAAGGTGTTGGAGGTGACCGAGGGGCCTTTCGCTACCCCGAAGCAAATGGACACAAATCCTCCCGGTTCAAAGATGGCGGCTAAGGCATTCGAGAATTATGCATTACGTGGAACGTGGAAAACCCTATGCGTTCCTTGAACAAAGGTATCGACCTCGCAAGAGGAAGAAATGGCGCAGAGGGTATGAGATGGAATAAAAAGCGAAAGGTTCACTGTAACGGTGAGCATAGGGGTTCAAAATTTGCCCTGACCTGAAAGGGTGCTGACTTATTCCGGGTATTTCATGGCAAGATTGGAGGTATTCCTGTGAACGATAAGTATTCAACGACGGAAGGTAAAACTTCTGAGAAGCTGTCGGACGAAGCTATGTTGAGTGCCCAATGGAAAAACATTGACTGGCATAAGGCAGAGCGGGAAGTCAACAGGCTACAAATCAGGATTGTCAAGGCAACTCAGCAAAAAGACTACAACGCAGTAAAACGACTTCAGTATCTTCTGACACATTCCTTTTACGCCAAAGCACTGGCTGTCAAGCGTGTCGTAACCAACGACGGGCGCAGAACTCCCGGTGTGGATGGTGTTCTCTGGAACACTCCGGCGAAGAAAATGGCAGCGGCTCTATCGCTGACAGATAAAAGGTATCGTGCACGTCCTCTCCGTAGAGTGTATATCGAAAAGAAGGACAAGAAGAAAAAACGTCCGTTGGGGATTCCCACGATGTATGACCGCGCAATGCAGGCTCTTTATGCTTTGGCACTGGAACCGGTGGCGGAAACAACAGCAGATGGGAAATCCTTTGGTTTCCGAAAAGGAAGATGCGCACAGGATGCCTGCGAATATCTGTTCAATGCACTGTCGCGCAAGCACATTTCTCCGAAGTGGGTTTTGGAGGGTGACATCAAAGGTTGCTTCGACCATATCAGCCATGATTGGCTTCTGGCGAACATCCCCATGGACAAGAACATTTTGAAGCAGTTCTTAAAGGCGGGATTTATCTATCAGCGCGAACTCTTTCCTACCGAGGAAGGAACTCCGCAAGGTGGTATTATCTCCCCCATTCTGGCGAACATGACGCTGGATGGTATCGAGAAGAAGCTGGTCGAACGCTTTCACACGAACGCGCTCGGTAAGGTCGATTTAAGATTTAAGAATGCCCACAAAGTAAACTTCGTCCGCTATGCAGACGATTTTGTGGTCACAGCGGCAACACCTGAACTGGCTCTTGAAGCAAAGGAGCTGATTCGAGAGTTTCTCGCTGAACGCGGATTGGAACTTTCTGATGAAAAGACCGTTGTCACCAACATTGACGATGGTTTCGACTTCCTCGGCTGGAACTTCAGAAAGTATAACGAAAAGCTGATTATCAAGCCTTCCAAAAAGGCGGTCAAGGCTATCGTTTCCAATATCTCTGACACGATTCTCCGCAGAGGAAAAGCGTGGCAGCAAGATGTTCTGATTATGAAGTTGAATGAACAAATTCGAGGTTGGACTAATTACCACCAGTCCGTATGCGCAAGTGATGCGTTCGCGCATCTGGACTATGTCCTGTACGAACTGCTGTGGCGATGGGCTAAAAGACGGCACCCAAAGAAGAACAAGTGGTGGATTTCCACGAGATACTGGCATCGTGTCGGTAATCGGAACTGGGTGTTCTCTACGGAAAACAAGGAGCTGATACGGGTGGACAGCACAGCCATTGTGCGACATACCAAGATAAAAGCTACTGCAAATCCGTTCCTCGATGAGGCGTATTTCCAAAAAAGGAAATTCGATAAAGGAATGCACCGGCTGACTGGAAAATTCAAGATGATTTGGAAAAACCAGAACGGACTGTGCTACCACTGCGGAATGCCGATGGATGTAACGGAAGAAAGAGAAATCTTCTACCTTGCACCAAAGGCAAAGGCTGGCATGGAAGATGTTCGCAATATGCGCTACGTTCATTGCACCTGTCAGCGTATTTATGCTGAGAACCGCTTGAAGAAGTGATGAAATGCTTGAGCCGTATGACGGGAAACTGTCACGTACGGTTCTTAGGCGGGAAGGCGGTGGTAACACCGCTGACCCAGCCGATTACTCGCCGCTGGTGAATCGTTTGAAGGGTCAGGTCATCAAAATCAGCCCCAACAGCACCCAGTTCATCAACCCCATGGACATCAATGCCAACTACTCCGAGGAAGATAATCCCCTGTCCCTGAAAGCTGACTTTATTCTTTCTTTGTGTGAGCTGGTGGTGGGCGGAAAAGAGGGCTTGCAGCCGGTAGAAAAGACGGTCATTGACCGCTGTGTTCATGTGGTCTACCGCAAGTATTTCGAGAATCCGACCCCGGAAAATATGCCGCTGCTGGAAGATCTGTACAACGCCCTGCTGACGCAGGACGAACCGGAAGCGCGCCATGTGGCGGCAGCATTGGAGATCTACGTCAAAGGTTCTTTGAACATCTTCAATCACCACACCAACGTGGACATCCACAACCGCATCGTCTGCTTCGACATCAAGCAGCTGGGCAAGCAGCTCAAAAAGCTGGGTATGCTCATCGTGCAGGATCAGGTGTGGGGGCGTGTCACGGCAAACCGCAGCAGCGGAAAGTCCACCCGGTATTATATGGACGAGATGCACCTGCTTCTGAAAGAGGAGCAGACTGCCGCTTATTCCGTCGAGATTTGGAAGCGTTTTCGCAAGTGGGGCGGTATTCCCACGGGGCTAACTCAGAACGTCAAAGACCTTCTTTCTTCTCGTGAGGTCGAGAATATTTTTGAAAATTCGGACATGATCATCATGCTGAATCAGGCGGCGGGAGACCGGCAAATTCTCGCAAAGCAGCTCAATATTTCGCCCCATCAGCTTTCCTACGTTACCCACTCCGGCGAGGGCGAAGGGCTGCTGTTTTTCGGAAATGTCATTCTGCCGTTTGTGGACCGTTTCCCCACCGATCTGGAACTCTACCGCATTATGACCACCAAGTTGGGTGAAGTTTCGGAGGGCGCGCAGAAATGAGTAAACCGAAGCTGAACATCAAAGAGGAAACGTCAACCAAAAAGACCCGTTCTCCCCCGAAGAAAACCAAGGTGGAGCAGTCGGTGCCCAAAAAGAAAAAGCTGAAAACCGATGCAGATAAAGCTGCGGAAAAGGCACAGCACCTGCGGTTCGGCAAGGCGGAACTGACCCCGGACGAACTGAGCCGGTTGAGTAAGGCGCAGAAGCGGGAGATGTACGCTGCCCATGCCGCCCGGTCTGCGGTGCATCACGAAGTTGACCAGTACGAGGATGAAAACGTCGGTGTGCAGGCGTTGAGCGAGGGCGAAAAAGCGGCAGGAAATGTCCGTGATATTTCCAAAAGCCGCTATGCCCGGAAGCTCAAGAAGAAAGCCAAGATGCAGGGCAAGAAAGGCACCAAAACCGCAAAATCTTCTGCACGAGAGCCGACTGCGCCACAAGATGCAGGCGCATCCGGCACCGGCGAGGGCGGCTCCAACTGGCTTTCACGCTGGAAACAGCGGCAAGAAATCCACAAAAGCTACTATGCCGCTGCCCGTTCGGGCACGGCGGCGCAGACCGCAGGCGGCAAAGCGGCATCCAACGGTGCATCTGCCGCCCGGTCCAGCATGGAACAGGCGGTAGAAAAGGGCAAAACTGCCGTCAGCACTGCCGTGAAAGGGCTGGCGAATGCCGCCAAAAGCAACGCACACGTTCTGGTGATCGTGGGCGTTTTTCTTTTGCTCATCCTCATGGTCATGTCTGGTTTTTCCTCCTGCGGCATCCTTTTTTCTGGCGGCACGCAGGTGTCCGGGCAGACCATGTACTCCGCCGAGGACCGAGACATCCGGGGTGCAGAACAGGACTACAAGAAGCTGGAAAAGGAACTGGATAAAAAGATCAAGCGCACTCCTACCGACCACCCCGGCTACAACGAGTACCAGTACCACCTCGACCCCATCGAGCATGACCCATGGCAGCTGACTTCGTTCCTGACCACCTTGTATGACGATTACACCCGGTCGGAGGTGCAGGGCAAGTTGAAGGAGACCTTCAAAAAGCAGTATAAGCTGACCACATGGGTGGAGGTGCAGATACGGTATAAGACCGTCTGGGTCATCAGCCCGGCAGGAATCCCGGTTCCCACGCAGGTGCCCTACGAGTACCGCATCTTCCACACCAAGCTGGTGAACCGTGGCTTGGAAGTGGTCATTCGGGAAGAACTGAATAACGACCAGTGGAAACGGTACGAGATCTTTCAGGACACCTTGGGTGGTCAGCCTTATCTGTTCAACGGCGGTCTGCCGCCCGGTGGATCGGATGGCTCCGGCACACCGGGCATCGACTATCAGGTTCCGGCAGAAGCCCTGACCGACAGCGAATTTGCCGCCATCTACAAGGAAGCCCAAAAGTATGTGGGCACGCCCTACGTCTGGGGCGGCTCCACCCCGGAAACCGGGTTCGATTGCAGCGGCTATGTCTGCTGGGTCTACAACCAGAACGGCTACGATGTAGGGCGCACCACCGCCAATGGCCTGTGGAATAAGAGCCAGCACATTTCCGAAGCCGAAGCAAAGCCCGGTGATCTGGTCTTTTTCAAAGGCACCTACGACACCCCCGGCATGAGCCATACCGGGATCTATCTCGGCAATGGCATGATGGTCAGTGCCGGAGACCCCATCAAGTACGCAAACATTCACTCGTCCTACTGGCAGAAATATCTGTCCGGTTTTGGACGGCTTTCAAAATGATTGGAGGGTTCAACTATGAGCGAAAAACTGGATAAGCTGCGAGCAATGCTCAAGAAAGAGCAGGAGCGCCGCATCAAGCTGAACAATCGCATTGCGGTTTTGGAGCGTCGGATTCAGGAGGAAGAAGCCGCTGAGGTCAGCAACATGGTCCGCACGGCGAATGTAACCCCGGAACAGCTTGCTGCTCTGCTGCGGCAGTCGGCAACCGCTACCCCGAACCCGGCTGCGCTGTCTGCCGTGGGTGCAACTTTTGAGAAGGAGGTCGATGCTGATGAAGATTAAGAAACTGGGCGCGCTGCTGGTATCGGCGGCGCTGTGCGCTGGCATGGCGGCACCCGCTTTTGCCTTTGAGGGCGAAGCCGCCCCGGTGGAGCAGCCTGTTCTGCCGGAAGTGGTGGAGGAAGATGTTGTCACCGTCACGGACGAAACCTCTGGTGCCCTGACCCCGGAGGGCAACCTGACGCTGGTAGATGACTACCACACCGACTATTCCGATGGCAGCGGACAGCAGTTCATTACGCTGGTGTCGAAGTCGGGTGCGACTTTCTATCTGGTGATTGACCGCAACGCCAAGGGGCAGCAGACCGTTCACTTTATGAACCTTGTGGACGAAGCCGACCTTCTTTCCCTGATGGAAGATGAAGATGCCGAAGCGTACACCGCCGAAAAAGAAGCGGCGGCGCAGGCAGAGCAGGAGCGCAAACAGGCCGAAGAGGATGCGAAAAAGGCTGCGGAAGAAGCGGAGGCATCCGGTTCTGAACAGACTGGTGGCAACAAAGTTACGAAGTATGCTGCCACATTCTTAGGCGTACTGGCGCTGGTCGGTTTGGTTGCTGGCGGCGGCATTTACACCTTTATGAAGCAGAAGCAGAAAAAGCAGGCCGAAAAAGAAGCTCTTGACCCCGATGCAAACTACACCGAGGACAAGGGCGACTTTGAGATTCCGACCGATATGCCGGATGAGGGCGAAGCCCCGGACGAGCAGGACACCGAACCTATCTGATTTTAAGGCGGCGTTTTGCCGCCGTACATATTGCAATCCGAAACAGATTGGAGGGAACGCTTATTTCAATTCTAGTTGTAGCAGAAAAGCCCTCGGTGGCCATGTCCTACGCCAAAGTCCTCGGTGCTACCAGCCGTCAGGACGGCTACCTTGAGGGCAACGGCTATCTGGTGAGCTGGTGCGTGGGGCACTTGGTGGAACTAGCACCACCCAACGTCTATGATGCCAAATACGTCAAGTGGAGCATTGCAGACTTGCCCATCCTACCGCAGAAGTGGCAGTATCTGGTGTCTGCCAGCACCAAAAAGCAGTTTGGCATCCTGCAAAAGTTGATGCACCGCCCGGATGTGGATAGCATTGTCTGTGCAACAGACGCAGGACGCGAAGGAGAACTGATTTTCCGGTTGGTCTACAAGAAAGCCGGTTGCACGAAGCCTTTCAAGCGCCTGTGGATCAGCTCGTTGGAAGACAGAGCAATCCGGGAGGGCTTTGCCCATCTGCGAAGCAGCGGCGAGTATGACCGGCTCTACGAAGCTGCGCTTGCCCGTTCCAAGGCAGATTGGATTGTCGGTATCAACGGCACAAGGCTGTTCTCAACACTCTATCATAAAAAGCTGGTGGTCGGGCGCGTCCAAACGCCTACGCTGGCAATGCTGGTGGAGCGTGAAGGCAAAATTTCCACCTTCCACAAGGAGAAATACTTCAATGTCCATATCAGCCAAGACAGCCTGACGGCGGACATGGAAAAGGTCAAAACCGAAGACGAGGCGAAGGCGATTGCGGCGGCTTGCGAGAAAAAGCAAGCCGTCGTTTCCTATCTCAAGAAGGAGACGAAGATGGTCAACCCGCCGAAGCTCTATGATCTGACTACCTTGCAGCGGGAAGCCAACCGCTACTATGGTTTTACCGCCCAGCAGACGCTCGATCTTGTGCAGTCCCTCTATGAGAAAAAGCTGCTTACCTATCCCCGAACGGACAGTCAGTTCATCACCGAGGATATGGAGAGCACCGCCCGTCAGGTGATCGGCATTGTCTCCCGAAAGGTGCCGCTCTTTGAAGGCATCATCCACGAGCCGGACATCGGGCGAATTACCAACAACGCCAAGGTCACTGACCATCATGCCATTATCCCCACCGTCCAGCTTGAAAAGCAAGACCTCGCCGAGCTGCCGGAGTCGGAGCAGAAAATCATCCGGCTTATCGCCATGCGCCTTCTGAGCGCTACCGGTGAGAAGCACATCTATGATGAGACTTCGGTCACGCTCACTTGTGAGGGTTACGAGTTCAAGGCAAAAGGCAAAACGGTCGTACAGGATGGATGGAAGTCGGTTGAGCGCTGCTTCAAGGAAACGCTCAAGAGCAAGGAAAAGGACGAGCCGGAACGCTCGCTGCCTTCTCTGAATGAGAAGGATATTCTCTCTTCTGTCGATTCCAGCGTCACCGAACATTACACATCCCCGCCGAAGTCCTACACCGAAGACTCCCTTCTGTCGGCAATGGAAACTGCGGGAAACGCTGAGTTCGACGATGATACCGAAAAGAAAGGGCTTGGCACTCCCGCCACCCGCGCCGGTATCATCGAAAAGCTGGTCAAAGGCGGCTTCGTTGAGCGCAAGGGCAAATCTCTCGTGCCTACAAATGATGGCAACAACCTTGTATGCGTCCTGCCAGAACAGATCACTTCGCCTACCATGACGGCAGAATGGGAAAATACCCTGATGCAGATTGAGCGTGGCAATGCGGATGCGGACAAGTTCCTTTCCGGCATTGTGGGAATGACCTCCGATCTGGTCAAAGCCTATCCCT
>OHFX01000866.1_pt1 | contig 10765 bp, 7 predicted proteins | sample 1567691 | NCBI WGS metagenome assembly OHFX01 (sample SAMEA3879552, study PRJEB24766) | human gut metagenome | biome: human-associated habitat; feature: feces | place: USA | collected 1985/1987 | reverse complement strand
TACATCTCATACCTGTAAAAGCCTATCCTTACCTCACTCTCTGCGTGCTCCACAGCATTTTTTACTATGTTTGTGATAGCCTCACACTGCCAGTATGCATCAGCATGTATACAGGCATCCTTATCAGAGCCTTCATCTATGGACAGCCTTATGTCTCTCAAATCGCAAAGTGCCATCACATTGTCAGCTGCCTCAGACACAATTTCAGACAGCAGCGTATCCTTCTCATCAAACTCCACAACATCCGCTTCAAGCCTTGAAAGCTTTAAGATAGCCTGCACCATATGCGATATATTATCCACATCGCGCTTTGCCCTGCGCATTATCCTGTTTCTGTTTTCAGATGCCATATCAGGATTTCCTTCCAGATTTTCCAGATTTATCGAAAGTGATGTGAGCGGTGTCTTAAGCTGGTGCGATATGTCAGAAAGCGCATCCTTTAGCAAAAGCTTGTCTGCCTTTGCATTTTCCGCAGACTCCCTCAAATAAATTGCTGTCTTGTAAAGCTCTCCCTTTAGTATAGAAATCTCTCCCTCTGTGCTATCTGCCATAACAAGTCTGTAGTCTCCCTGATTTATGCGGCGTAGATAATCCGCAGCCTGTCTGACCTGTCTTTTAAAGCTAAATCTTATAAGCACAATGTAAATGCAAAAGCCCCCTGCAAAAAGCACAACAAGAAATATGTCTAGCCAAAGCGCTCCTTTAAGCGCTTTTTCATTTGACAAAACCGCAGAATCCTTTTCCATATCAATGCCGTATTTTTTAAGGAGCTTATCTGCAGCTTTTAAATTCGTATCATCACTGTCGATACTGCTGTCATTTAGAATCGCGGCTATACTGCCATCTGATACATCGGGATATTTTTCATGAATGAGTGCACATAGCTTAGCCACTGTGATGTTATAGTTTTTCGTATATGCCCTGTACTGAAAAAAGACGGTAAAAGCCATAACCATCACACATATACATGTATAAATTATTGCAAAATACACAAAATGTTTTCTGTTCTCTAAATTATATTTCTTCTTTCTCATGCTTTCCCCCGGGAACCGGCTCTGTCGGCCGATACTGTTTAAAGAGCTTCATCTGAATCAACACGATACCCGATTCCCTTCACAGTCTTTATCACATCCTCACCAAGCTTTGCCCTGATGCGCTTCATATAGACAGTCACGGTATGGTCATAGACATCGTTTCCTGTCGCCTCCCAGATGCAGTCAATCACGGCATTTCTGTACACAGCCTTGTCGTGATTGGTAAAAAGCAGATCAAGTATGCGGTTTTCAAGACTTGAAAGAACAATCAACTGTCCAGCCCTTCTTGCTTCCTTTTTGTCCAAATCATAGCTTATGGTTCCTGCGTGTATGACAGATGAGCTGTCATCACTTTTCCTTCGTAAAAATACGCGGTTTACCCTCGCCACAAGCTCCCTTACGGAAAAAGGCTTTGTGATGTAATCCTCCGCTCCAAGCTCAAGTCCCTTTACTATATCATTTTCCTCATCCCTTGCGGTAAGAAAAATCACCGGTGTTTTTTCTTTTTCCAGCCTTTCGCTGTAAAAATCAAAGCCGTTCCCATCCGGAAGCGACACATCAAGCAACACAAGGCCGGGGTGCTCACTCAAAAGTGCCCCAGCCTCCTTTAAATTGCCTGCTGTCAAAAGCTCATATTCAGGTTCTGTAAATGTATCACACAGTCCCTCTGTTATTCCTCTATTGTCCTCTATGAGAAGTATTTTTTTCATATCAGCTCCCGCATTTTCTACAGATTTTCATTCTTGATTGTCTCAATAATGTTATTGTGTCTAAGCTTCGTCATTGATAGTTTCATGATAGCATAAATCAGCATTATTACAACCACTATACACAATATAATTGCTTTATACGGTGGCTTATAAATGATTGCGCCACCCATCCTGTTCATAATAAAACATAAGAGATAGTTTATTAAAATACCAAGCGGTACGCCTATTACAAGTGCCTTCACAGATATAAACACACTCTCGAGTCTGACCATTCCAGCAAACTGCTTATCTGTCATTCCAATGCTTCTTAGTGTAGCAAACTCGCGGCTTCTAAGCTCCATTCCGGTGCTTAAGGTATTGATGATATTTGTGATTCCTATTAAGGCAATGACCACAATAAGTCCGTATGCAAATACTCCAAGCAGTGTAAAGAGTGATTTTTCATCGCGCATCTGCTTATCCATATTGCTGACATAAAAACTAATCTGAGAATACTCAGGATTTTCTTCCGTCTCCTTTTCTAATGTATCCTGATATTCATCTGCATTTTCTGCAACCACATATGCCGAATATATCGCATTCCCCGGTTTGAGCTCATTACCGCTCTTGCCGTCAGCCCATAAGCTTTCAAAGCCTTTTTGGTTCATAAACAAAAGCGAGGTATTGCCGTAGCCATTATAACATGTTGGTACCTTGTCTGTAACACCTGCAATAGTTACATCTACAGTTTTTCTGACACCGTTATTTATTGTTTCCTCGTCAACGTATCCACTGTTATCCTCCGTACTGCTTTCAGTATCACCTTCCACAGCATTGTCATCAGAAGAAGCATCATCATACACATTGTAGCCGCACCTGATTGTATCTCCTGCTTTATATTTGTACAGCTCCATCTCTTCTTTGACGTATTTCGAGCTTTTCTCATTATACACATCAAATGTGCATTTATTTACAAGAATTGCTCCTGTATCTGCATTTTTTACGCCTGCGTCAGACGCATACTTATCATACGATTTGTCATTTAAAACCGTGATAAAAAACTCTTGTGAGACATCCTCTCTGTCATCATAAAGCTGCCCGCAATACTCTCCATATTCCTTTGTATACTCCGGCTTATCTACATCAAAATAATAACCTGCTCCAACCAGATAATCCTTTGCTCCTTCAATGCCACTCAAAAGCTCAGAGAGCTTTTCAATATCAAGGTCCTTTTTACATGACATATTTATTCCAATATTGTAATCTACTGATGCATATGACATCCCAACAACGCTAAAGGCCATAGACATAAAGTATGATATCACAATAAAGGTTACTGAGCAGATAACAATAGACGTCACTGTAGTTCTGTACTTTTTTTTGTTTCTCTTTATATTCTTATATGAGATAACGCCTCCAATGCCCCAGATTCTGCCTATAATAGCCGGTGTCTTAAGCTTTGCTGACTTTATTTTAATCTCCTTTGTGTTTCTTATTGCTTCAAGCGGTGTGACCTTTGCGGCCCTTCTTGCACTGCCTGTTGCTGAGAAATAAATGGTTGCTATACTCAGTATCACAGCAAGAATAAGTGCAGGCAGTGATGTGTGAAAGCTCAAAGCAAAGTTAAGCCAGCCTGCTGACAGCGCATTTACCACCTTGACAAGTATAAACGATGCCAAAATACCACTCATGGTACCTACAGGAATACCAACCACTCCAAGCATTGCTGCCTCTGTCTTAACGCTGCTTTTTATCTGGCGCCTCGTAGCACCCACGCTTGCAAGCATGCCATACTGCCTGATTTTTTCAGTGATTGATATGTTGAAGCTGTTTTTGATACAGTACACTGATGTCAGTATAATTATCAAAGCCACAACAGCGGCCACTGTAAACAGTGCTTTAAATGTGCCGTCAATCGGGAAAACACACTCATAGCTTATAAGGAAGCGATTTATATATATATCATATTTTGCATTTTCCATCTCTTTAAGAAACCTGTCGCTCTCCTCAGCAGACATTTCAACAGATGAATTATTTGATTTCTCAAACAGCTTTTCATCCACACCAATTATATCTGCAGTCACAGCATCCTTATTTCTTAAAGCCTTTTGAGTGTACCTGCTGTACACTGTGAGCGTAGTGTCAGCTTCGTTAACCTCACTCTTTGTGCCGTTATCAATTGCTGCCAGCTCATCAGAATATGTGACAAATGTATATCCGGCGGCACTATAGTCCTCCATTCCATAGCCCGGTCTTTCCATGATGCCTACCACCTTGTAGCGCTTTGTCACAGTATCGGTAAGTGTCTCTGCCTCATGCTCATATGCGCAGTTTTCCCATATGACACTTTCGGTGTTTGAATCATATCGCTTTCCGATATCAAGTGTTATCTCATCTCCCACCTTTATGTCGATTCGTCCGTTTGTCTTTAAGTGCCTTGGAATGACTATCTCATCCTCATTTTTTGCCATGCGCCCCTCTATCAGGTTAAAGCAGCCTTTCTCAAAGCCTGCCTCATCTGTTGCCATGACATAAGCATACGGCTTATCCTCATTCTTGCAGCCGTCTAGCTTTGCAAAGCCCATTCCCATTGTCTCAAATGTGCTTTCAATATTTCTGTTGTTTTTAAACTCCGAAAGCTCAGACATTTTCACATTCGAAAATTTCACATGAAAGTCGCCGCCCTTTTGCTTCTGGTATTCAATCATACTGTACTGAAAGCTTGACACAAGTGTGACAAGCGCCGACAAAAGCGCTGTTGCAAGAATTATTCCGACTATCGTGACAATAGTTCTTTTCCTGTTGAGCTTTAAGTTTTTTAATGTGAGTGTCTTCATCAAATTCATCTGATTTTACCATCCTCTATCATTATTGTGCGGTCAGCCGCCTTTGCAAGCTCCATATTGTGTGTAATCATAATGATTGTCTGGTTGAGCTCACGGTTTGAGGTCTTTAAGAGATGCATAATCTCGTTGCTGGCCTTGGTATCCAGGTTTCCGGTCGGCTCATCCGCGAGCACTATAGATGGTCTCGTAATCAGGGCTCTTCCTATAGATGTGCGCTGCTGCTGGCCTCCTGAAAGCTCGTTTGGCAGATGAGTGCGTCTCTCTGTAAGTCCAAGGCGTAAAAGCATGTCATCCATCTGTGCTTTTTCCACCTTTCTTCCATCAAGCTCCATCGGGATTGCCATGTTTTCCTCCACATTTAATATAGGTATCAGATTATAAAACTGATAAATGATACCTACCTGTCTTCTTCTGAATATGGCAAGCTCATCATCATTCATTGCAAAAATATCAGTGCCGTTTATATACACCTTTCCGCTTGTTGGCCTGTCAACACCTCCGAGCAGATGAAGCAGTGTGGATTTTCCGGAGCCGCTCGCCCCGACTATTGCCACAAACTCTCCCTTTTCCACGCTCAATGACACATCGTCCAAAGCCTTGACCTGATTTTCTCCGGCTCCATATATTTTTGATAAGTGTTCTACCCTAAGCAGTTCCATTTAATTCTCCTTTTCTTCTCTATACATTTTTGAGTGCTGTGCGGTCTGTCCTTTAAAGTGCAGCCGCCCCGCGATACAAGTGTATAATACATTATGTAAAGTTACAGGTAGGTTACTTTTAAAAAATATTACAGCATAATATAAAAACTCCGGTCAGAACAAAAAGTTTTCTGTGCCGGAGCTTATATATCATATGTTTTATAATTATCTATGCCAATAATTATTTCTGCTTATATGAAGACAAAAAGTCTGCAAGCTTGCCTGTGGCATCCTTTAATATCTCTGTTCGAGGCAGATATACCACTCTGAAGTGATCCGGCTTATCCCAGTTGAAGCCGCCGCCGTGGATGATGAGTATCTTCTTCTCACGAAGCAGATCAAGTGCAAACTGTTCATCGTTTGTGATGTTGAACCTTGCAGTATCAATCTTTGGGAATATGTAAAATGCTGCCTTTGGCTTTACTGCCGAAATTCCCGGTATATCGTTTAATGCCTTGTAGACGTACTCTCTCTGCTCATAGATTCGTCCGCCCGGCACAATATACTCGCCTACACTCTGATATCCGCCTAAAGCTGTCTGCACTATCGACTGCGCCGGAACATTCGAGCAAAGACGCATGTTTGAGAGCATGTTGAGTCCCTCGATATAGTCCTTTCCGAGTGCCTTGTTGCCGCTTAAAACCATCCATCCAATACGATAGCCTGCTATCATATGTGACTTAGAAAGACCGCTGAAGGTCACACAGAAGAGGTCCGGTGCAAGCGACGCAATAGACACATGCTCATAGTCATCCATCACAAGCCTGTCATATATCTCATCCGAAAAAATCATGAGCTCGTGCTCTCTTGCCACATCAGCTATCTGCTGCAGCACCTCCCTTGGATAGAGCGCTCCCGTAGGGTTGTTAGGGTTTATTATTACGATGGCCTTTGTCTTGTCTGTAATCTTCTTTTTGATATCCTCTATGTCCGGATACCACTCTGACTGCTCATCACAGATATAGTGCACTGCCGTGCCTCCCGCAAGTGTAACGCAGGCTGTCCAAAGCGGATAGTCCGGTGCCGGCACAAGCACCTCATCACCATTGTCAAGAAGTGCTGACATGCTTAGGTTTATAAGCTCGCTGACTCCGTTTCCGGTATAGATATCCTCAACCGTCACATTAGGAAGCTTTTTGAGCTGTGCATATTGCATGATTGCTTTTCTTGCAGAAAAAAGTCCCTTGGAGTTGGAATACCCCTCACAGTCCGTGAGCTGGCGTGACATATCATATATCACCTCATCAGGTGTCCTGAAGCCAAACGGCGCCGGATTTCCTATATTGAGCTTCAACACATTTGTGCCGTTTTCCTCCATGCGGGCCGCCTCATCCACCACCGGTCCTCTTACATCGTAAAGCACATTATCTAATTTTCTGGATTTTCCAAATTCTCTCATCCTGACAATCTCCTTTTATTTTCGTAACAATTCCTGTAACCGTAATCATATCCTGCTAGCCTAAAAGCTCAAAAACAGCCTCAGCGTCAAATACCACCTGCTTTACCTTATCAACCTCTATCTGATAAAGTGCATTTGCAGCCAGATGCTCTGCAGCCTGCTCGAGATCTCTTATGCCCGATGTGTTCTCGTGAAGCTTAATCACTGCATCAAGTCCGTCCTCTGTGAGAACGCACTCCTCCTCCTTCATTCCCATTCGCTCAAATACCTTGCGCAGGGCAAATCTCTGGAAGATGACCTTCTTCTCTTCATCGGTATAGTCCGGAATATCAATCACCGCAAAACGTGACATAAGCGGTGCAGAAATCTGTGATTTATCATTGGCTGTTGCAATCGGATATACTCCGACGGTCGGCACCATACACTCCATATAGTTGTCTGTAAAGCCCAGATTGTCAAGCAGTGTCAAAAGCACATCTGCCGGATTTCCGTTGCCGTTTTTGCTTGAGGCCTTGTCGAGCTCATTGATGATAAATACAAGATTTGACTCTCCCGCCTGTGAAAATGCCTCCATAATGATTCCCGGCTTTGCGTTTGAATAGATTCTTGAGCTTCCTGTGAGCTGCTCTGCATCATTTATGGAGCTCATATCGAGTGTGGTCCATGGAAGCTTGAGTATACGTGCAACAGCATATGCAATCTGTGACTTTCCCGTTCCTGCCGGTCCGCAGAGCAGCAGTCCGTAGGCAGGAAGTGTATGCGTCCTGTTTATCTGGATAATGGTCTCAATAATTCTCTGCTTCACGCTCTCCATGCCATAGAGCTCCTCATCGAGTATGCGTCTTGCCTCAACAGGGTCGATTGCCTCAAAGTAATTTCCCTTCCACTGGATATTCATCATGATGGAAAGTGCTCTCTGCGCATGGCGTCTCTCCTCAGGTGATACCTCGCTTGAACGCGCAACTGCCAGGTTTCTTCTGGCCCACAGCAGTATATTGTCAGGCAGTGTACGACCTGCACAGGTCATGAAATCTGTAATGCTTTGTATACTGGTGAGCTTCATGCTGTCGCCCTCTTCCTCGTAATCATCGAGGTCAGGCTCATCCTCAGGCATGGTGCTCGCAAAGAGCCTCTCCATCATATACTGTAAGAATCCGTCCTCCGCAGACAGCTTTGTGCCTCTGCCGAGAGCCACCTCTCTCACCCTGTATACCGCGTATCCGTCAGGTGTATTGGCTCCTGAAAGCTGTACCTTTATGTGATTTTCGCCAAGCCACTTAAAAAGGCTAACGAAGCGGGAATCAATGCGCAGGATATCTGCACTGGTCACCCCATCACCATCCTCAAATTCAAAGGATGTACGCTTTATCGGATTTGTAAACATACCGAGCGCATGGTGCGCCCACTCCTTTTGCTTATTGTCTATCACAACAATCGGTTTATCGGCCGATGCCTTTGTCTCTGTCGAATGAAATGTCTCATATGTACACTCCGGATGCTCGTTTGCTACCGGTGTATCGCTAAAATCAAATACTGGCATTTTTATTCCTCTCTTTTCGTAATTGTATTCTTCATCATACCCTGTCAAAGGCTATGTCTTGTACCACCTCGCCCGCGATGATAAGTCCTGCCACTGATGGTACAAATGCAAGGCTTCCGGGAATATCCCTGCGCTCTGTGCACTTGTGTTCGGCACCCGGCGGACAGATGCAGTTGCTTCTGCAGCTTATAGACATATCCTCTATCGGTCTTGTAGGCTTCTCCTCAGAGTATACCACCTTGAGCTTTTTCACGCCACGTTTTTTAAGCTCACGGCGCATGACCTTTGCAAGCGGACACATGCTGGTCTTATATATATCAGCCACCTTAAATGCACTTGCATCCAGCTTATTTCCCGCTCCCATGCTGCTTATGATAGGCACATTTTTCTCCTGTGCCTTCATGACAAGCGCAATCTTTGCTGTGACCGTATCAACCGCGTCAACTATATAATCATACTCTTCAAACGGAAATTCATCAGCATTTTCCGGCAAAAAGAAACACCTGTGCGTCACGACACTGACATCAGGATTAATATCATGAATCCTCTCCTCCATCACATCTGTCTTGTATTTTCCTATGGTCTTTCTGGTTGCGATTATCTGCCTGTTTAGGTTTGTAAGACACACCTTGTCATCATCGATAAGGTCAATCGCTCCCACGCCGCTTCTGACTAGTGCCTCGCAGACATATCCGCCCACTCCTCCTATTCCAAATACTGCGACTCTTGCGCCCTTTAGCCTATCCATCGCCTCTTTTCCAAGCAAAAGCTGTGTTCTTGAAAACTGATTTAACATTTATTTCTCCTTTTCATCCCTGACCACGCCGACACCGGCAGAAATCAGGAGTCTTACTGTATCCTTAAGCATGCTCCAGTCAGCCTTTGACAGCTCATCGGCAGCCTTTATCATCTCAATAAGCTGCTTAAATGACATCTGGTCAAGGTTCTCAAAATTGGAGTCCGATGCAATTGAAAAAAGCACATTTACAAACTGCTTTCGCTGCGCCTCATCCATGCTGCCTATCCAGTTTCTGAGTGTCTTGTCAAGGCGCACACTGTTTTTGTCCAGCCCATCCGCCTTTATGATACTTCCACCCATTATCTCCCATGAAAAAGCATCATGCTGCAGCGGCCCCGAATTACGGCTTCTTACCACCTCATAATCGTCCACATGCTCAAGCAATAAGCCAACAATAGACGACTGCGGCAGAAATGTCTCTATTCTGTCAAAAATTCTTTTGTAGCCTGCCGTATATATCATCTTGTGATTGAAGCCCGGTCCGTCAAAATTAAACACCTTAATAATGACATCCTGCACCTCTTTATCCACATGCATGGCGGCAAACACTGCCAGATTTCCACCCTTTGAGTGTCCGCCTATCCACAGCTTTCTTGTATCGATGCTTGTATTGATGCTTTTATTGTTGATATTTTCATCATCTAAAGCTTTATCATTTATGGCTTTTTCATTTATGACCCTATCATCATTGCATATATATGCTGCCACCTGCTTTAAATATTTTTTCGCCTTGTTCTGTCCCGGTGTCTCATCGAGATAGCTTAGATTAAAGTTTTCCTTCCAGCCGACCACGGAATGGTCTGTACCACTGTAGGAAATGAAATATGTGCCGTCAGGCAGTTCTATCGTAACCGCAGAAAACTGCGACTCCTCTTTTTCACTAATATCGTATATATAATATCTCAAAATGCAGTCAGCATAGCGCCTTGAGTGCGCCAGCTTTTGAAGCAGCCTCGCGGAGTGGCGGAAAAGATTAGGCATCTGCTCAATCTCATCATCACTGTGATCCGCACAGTAAAGGTTTGAAAGCTGTTTTATCGTAAGGTATGACTTCTTTGCATCCGGCATATATGACTTCATCTGCACATAAATAAGCTGTGAAAAAATCAGTCCGTCCACCTCATTTACATGCACCTCATCAAAGCCTATATCTCCACGCCAGTCAATATAATCCATGATATCTGCCATACAATGCCCTCCTGAAATATATCTGTCTTATTCATCATAGTGATCTAGGAAGCTGTGCTTTATGCCATCCTTTTTATATGCTACAACCGTAGCCAGATTTACATTCTCCACACTTTTAAATATATTTGCCTCGACAAAAGGATTCACCTTTTTAAGATTAGCGATGAGCTGCTTTATCTCAACACGCTTTGAGCGGTTTTCCTCATTATTGCAGGTGGTACAGGTATCTGTAAACTTGCAGGCACACTGTATGAAATGCAGACCGTTGTAATCACGCCATGCCTTGATATCGTCCTCCCTGACCAGGTAAAGAGGCCTGATAAGCTCCATGCCCTCAAAGTTTGTGCTGTGAAGCTTAGGCATCATGGTCTGTACCTGTGCACCGTAGAGCATGCCCATGAGTATCGTCTCGATAACATCATCATAGTGATGTCCGAGCGCAATTTTGTTGCAGCCCAGCTCCTTTGCAAATGCATACAGATGTCCTCTTCTCATCCTCGCACATAAATAGCATGGCGATTTTTCGATATCATATACAGCATCAAATATATCTGACTCAAAAATAGTGGCAG
>OHFX01000828.1_pt1 | contig 11174 bp, 6 predicted proteins | sample 1567691 | NCBI WGS metagenome assembly OHFX01 (sample SAMEA3879552, study PRJEB24766) | human gut metagenome | biome: human-associated habitat; feature: feces | place: USA | collected 1985/1987 | reverse complement strand
TCTGGATTGCCTGTACTGTTCGTGCCGCCATTTAAAACATAGTCGATAGTGACAAATTCTGCTTCAACAAGCTTTGCCTTTACTGTGCTGTCAGCAGTATAAACTGTGTTCGCATCGACAGCAATTCCGTTCTTGTACCATTTAAGAGCATAACCGCTTTGCACTTTGACAGCAGGATATTTCACCTTGCCGTCTTTATCAGTGCAGGCATAATGCTTGCTGTCAGGAGCTTCAAATGTTATCTTGTGCGAAGCCTGCTCCCCTTGACGAGTTAGCCTTGCTTTGCCGCCTGCCATTGTCCACCTGCCGCTGTCTGTCTGCTTTCCGCCAATGGTATTCAGCGAATAAGCTGCAGAGCTTGTAACGTTAGACAAAGCCGTTTTCTTTACCTTGCTGTCAGAAAAGTTGCCGTTATACCAGCAATCGGCATATTGCCGTCCATAATAAAAAGCGTCATTATCAATGCTGCCCACCATAGCTTTAGCATTTGAACTGCTTGACTTTGCAAGGTCTGAAGCACACTCTGTTAGGGTCAGACCACCTGCTTTGCCCACGATTCCGCCTGCTGAGCTTGTACCCTTGACAGTTCCGCTGAACGTACAGCGTTGGATAGATACCGCATCAAATTCACCAACGATCCCGCCTGCGTACTTACCGCTGACAGTTATTTTCTCAGCACTGAGATCTCTTATCTGCGCTCTGTCCTCGGCATAGCCGAACAGACCTGCATAAGAATTATTTTGGATAACAGCGTTTTTCAGAACGTGTCCGTTGCCGTCAAAATATCCGCAAAAAGGCTTTGAAGCCGTTCCTACTGCCGATATCTTTGCACCACCGAAGTCGATGTCTTTTTCAAGCACAACACGCTTTCCTGCAAAGCTTTCACCGCCTGATACACGCTTTGCGAAGTTTTTCCAATCCGTCGCTGTCTTTATAACAAGGCTTTGTTCCTTTATCTCTTTCGCCTTTGCCTTTATAAGAAGCTTGGCATTGGTGATATCGTTCTTTGAAGCGTTTTCGTCTGCAATAACTTTCTTGCAGTTATTGACCTCACGCTCATAACCGCTCTGCTTTTCATACTTTGCCACAAGTGTTTCAAGCTCGCTTTTATCAGACTTATCTATATCATCGGTATAGGCAAATATTATAGGCTGACCAGTATAAGCGTCCTTGTCGGTAACGTCCGTCCAACTGTCGCCGTCATTGGAAATATACGCCTGACCAGGCTTCATGACCCCGTCTGAATATCCATAAACGGTCACATAGCCTGAGCCGTCATCACCGCTGAATGTCATCACGACAGAATATCTTTCGCCCTCGTCAAGCTCAACATCAGGGATGTCCACGGTATAAAAGCCGTCGCTCTGCACCTTTCCGCTGACCTCACATTCAAGTATCCCCACAGGAGTGCTGTCTGAAACAGAAGTGTAGACCTGCACGGTGTAGTCAGACTTTCCGGTGTAGCCAAGATACATAAAGCCCACTTTGTCAAGAAGCTCGTCTTTTTTTGCTGTAAAAACATCAGCACCGCTCATTTTATTTTCATTGCTAACATAAAATATAGAATTATCCTTATTAGCAGGATAATGGTAATTATTATCACAGCTTTCAGTGAGGTCGAACGCCACCCAATCGGTCATTTCTGCCTCTTCATAGGATATCCAGTAATAACCGTCTGTGCCACTGGATACTCCCCAAGAGCCTTTCACAAGCCATGCCCCGTTTTTCTTTGGCTGATAGCCTGCAAGGAAATTTGTCTTGCTGTAATTATCGTCCCAGCCCACTACGCTTACGGCATGATTTATTCCACTATATTTTGTAGTTTCCGGATTGTAATAGCTTTTGTTATCAAAGGTCATATACAGGTCGTCTGCATAATAGCTCACCATTACTCCGCCAAGCTCTTTTATCTTGTTTTTAATGGCGTTTCGTCCGCCTGTGATAGTGGAAGCGTAATTAAGCTGATATTCGCAAACGCCCTTTTTCTCCTCAGATACGATAGTGGCTTCCGTTCCGTCGGACACGAAAGGTTCATATTCATCATAGCAAAGTCCCCTATGAGCCGCCATTGCAAGGGACGAATCCATCCACGTTCCGCCGCAATCCCATATTGACTCGTCAAATCCGCCGTTAGCATATGTAGAGAGGACAAGGCTCGGCACAGAAAACTGCACGTTTTGATTTTCAAGCCCCTTTTGGATAAGATTGCTCTCTGTGCAGGAAAGTGCCGCAAACGCCCAGCAAGTGCCTGTCTGGAACTGATTTTTGATAGTCGTCAGCGTATTCTTAGATCTGGGGTCATATTTCGCAGGCATCGAAGCCGTTGCCTTCTGTGCATAAGCTGAAGCCCCGTCGTCCGTATCGGCCAAATCTTCATCAGCGATCTCCGATTTTTCCAGACCTTCCTTTTCGTAGCCATAACCATTATCAGTAAAAATTATCCTGCCCATCTTGAATTTCGGGCTGTCATTATCTCCGCCATGCTCCATATCCGCAAATGCTGCGCAAGGAAACTGCACTGACAATATCGCCGCCGTCAAAATTGCGGCACATTTATAGATCACCTTCATAAAGATCTCCTTTCTGCTTTTCTGTTATTTAGTTGCACAAAGTTTCTTTTGGTTACTATTTTAATGATTACTTTTTTATCTCTTTCTCCCCACTGAGATAATATTTTTCTTAGTAAGCACAAGTAGCACAATGCCAAGCAAAAGTATCAGCGGCCAAGTAAGATACGGTCTTTTATCATTATCAATATCGGTCACGACCTTGTCAGGCTCACCGTTTTTATCAGTGTTGTAATACACGTTCACTTTTTCGTTCTGACTCACATAATATGTGCCTGTGAAGATCTCTCTTGTGTACTCCTTGCCGCCAACATCAAAAGCGACAGTTATGTAATATGTTTCAGCTTTGTTGCTTGCCTTTTTGTTATGTCCCCAAGTTTTCAACTCATGGTCTATCCACTTCACATAGCCTGTGGTTTTCTCAGCACTTGACATGAAAACCCTGTTTGAAACATACTTGCTGAGATTATAGATAGTAGAGAAACCACCCATAAGAATAAAAACGATACTCAGAGCGATAAGCCCTGCATTTTGCTTTTTCATTTGATATACCCCCTAAACAGAAATGTTGTGTTAATATGAATTTATTATATCATATGAGAACATGGAAAGTCAATAAGCCTATCCCATCTTTCCATAAGTCTTATGGACATATTTATTAGTACGGTTTTTGATCGTTGAGGTAAGCCGCTATTTTCTTTCTGCTGTAAGGACTTTTTTATAAGATCATGTTGAAACTTTATTTTCTTCATTTTTTGAACAATTCTTGACTTTGTTACAAATCTGTGTTATACTAATCATAAACGAACGGTCGGTACGCATAAAAGGAGCGAAGCAACATGAAAACAACTGAGCAACAGCACAATGAGCGGAAACGTGAACTAATGGAAAAGTGCTTCGAGTGCTATGCGGAAAACGGGCTCACAGGCACAGGAATTAAAGCACTAGCCGATGCGTGCGGATGCACGAAAGCAAATTTGTATTCGTATTTTAAAAACCTTGATGAACTGATCATTGAGTCAACGGCATACTGTATGGAAAAGGTTGAGGACGACTTTATGGAGATGGCACCCACCGACCCCGAGGATGTTGTCCGTTTTGTGAAGGAGGTCCCGTATTGGACAGCAAAAAAGCACGGAAAAAAATATCGCCTGATGTATCAGATATATACGCACCCAAAGTATATCGAGCACGGCAAGAAATTCTTTGAGGGCGTGAACGAACGCTATACCGAGTACGCCAAGCGGCTGGAGCCGAAGATCGGCATTCCATATACGGTCATCACGCCGCTGATCTTTATATTCGTCCGCGCCTGCGTTCATTATGCGATGTTTGAGGATGAATATTATCTGAAAACCCAGATGGAGGTCTTAAAACAGGGGGTCGCCCTGTTTGTGGATAAGTACAAAGCAAACCAAGCATAAGCCTATCGACCGCTGCTCATTTACGGCGTGGGCAGCGGCGCAAAGCTCCGCCGTGATAAACAATTCCGAACGGAGGAAAAAAGATGAAAACAGGAAAAAAACTACTCACAGGTACAGTTTTGGCGATTTGCGCCGCTCTTTTGGTGCTTTGCAGCGTGCTTGCAATAGGATGGAGCAAGGCGGCAAAAACAGGCGACGCACTGCCGGAGGTGCGAAACAACGGCACGGCGATTCAGTGGAAATACAGCGACGAAGCCGACTGGCACGACCTTGTGGCGCTTACCGAGCTGCGGGGCGCTGCCGGAGAAAACGGAACAGACGGTAAAGACGGCTCTAATGGTGCCGACGGCAAGGACGGCATTAACGGAGTTGACGGTAAAGACGGAGCCGACGGCAAAGACGGTATCAACGGCACTGACGGCATTAACGCCAAAAGCATAGAGGTGCAGCGAGCTGAAACCCACATACAGTGGCGTTACGAGGGCGATGAGTGGCAGGACCTTGTGGCGATAGCCGACATCACAGGCCCCACCGGGCAGAAAGGTGCAGACGGAGCAAACGGAAAGACACCGGAGTTCCGTGTAAGCGAAAACACCCTGCAGTGGCGCTATGTCGGCGATGAAATATGGCTGAACCTGTACGATCTTTCGGTTTTGAAAGGTCTTGACGGCAAGGATGGTATAAACGGAAAAGACGGAGCCGATGGAAAAGACGGAACAAACGGACAAAACGGCTCCGATGGTGCGGACGGCAACACCCCGTTTATCGGAGAGAACGGCAACTGGTGGATCGGAGAAACCGACACCAGCGTAAAAGCCGCAGGCATTGACGGCACAGACGGTGTTGACGGCACAGACGGCGAAAAGGGAGACAAGGGAGACAAAGGCGACAAGGGAGATAAAGGCGAAAAAGGAGATAAAGGCGACAAGGGCGATGCCGGTCAGAACGGCAGCTGTTCGGGGTATTTTCACGCCTCAAACGGCGGCACCGGCGCTTCATTCAATCAGCCGCTTCAGTTGTTTGAAGATTGCAATTCCGGAGGACTTTTTGTATGGGATCGAGCCAATAGAACCGTAACGCTGAAAGCCGGACATACATACAGTATTTCATTCAGCGGTTCGGTCTGCATTTCTCACGACATGGGTGGATGGTACTCGGTAGTATTGAAAGGCAGACAAGGCATTCTTAATGATACATTGATCGAAAGGTATATGAACGATGCAGATAATTCACGAGTGTGGATGCCGTTTGCATTCAACCGCATCTACAATGCCGGCAGTGATATTGTGCTGCAATATGAATTTATCCAGTTGACCCCCGGCACACAGCTGAACGGTGCTGTCTATAATATTACAATCATTGCTCTTGATTGAGCCGACATATACGAAAACAGAGGTAACGGAAAATAAAAAAACGAATACTCAGTATCATGCTCACCCTTTGTATGGTTCTTTGCCTTGTGTCGACAAGTGTATTTGCCGAGGATAATATGGCAGCGAGTGGGACGGCGGAAGTTTCCACATCGGCGGAACTGGTTTCAGCAATCAGAGAAGCTTCATACGGAACAGTCAAACTGACGTCAGACATTACCATTTACACCACATTAGTGGTCAACCGCACCGTCACCCTTGATCTCAACGGTTATATGCTGAAATACGGCAGCAGCAGTGCAGGGCATATAATCACTGTGTCCAGTGGTATTTTGACAATTGAAAACAGTGACTATACAAAACCGCACAATTTCCAAAAGAAGTATAATTTATATGTAAATGATTTTTTTTGAATTTTGCTCCGTTTAAAATCATACTAATTTTAGCTTTTAATTTTTTTCATTCCAAAAACCGCCCCATTTCGTTCTATAAATTACCTATTATAATCAAATCATGCAGACATATAATATTATTGCAAACCCGAAAAACAAATGAAAAGGAGATACGAAAATGAAAGGTATCACAACTCAGGAAGGCAGAGAAACACTCAACAAGTTCAAGATGGAAGCAGCTAACGAAGTTGGCGTAAACCTCAAGCAGGGCTACAACGGCGATCTTACAGCTCGTGAGGTCGGCTCTGTAGGCGGTCAGATGGTCAAGAAGATGATCGACGCTTACAAGACAACAGGTAACAAGTAATTTCTTCCAAAAGTCCTAAAAACTCCGCCGCGGCATTCGCTGTGGCGGAGCTTTTTACTTGAAATCAGGCAAAAAAAGTAGTATAATATACACATAGGGTCGGGGTAAAGATCATAGTAAAGAGGGATAAATATGTTGACTAAAAAGATCGCCGCAGGACTTACAGCTTTTGTTATAACAGCTTCTGCCGCACTGCTTCCGCTTCCAGAAAGCATTAACGGCATATTGGGGAACACCGCTATATCAGCTCAGGCTTATTCTGCAAACGGCGCCGTAAAAATGCCGTCAGATTTTCTGACTTTTAACAGCTCCGATCAGGTTTTCGTAAACGTGGTTTCTGCCACTAAAAACGGACTATACTATTATACTGTGGAAAACTACAAGAAGCTAATTAAATTCTATAGTTTTTCCAACAACTCCGTGAGAACTGTAGCAACGCTTGGTGACATTATAAATGTATATGCAAATAACTCCAAGATCTATTATATCGAAAGAGATACCAGCACATACAATTCCAGCGTGAAGGGCTCGTCATATTCTTATTACATAAAGACCTTTGACACCGATACGGAAAAGGTGACCAAAAGCGTTAATGTGAGCAAGTATACCCCCAATGGTATTTTAAATTACCCAAACTGTTTTGGCGTTGACGATAACGGCAGGATATATTACTATGTAACAGACAGCAGTGGTGCTGAAAAAGGCGATAATCTGTTTCTGCTGGACTCAAACGGAAATAAGTTGTCCTCCTGCAGCACCGATGTTGCCATAACAAAATTCTCAGGCTTTGACAGCACAAACGGAAACTTCTATTTTGAAAGAAGCGCTGATTACGTTTATTGGGGCTATACTCACAAAATGAACGCCCTTGGCTTTGGAAACATTTCAAATAACAAAATAACCGTGTCTGATAAATCTATCGACTATTTCTATCAGAAATATTACGATTATCATTATGACAACGCACAAATGCTTGGCAACGGCAAGCTTGCGTGGACTTCTTCTGCAAGCGGCACTGTAAACATCGTGGAATCTGCCAAATTTCATACATCAACAGATAATACATTATCTCTCTTTGGAAGCGTTTCAAGAGCGGAACATGAAAACAAAGGTGATCTCTACAACAGCGTTGGAACAAGAACTGTATACAACAGCGAAAATGACAGCACTATAATGTATGTAAACAACAACACCCTTATGGAGTTCAACAATGATTTCAAGCAGGTGGCTTCATATAAAACAGCTTATCCTGTTTTCGCTTTGTATTATACGAACGGCACTGTGACAGCCATAGAGCGTGATACTGACGGCAATTTCTACTCAGAGAATATTGCTTGGAAAAAGCCTAGCAGTGTTACGATTTCAAATTCTTCTGCCACGCTCAAAACGGGCGACAGCCTTAAACTTTCTGCAAGAAGCAATTCCGATATAGACTACGGCTTCACATGGTCAAGCAGTGATAATTCTGTGGCTTCGGTTACAAAAGACGGCAAGGTGTACGGAAACAAGGCAGGCGTATGCATAATAACCGCCACCACCGACAACAGTGTGAAAGCAAGCTGTACAGTGACAGTTACGCCTATGGATAGCGACACAAAAGGCTCTGCCACTATACTCAGCGGACGTACAACAGACAATGCTTCAGATAACCATTACAACACATGGTCATCGGTCACAAACTCTTATCTTGTACAAAACAGCGACGGAACGCTCACAAGGCTTGAAAACACATCAAGCGGCATTGTGGTAGAAAACTATTCCGCAGACGGCAATAAGCTTATCTCACAACGCACTATTTCAAAAGAGCTTAACCTATTTGGTGGCTTTTATTCAGGAAAAGACTATAACTATCTCGTATTCGGTCAGAACAACACTGCCGAAAGCGACAGCAAGGAAGTTGTGAGAGTAGTCAAATACACCAAGAGCTGGAGCAAGGTTAATTCATGCAGTATCTCAGGTGTCAATACAACAAAGCCGTTCTCGGCAGGCTCACTGAGAATGGAAGAAGCGGGCGGAAAGCTTTATGTTTACACCTGCCATGAGATGTATGCTGACAGCGACGGCATAAATCATCAGGCAAATATGCTTTTCACCATTGACGAATCCTCCATGTCCTTGACCGACTCAATGTATGACGTTTTAAATCTTACAGACGGCTATGTTAGCCACTCATTCAACCAATTCATCAAAGCTGACGAAAGCGGAAAATACATCTACAGAGTTGACCACTCAGAATCAAGCAACTACACAATGAACGGCTCTTACCTTTCTGTAAACGGCATTACTCTCACAAAATATAAGGCTGACGGAAAATCAACAGCCGTGAGCGTTTCTATCCCTGTTAAGTTCGATATGAACAAAAGCAACTACACAGGTGCTTCAATAGGCGGTTTTGAGCTTGGCAGCGGAAACTGTCTGATAGCCTATGCAAAAGACGTTTCAAGCAGTTGTAAGACAAGAAATGTTTACATAAGCGTCACAGACGAGCTTTTCAACGGCACACAGAATATAGCCCTCACAAACTACGGCACATCAAGTAAAGTGACCTGCCGCACCCCTCAGCTTATAAAGATAAATGACAATCTGTTCCTTGTTATGTGGGAAGAATACAACAGTTCCACAGGCAAGACCGCCACAAAGACCATGACAGTTGACTCAAACGGCAAAACTGTTACCAAAGCCATTTCTCACTCCTTCGGACTTTCAGATTGTCAACCTGTTGTATGCAGTGACGGCATGGTAAAATGGTATGTCACAAATAATTCAGCACCGACCCTTTACAAGCTCTCACCATTTGCGCTGGACGATTATCATGAACACAGCTATACAAAAACTGTTCTCAGCAACGCCACCTGCACCACCGCAGGCACAGTAAAATACACCTGCTCATGCGGTGACTCCTACACCGAAACTATCCCAGCCACAGGTCACAAGTCAAGCGGTTGGATAGTCGACAAAACGGCTTCTATCGGAGTTAAAGGCTCAAAACACAAGGAATGTACTGTCTGCAAGAAAATTCTTGAAACGGCTGAGATCCCTGCACTTTCAAGAATTAGCATTTCAAAGGCAAGCGTGACACTTTCCACTTCCACCTACGCATATGACGGCAAGGCAAAGAAGCCTGGTGTAACGGTCAAGCTAAACGGCAAAACTTTGAAGAATGGTACAGATTACACAGTTTCCTATTCAAACAACACCAAGGTCGGAACAGCAAAGGTCACTATCACAGGCAAGGGCAATTACACAGGCTCAGTTTCTAAGACCTACAGTATCAAAAATAACTTCAAGAAAGCCACAGTTTCGGGCATTTCCACAAAGGCTTTCACTGGCAAGAACATCACTCAGAGCATTACTGTTAAATACAATGGCAAAACACTGAAAAAAGGCACTGACTATACAGTTTCATACTCAAACAACAAGAGCATAGGTACTGCCACTGTAAAAATCGCAGGAAAAGGTTCTTACACAGGCACTATCACAAAGACATTCAAGATAAATCCTGCCAAGCAGGAGATACAAAAGCTCACGGCAAAGAGCAAGGCATTCTTTGTGGATTGGGCGCAGAAAGGCTCTGCTACCGGATACGAGATTCAGTACGCTACCAACTCAAAGTTCACAAGTGCAAAGAAAGTTACCATAACAAATAAAAAGACCGATACCAAGACGGTTTCTAAGCTTTCGGGCAAAAAGAAATACTATGTTCGTGTTCGTTCTTACACAACTGTAAAGGGTACTAAGTATTATGGTGCTTGGTCGGCTTCAAAGAGTGTTACTACTAAGAAGTAATTTTTATCGTTTATGAAAACTCCCCCGTGCAGAGGTTTTCTGCATGGGGGAGTTTTTTTACGTTAAAGCGTACATTTTGTCGGCAAAGCCACCCTGAAATGTTACGACCGACCATAAAAAAAAACACCGCACAAAGTCTTACCTCTGTGCGGTGTAAATATCTACTTTATTACTTCCTCTTAGAAACCACCATAGCTGCACCTGCAAGTGCTGCCAGACCTATACTTATGCCCATTGCCGCATCTGTATTAGGGTTTGTGGTGCTGTTAGGATTTGTCGTTGTCTTTGATGATGAAGCCGCTGCGCTGCTGTCATTTGTTGCTTCAGAAGAAGCCTCGGAAGATGACTCCTCTGCTTTGCTCTCGCTGCTCTCCTCACTTGACGACTCCTCAACAACGTTATTGAACTCAACGTCGTCGTCCTTTGTCATTTCGTCAACGCCGTCGTTAACCAGCTCAACTCTCTCCCAGCCGTAAATACCTTCAATAGCATATGTAAGCTCATAAGCTGCTGTCTTCTGTGAAACAGCTGATGGGTGATAGTCAACTGCATAACCATTGTTTTCGCTGTCCTGAACGCTGAACTGGAAAACTGATACCTTGCTGTCGCCTGTTTCAGTCTTATAAGTGTCAACTGCATCTGTAATAGAAGGATAAAGCTCCTGTCCCATAATACCAAGTGTACAAAGTATCTCAGAATTTGGATTCTTAGCTCTTATCTCCTTGAGGAAATTTACATAGCCCTTTTCAAACTCAGCACACTTATCAGGGTCACCCTTTGTGTATGAGTTATCGTTTGTACCAAGATTTACAACGATAAGCTCAGGCTGATACTGTGAGAAATCCCAATCATAATTAGCTGTCTGTTCACCGTCGAACCAGCTCCATGTAAAGCAGAACTTATCATAGAAATTTGGCACAAGCAGTGCGTCATTTATCTTGCCGTTGCCTGAATAACCAGAGATCACACCTGCTCCGCTTACTGATACAAAGCTGTAGTCAGCGCCAAAATTCTGTGCTGCCTTGTAAGCATATGTCTTTGCGGCGTTCTCGTTGTAGATAGAAAATGACTTTCCAAGTGGATCGTCAACACCGTATCCACAAGTGATAGAGTCACCAATAAACTCGATAGAATGCTTTGCTGCCTCTGTTGGCTGTGGCTTGCCGTCTACCTCAAAGCTGTCAATTGCGATAACGCTCTGTGCAGCTTCTGAAAGCTTTATGAGCTTAACTGTGCTTTCGCCCTCAGGAAGATCTACCTCAACTGCG
>OHFX01000826.1_pt1 | contig 11226 bp, 10 predicted proteins | sample 1567691 | NCBI WGS metagenome assembly OHFX01 (sample SAMEA3879552, study PRJEB24766) | human gut metagenome | biome: human-associated habitat; feature: feces | place: USA | collected 1985/1987 | reverse complement strand
GACTTGTGGGCTTCCCGAACGTTGGTAAATCCACACTTATCTCTGTTGTATCAGCGGCAAAGCCAAAGATAGCCAACTATCACTTCACTACCCTGACGCCTGTGCTTGGCGTTGTTAAGATAGAAGAGGGAAAATCTTTTGTTATGGCAGATATCCCAGGTCTTATCGAGGGTGCGAGCGAGGGCGTCGGTCTTGGTCACGAATTTCTCAGACACGTTGAAAGGTGCAGACTTATCGTTCACGTTATCGACGTTTCAGGCAGCGAGGGCAGAGATCCTATCGAGGATTTCAAGGCGATAAATCACGAGCTTGAAAACTTCTCAATGGAGCTTGCGGAAGCTCCGCAGATAGTTGCCGCAAACAAGAGCGATATGGCTACCCCTGAGCAGGTGGAAAGACTGAGAAACTATGTTGAGGATCAGGGACTTCTGTTCTATGAGATCTCTGCCGCTACCACAAAGGGTACAAAAGAGCTTATGTATGGCGTATGGGAGCGACTTTCTGTTCTTCCGCCTGTTAAGCAGTTTGAAGCTCAGCCGCTCACTCAGGAGGAGCTTGACGATAAGCTCATTTCAAAGAAAGACTTCCGTGTTACTGTGGAGGACGGCGTTTATTTCGTTGAAGCAGACTGGCTTCTTGACATACTCAGGACGGCTAATATGGACGACTACTCTTCCCTTCAGTATTTCCAGAACGTACTCAGGACCAGCGGCATAATCGACAAGCTGGAAGAAATGGGTATCGAAGAGGGCGACACTGTTTCTATATTCGACTTTGAGTTTGAATATCTCAGATAGGAGGGAGCGTCACGGGAAAGCTTTCTGATATGGACGCCATGCAATACTCCCCTCTGGCACTGGCTTTTATCGGGGACGGCGTTTACGAGATAAGGGTAAGAGAAAAGCTTATCCTTGAAGCTAATATGCCTGCGGACAAGCTGCACAAGCTCACTGTTGAGAGGGTGTGTGCGGAATATCAGGCAAAGGCTGTTCGCAAGTGGCTTGACGAGGGGCTGCTTAACGAACAGGAAATGGATATTTTCAAAAGGGGCAGAAATGCAAAGGGCATAAATGCTCCGAAACATTCCACTGTGGGGGAATACCGCATGGCGACAGGTTTGGAATGTCTTTTCGGTTTTTTATATCTCACGGGGCGTGAGGAACGTATAGGTGAACTGTTCGAGGCAGCATGGTCTGTGGGCAGCATCAATGAATAATATTACATCAAGGAGTGAATCAAATGTCAGGTCATTCAAAATGGGAAAACATTAAAAGGAAAAAGGGTGCAACAGACGCTGCAAGAGCTAAGATATTTACAAAGATAGGCAGAGAGATCGCTGTTGTAGTTAAGCAGGGCGGTGCTGATCCTGCAGGTAACGCAAAGCTGAGAGATCTTATCGCAAAGGCTAAGTCAAACAACGTGCCTAACGATAATATCGATAGAATTATCAAAAAGGCAGCAGGCGACGGCGACAAGAACAGCTACGAGTCAATGGTATATGAGGGCTACGGTCCAAGCGGTGTTGCTGTTATCGTTGAGTGCCTTACAGACAACAAGAACAGAACAGCAGGCGATATCCGTCACTTCTTCGACAAGTTCGGCGGAAACATGGGTACATCAGGCTGTGTATCTTTCATGTTCTCTGATGTTGGTACTGTTGTTATGGAGAACAACGGTGCTGACGAGGACAAGATAATGGAGGACTGCTTTGAGGCAGGCGCTGACGATTTCAACGTTGATGACGATGTTATCGAGATATCGTGCGACCCTAATCAGGTTTCTTCTGTAAGAGAGGCTCTTGAGGGAATGGGTTACAAGGTACTTTCTGCTGAGGCTGAGAAAGTTCCTTCAAACTACACAACTATCGAAGACGAGGACGCTATCAAGAAGATGGGTCTGCTTCTTGAGCATCTTGAGGACGATGACGACGTTCAGAACGTTTACCACAACTGGGAGAATATGCCGGTTGAAGAGGAAGAATAATCAGGAAAATTTCTGACACTTTACTATTGACATTTACATATAATGTGGTATAATAGAATTAGAAAGATTTATTCTTTTAATAGGGGTTGCGAATCCGTCTAAAATCGCTTTAATAGGTATTTAAAGGGTCAATTTGTTTTGACCCTTTATTTTTTGTATGGAGATGTATGAACGTGCATAAATGGGCGGAGAAGCTCATAAAATAATCATGCAGATATGGGGGACTGACGCTTGCGGGGCGGCAGTCCCTTTTAAGCTTTAAACGACGATTTTTCGGGGATTTTCGTGTTAAAATCGCTGAAAATCCTTGCAGCTTTGCGGTGCTGTTTGTAAGTTGTGCTATTGACATAAAAGGGGTTATAGTATATAATAATCGTATGTGTAGATATTGCCCTGAAAAGATAAAAAAATACAGATAATGGGTGATAAGGAAGAAGCAGAAAATGATAGGAGGAAACTTATGAACAAGATTTTTTGTTCTGCTCTGACAGCCGTTGTTGCAGGTGCTATGCTCACAGGCTGTGCCATGCCTTGGGAAAAGGGTGCTGATGACGACGTTGCCCCTGGTGGTTATTCCTATACGGCTGACTCAAATTCAGAACAGAAACAAGCTTATCGCTGGCTCATAGAGCCAACTATAAACGCCGATAATATCATTTCTTTTGACGGAAGTCAGGTCGACCCTAACAACGAAAAGAACACAGCTTATGCCAACTATTCTGTTATCAGACAGAATGGCAAATATGGCATTATAGACTACAGCGGAAACATGGTAGTGCCTGCGGAATATGACGATTACTACACCTGCTGGTGCGGAGAGGTCACGCTTTTCAATATTATAAATGAAAAGAATGATGAGTATGAGTATTGCAGTATCGACAGCTCAAATCAGGTAGTATACTATGCGGCGGAACATCATGACAGCTCACCGAAATATTACTGGAACAGCAATGAGGAAAAGATCTATGTAAAGGACGCTGACGAAGAACAGGGCGAAGAATACACCGGCAAAAAGGCTGTTGTGGTATGTGAAGCTGACGTGAAAAAGTCTGACAATGGTTTTTATGACATTTCTCCTGTGGGCGAACCGCTTTACGGGCTTGCTAAAAAGGACAAGCTTATACTTGATATGCAGTACACTGATTTCTATGCCCCTGCATACAAAGGCGCAGGACTTACCTGCATCGCCTTTGAGAACGATGAAGGCAAGTGGGGATATGTTGGTTCTGACGGCAAGACTATAATCGACTTTAAGTGCGACGGTGACATGAGTGCCTATTGCGGAAAGGTGATAGATGACGAGATGGCTGTTCATCCTTATCTTTTCACTGACGATTATCTGCCGGTATCCATAGATTCATCATATGGTTATTATGACATAGACGGCAACTGTATCGTAAAGCCGGGCGAGTTCGATCAGGCAAGACCTGCTCACAACGGCAAGGCATGGGTAATGAAGTCTGGAAAATGGGGCGTTATAGCATTCGGTGACGCACCTGTGGAGGAGGACTCATCAGAGGAAGAGACCACCACAACTACGACCACCACAAGCTACATCACCACGACCACAACTTCAAAGACCACCACAACAACTTCGGTTTCAACAGAAACGAAAAAAGCAACTGAAACTACTCCATCTTTGACACAGCCAAGTGAAACCACTGAGGTGTCAACGAACACGGAAACTGCTACAGAAACAGTAACGGAGCCTGTTACGGAAACTGATCCGCCTGCTCCTGAGCCTGAGCCTGAACCGACACCTGAACAATAATACAAATATAGAAAGCCCTGCTAATGCAGGGCTTTTTTGTATAACAAAAAAATTATATTAAAAACGCACAAACCATGCAGGGGACGGCGCCCCTATATTTTTGCACATAAAAAGCCCTGCCGAAGCAGAGCTTTTATTTTTACTGGTTATATATCTCTTTCCTGAGAAGTGCTTTGCAGGCTTCAAAATCCACTTCGAGAATTGATTGACCGTCAGATGATGTGCCATATGAATAGGAATCATCATCAGGTATTCTCATGGACTTTATCTCGTAATTCATGGAGAATATCGCCTTATAGGTAAGAGCAAAAAGCTGTGTCTGGGACATATTGGTTGTAAGATGTGACATTGATGCTTTTGCGAACTTGTCTATAGTCAGCGGATCTGAGCCTTTCGCCTTTTCGATTATCTTTGTGATAACTGTTCTCTGGCGTTCTGTTCGCTGGAAATCTGCGTTGCCAACATATCTAAGTCTTGCATAGGCAAGTGCCTGATTGCCGTTTACATGGAGCTTCTTTCCGCCCTTATCAAGATAGTCTGTACCCTTTTTATTGCCAAGAAGCTTGTTTTGCTCTGCCATTGGAGGCTTCATGCCCTCGGCTTCTTCGTCGGAAATGTCAAGCTCGATACCGCCAACTGCGTCAACGATATCAACGAATGACAGAAAGTCGATATAAACATAATCGTCAACGGCAATATCAAAATTATACTCTATGGTATCCATAAGAAGCTCTGCACCGCCGTAAACATACGCTGCATTGAGCTTTGACCATGTGTCTATATCATTTCCGTCAGCGTCAATGCCCTTGATATTCACATACATATCACGCATGAAAGAGGTCATTGTTATCTCTTTTGTGGTGCTGTTAATGGAGAGAAGTATCATAGAGTCTGTTCTGCCACGCTCGTCAGCGTTTCTTGTATCAGAGCCTATAAGCAGGATATTTCGTACATCAGAGCTGTTCATGGAAGCATCTGTGTTCATTCGCTGACCTCTTTCCACCTTGTTCACCATGCCTATGTATCGCCATATAAGCACGTTCGCCAATATGAAAACCACCAAAAGTATGATGATAAGCACCTTGAAAAAGGTTTTTATAGGGTGTCTTTTTTTATTTTCCACTTTGTTTTTACCTTTTTTGTTCGTCTGACCGTTACGGCTTTTATTGTTTTTGCCAAATTGCAGGTCATTATTTCGTCTTTGGGCTGAGGTCTTGTTGCTTTTTGCTGACTTGCCTGAACCTCTCTGCTTGCTCTGTCCGTTCTGTGGACGTGACGTTTGTCTGCTCTGTGTCTGCCGTCTTGGAGTGCTTTCTCTGTATGAGCCTGCGTAGTCTGATGATGAACGGCTTTCCTGCCCGTATGGCTGAGCTGTACCCTGTGTATTATCATCAGGGTAGCCAGCGTCATAGTAATCGTCAAAGTCGTTCACGCCCTCGTCTATTTGCTGAACACGCTGTCCGCCCACACCGCTTATGCGGTTGAACTCGTCAAGCTGTCGCTGATATTCCTGTTCATAGTAGTCCTGAGGCTTATTATCGTTTGTGTAGTTTTGTTGTCTGTCTTTATTAGCCACCTGACTGCACCTCCGTTCATTTTTACAATACCAATATTATAGTACATATCAGGCTTATTGTCAATGACAGAAAAAAAAGGCGGAGCTTTTTCCAGCGTCCGCCTTTAAGGCAACATCGCACAAAGATTGTGCGGTGTTGCCTTAACATAGTTTTTTATTTTATTCTGCTGCTTCTTAGGGCGTTGAGGATAGCTATTACTGCTACGCCAACGTCTGCGAAAACCGCAAGCCACATTCCTGCAAGTCCCAATGCACCGAATATAAGCACAAGGGCTTTTACTCCAAGGGCAAAAATTATATTCTCTCTTACTATTGTCATAGTCTTTCGGGATATCTTTACTGCGTCTGCTATGCTTGACGGATCGTCGTTCATAAGCACAACGTCTGCGGCTTCAATGGCGATATCTGAGCCTAAGCCGCCCATTGCGATACCGATATCTGCTCTTGCGATAACAGGTGCGTCATTTATTCCGTCCCCTGCAAATGCAACAAGTCTGCGGTCGGGGTCTTTTATAAGCCCACTTTCTTTGCCACCTTTTCGGCGGTATCTTTCTTATCGCCTGTGAGGAGGACAGTTTCGACCCCAAGTTCTCTAAGTCTTGAAACGGCTGTGGCAGAGGTTTCTTTTATCTCGTCGCCAAGGAGTATCTCGCCTATGAACTTGCCGTCAAGGGCAACATAAACTGCCGTTGCGGAGTCTTCTGAGCTTTGTGCGGCAATGCCGTTTGTTTCAAGAAGCGCTTTCTTTCCGCAGAGTATCTCCTTGCCGTCAAGCTTTGCTCTTACACCGTTTCCTGCTATCTCTTCAACATCAGAAAGTCTTGCACCGTCTATTTCCTTGCCGTATCTCTGCACTATGGAGATACCGATAGGGTGAGTTGACATACTTTCTGCATATGCGGCGGCTTCAAGGAGGATATCCTGTGAAACGCCCTGTGGGTTTACGCTGAGGACAGTGAACTTGCCCTTTGTGAGCGTACCTGTTTTATCCACTGCGAGAGTTTTGCACTTTGCCATTGTTTCGAGATTTTTTGCACCTTTGATAAGGATACCCTTTTTAGAAGCTCCGCCTATTCCTGCGAAGAACGAGAGAGGCACTGAGATAACAAGTGCGCATGGGCAGGATATTACAAGGAACAGAAGTCCTCTATAGAGCCATTTTGAGAACTGGTCAAAGCCCAGAATGAAGCTTGGTATAAACACGAGTGCAAGTGCAGCAATTACTACCGCAGGGGTATAAACTCTTGCAAAACGTGTGATGAACTTTTCGGTCTTGGCTTTTCTTTCGCTGGAGTTTTGCACCATATCGAGAATTTTCGACACTGCAGACTCGTGGAAAGTATTTGTGACCCGAACTTTGAGAAGTCCTCTCAGGTTTGTTGAGCCACTGAGGACGCTGTCCCCTGCTTTGACCTCGACCGGAAGAAACTCACCGGTAAGTGCTGATGTATCAAGCTCTGATTCGCCTTCTGTTACGATACCGTCAAGAGGTATTCTCTCGCCTGTTTTTACGGCAATTATCTCGTCTTTGAGGATATCCTCAGGAGGAAGCTCGTATGTTTTGCCGTTTCTCATTACTGTTACAGACTCAGGCTTAAGCTCCATAAGCTTTGTGATAGATTTTCTTGACTTCTCTACTGCGATAGTCTGGAAAAGCTCGCCCACCTGGAAGAACAGCATAACGGCTGCACCCTCACGGAAGTCTTTAAGTGCAAATGCGCCAACTGTTGCGATAGTCATGAGCAGTGACTCGTCAAAAGCCTCGCCTTTAACAAGGTTTCTTACAGCGGCGATAACAACGTCAAGACCTGCGATAAGGTAAGCAACTATTGCAAGGCCTGCACTGAGATACTCACATACAGTGCCGCTTCCAAGCTTATCCAAAAGCATTGATGCGATAAAGAACACGATAGCCACAGAAAGCTTGACTATCTCGCCCTTATGGTCATTTACAGGCTCTTTCTCTGCTGTTTGAGCACCATAATCCTTAACAGTAACGTCAGGCTCAAGCTGATGGACGGTATCTTCTATCATGATACGCAGGTCAGGATTAGAACCGTCTGTTTTGACAGTAAGCTTTTTGCTGATAAAATCAACGTTTGATGAAATAACGCCCGCAAGCTCACCCACACGGTTTGCTATCTTTTCACCGCAGTTAGGGCAATCGAGATCCTCCAGCTTCAGATAGAGAGTTTTCTCAGCACAATCGCCAAGCTCTTTCACGCTAACGTCAGGTTCAAGCTTATGGACGACATTTTCTATCTCGGTAAAGAGGGCGTTTTTATCGCCGTCAAAATCAACTGTGAGCTTTTTATTGATAAAATCAAGGTTAGAGCTTTTAACGCCTGAAAGCTCGCCCACACGTTTCTCAATCTTTTCCGCACAATGAGGACAATCGAGTTCCTTAAGAAGCAAAGTCATTTTACTCATTTCACATTCTCCTATACTACAAAAAACAGATCACTTTCTTTACTCGCTGATATGCTCGATACCCATATTGAGTATGACAGCGACGTGTTCATCGGAAACTGAATAATAGACTGTTTTTCCCTCACGTCTATACTTCACAAGTCTGGCCTGCTTAAGCACTCTGAGCTGATGCGAGATAGCTGACTGTGACATTTCCAACAGCTCGGCTATATCGCAGACGCACATTTCGTCCTTTATAAGGGTAAAGAGTATTTTCACTCTTGTTTGGTCGCCAAGGACCTTGAAAAGCTCTGCCACGTCATATATCTCCTCCTCAACGGGCATTGTCTTCCCTATTTCCTCCATTTTCTCTATATTCTTTCCTCCGCACTGTTTATGCTCATGCTTTACTGTATTCTCGCTCATTTATTTTCGCTCTCCTTTTCTTATTATTGTTTTAGTATATTCGATATGGGTCATTTCAATTCCTCATATGAATAACTGTTCATATGTTTATTATATCATATATTCATGTTTTGTCAAGGGGGGTTTTGAAAATTTTTTGATTTAAGTTATTGGGGGTATTTTGTTTACATGGTACTGGTTGCATACCATGCGGGCGAACGATATTCGCCCCTACGGATTATTCGGGCGAGTTTGCTGTGCCGCAAAATCGCTTCGCTCTTTGCGGATTTACGTTGTGCTAAGGGATAGAAAAGCGGTGCAGGTTTATGCTTCGATGTTGGTTTTATTTGATGTTTGGGCTCTATGTGCTTTTTGGATTTGTTCTGCACCGCTTAGTAGGCTTACGCCTATTGAGGCTCTGCCTCAAGCTCCGCTAGGGGCTTTGCCCCCAGACCCCCACAATGGGTTTCACCCCTTGACCCTGACCAGGGGCGTGCCCCTGGACCTTTTGCTCGCTTCGCTCGGTGTTGGGGCACAACTCTGGTCAGCTTTGCCCATTCCTCACTCCTCATTCCTCACTCCTCATTCCTCATTCCTAATTCCTCACTTTTTACACCTGTATTTAAACTTGACAAGTGTCTAAAAAAATGTTACTATACTATAGTAATAAAACTTATATGCAAATTCTCGGTCCTATCGGAAAGGAAATGATACTATGTCAAAATCTGTTGAGATCCAATCTCAGGATCTAACCAAAAGATACACCCTTGGCGAGGAGATATTCAACTCCGTTTCACACGGTGCAGGCGGTCTGCTATCCATTGCCGGCACTGCCGTTCTTATCGTTCTCGCTGCAATTTACTCCAACGCTTGGGGCGTTGTAAGCTCCGCTATTTTCGGAGCTTCTCTTATCATACTTTACACCATGTCAACCCTTTATCACGCTATCACCAATCCAAAAGCCAAAAAGTTTTTCAGGATAATGGATCACAACACCATTTTCTTCCTCATCGCAGGCACCTACACCCCTATCACCCTTGTGCCTTTGAGAGGTGCGTTTGGCTGGGTTCTTTTCGGAATCGTTTGGGGTGCGGCTATTCTTGGCATTGTGCTGAACTCCATTGACCTTGAAAAGTTCCGCAAGCCTTCTGTTATATGCTATATCGCAATGGGCTGGGTAGTTATAATCGCTGTCAAGCCTATGATAGAAAAAGTTTATCCTCTGTCCTTATGGTTTATTCTTATAGGCGGACTTTTCTACACTGTGGGCGTTATTTTCTATGTTAAAAAGAGCAAGAAATATTTTCACTCAATATGGCATTTGTTCACCATTGCGGGAAGTGTTTTCCACTACTTTGCGGTGCTTATGATGATAACACATGAATAAAAGATCATCCCGAGGGTTTGCGTCCTCGGGATTTTTCTGTTTAGAGAAATTATTTCTAAAATGAAATATATGGCGGTTTTTCTATTGCAAAAATGGCTGAAAAGTAGTATAATCATAATGATGTATTATATGTGACTGCACTGAAATTTTTCACATGGGTGCGGTTTTGACATGAAAGGAGCATTTTATGCGTAGATCGGGTATTTTAATGCACATATCCTCTCTGCCTAACGATTATGGTATCGGCAAGCTTGGCAAGGAGGCTTATGCTTTTGTGGATTTTCTTGAGAAGGCTCACCAAAAATGTTGGCAGATACTTCCTATATCTCCTACAAGCTATGGTGATTCGCCATATCAGAGCTTTTCTGTTCACGCTGGAAATCCATACTTTATAGACCTTGAAGCTCTGGAAAAAGAGGGTTATCTGAAACCTGCGGAATACAAGGATATTGAGTGGGGCGATGACAAAGGGTCTGTTGACTACGGCAAGATATACGAGGTCATTTTCAAGGTGCTTAAGACGGCACACAAGCGTTTTCGCAAGAAGCCTGAAAAGGCATACTCAAAATTCGTGGTGGAAAACAAAGACTGGATATACGATTACGCTTTGTTTATGTCACTGAAATTTGCCAACAAGGGCAAGGCTTGGTATGAATGGGACGAACCGCTGAAAATGTACAAGCCTAAGGCGATAAAAAGTGCTAGGAAAGAATATGCAAATGATATAGACTTCTGGTGCTTTGTGCAGTATAAATACTTCCAGCAGTGGAAAAAGCTAAAGGCTTATGCCAACGAAAAGGGCATCGAGATAATAGGCGATATTCCCATATATGTGGCATATGACAGTGTTGAGGTGTGGAGTACACCACAGTATTTTAGCCTTGACAAGGAGAAAAAGCCTGTTGAGGTGGCAGGATGTCCACCTGACGCATTCACGGCAGACGGTCAGCTTTGGGGCAATCCTCTTTACAACTGGGAATACATAGCAAGAGATAAATTCCGCTGGTGGGTAGAGCGTATAAAGGCGGCTTCTAACACTTATGACGTGGTGAGAATAGACCATTTCAGGGGCTTTGAAAGCTATTACTGCATACCATACGGTGCAAAGAACGCCAAAAAGGGCAAGTGGAGAAAAGGTCCTGACATGAGGCTTTTCAAAGAAGTGAGAAAACAGCTTGGGGACGTGAAGATAATCGCAGAGGACTTGGGCTTCCTTACAAAGCACGTTGTAAAAATGCTCAACGCAAGCGGATATCCCGGCATGAAGGTGCTGGAGTTCGGCTTTGATTCTGATAATACAAACGGCTATCTGCCCCACAATTTTAAGACCACAAACAGCATTTGTTATACAGGTACGCACGATAACGAAACCATACTTGGCTGGATAAAGAGCTGTGACGAAAAGACCAGAAGCTACTGCAAGGACTATCTTGGAGTTACAAAAGACGAGTTCGTGCCTTGGGCAATGGTAAGACTTTGTTGGTCCAGCGTGTGTGATACAGCTATCGCACAAATGCAGGATATACTTTGCCTTGACGATAAAGCCAGAATGAATACACCGTCAACAGTGGGAGCGAATTGGAAGTGGAGATTGGAAAGCTTTGATAAGCTTGATGATACTTTGGCGGAGAGATTGGCGAAGATAACAGCGGTGTATGGCAGATAGAGCAGGGATAAATGAGGAATGAGGAGTGA
>OHFX01000823.1_pt1 | contig 11238 bp, 8 predicted proteins | sample 1567691 | NCBI WGS metagenome assembly OHFX01 (sample SAMEA3879552, study PRJEB24766) | human gut metagenome | biome: human-associated habitat; feature: feces | place: USA | collected 1985/1987 | reverse complement strand
CACCCACTTATGAGCAAGCTCATGTGGGCTTAGACCTTTTGACCCTGGCATCATAATATTACTGCTTCTGGATCTTCATGGTCAGACCGATACGTTTCTTCGCCACATCCACAGTCAATACCTGCACATCCACAATATCTCCGACGCTGACAGCTTCCAGCGGATGCTTGATATAGCGGTCGGTGATCTGGGAGATGTGCACCAGTCCGTCCTGATGGACACCGATATCCACGAACACACCAAAGTCAATGACATTACGCACGGTTCCTTTCAGAATCATGCCGGGCTTTAAATCCTTCATATCCAGAACATCACTGCGCAGGATCGGCTTCGGCATATCGTCTCTGGGATCTCTGCCCGGCTTCTCCAGTTCCTTCAGGATATCTGTCAGCGTGATCTCGCCGATTCCCAGCTCTTCTGCCAGCAGTTTCTTATTCTTAATACGCTTTTCCAGTCCGGAAATATCTTTTGCATCATTTGATGCATTCTGTACTGCCGGTGCATTTTTCTTTGCAGAAGTTTCTGCAGAATTATCAAAGGTTACACCACCCATGGCCGCTGCCAGAGCCTTGCCCATAGCGGTATTGGTATTATGCACTCTTACGGTCTTACCTTTCTGCTCTTCCCGTTTCTTTGCCGTATTGGCTGCATTACTGCCGTTGTTCTGTCCGGAAGCCTGTGCCCCGCTCTTGCCGGAAGCTTTCTTAGCTGCCGCCTGTTTCTGGGCTTCCTTAATGTCCTCCATTGTCAGTCCCAGCTTCGCCATCAGCTGCTCCGCTGCTTCGTAGGATTCGGGATGAACGCTGGTGGCATCCAGAGGATTCTTACCATCCGGGATCCGTAAGAAACCGGCACACTGCTCATATGCCTTAGGTCCCAGCTTCGGCACCTTTAACAGCTGCTTTCTGCTTACAAAACGCCCGTTATTTTCTCTGTAATCTACAATATTCTTCGCAATAGTCTTGTTAATGCCGGAGACATATTCCAGAAGGGATGCGGACGCAGTATTCAGATCCACACCGACCTTGTTTACACTGTCCTCCACCACGCCGCTTAAGGCATCGCTTAATTTCTTCTGGTTCATGTCGTGCTGATACTGGCCGACACCGATGGACTTGGGATCGATCTTCACCAGCTCTGCCAGGGGATCCTGTAATCTTCTGGCGATGGATGCAGCACTTCGCTGTCCCACGTCAAAATTGGGAAACTCTTCTGTCGCCAACTTACTTGCGGAGTATACGGAAGCACCTGCCTCGTTGACGATCACATACTGTACCGGACGATCCAGTTCCTTCAACAGTTCTACGATTACCTGCTCGGACTCTCTGGAGGCTGTACCGTTTCCTACGGAAATTAAATCCACATTATATTTTTTGATCAGTTTCTTCAGTTCAGCTTTGGACTCCTCCACCTTATTCTGCGGTGCGGTAGGATAGATTACCTTCGTATCCAACACTTTTCCGGTAGCATCCACTACCGCCAGCTTACATCCGGTACGGAATGCCGGATCCCAGCCTAAGACCACTTTGCCTGCGATAGGAGGCTGCAGCAACAGCTGCTCTAAATTTTTACCGAAGACATTGATCGCTCCATCCTCTGCCTTTTCTGTCAGATCGTTACGGATCTCTCTTTCAATAGCGGGTGCTATTAAACGATCGTAGCTGTCTTCCGCTGCGGCACAGATTACCGGTGTAGTATATTCATTTTCCTTCGTGATCAGCTTTTTCTCCAGATAACGCAGAATACGTTCCTCCGGTGCATTGACTTTAACAGTCAGTACTTTTTCTGCCTCTCCACGGTTCAATGCCAATACTCTGTGACCTGCGATCTTCTTCACAGGCTCTTCGAAATTGTAATACATCTCGTAGACACTCTGAGCCTTCTCATCCTTCGCCGTACCGGTCACAATGCCTTCCTCTACGGTGATATTGCGGATGTAAAGTCGATGATCCGCATCGTCGGAGATCATCTCGGCAATAATATCCTGTGCTCCCTGCAATGCTTCCTCCGGCGTCTTTACTTCTTTTTCTTCGGAAACATACTTTGCTGCCTCGTTAAGCACCGGTTCTGTTGCCTCCTGGCGCAGAATATATTCTGCCAGAGGTTCCAGACCCTTCTCCTTTGCAATACTGGCACGGGTCTTTCTCTTGGGACGATAGGGGCGGTACAGATCCTCTACCACTACCAGCGTCTGGGCTGCCAGAATCTTCTCCTTTAACTCATCGGTAAGTTTTCCCTGTTCCTCGATGCTCTTCAGCACCTGCTCCTTTTTATCTTCCAGACTTCTCAGATAGGTCAGTCTCTCATCGAGATTACGCAGCTGCTCGTCGTTCAGAGATCCGGTGACCTCCTTACGGTAACGGGAGATGAAAGGGATGGTATTTCCCTCATCGATCAGCTTCACCGCAGCTTCCACCTGCCATTTTTCTACCTGAAGTTCTTCTTTGATTTTCTGTATAATATCCATAGTTCCTCCTGATGGCCTGTTGCCATTTTGTTTTGCGCATGGGTATATTATACTGGAAATCGGAAGTTTTCTCAATCTTTTCATTCTTATTTCATTTGCTTATTACAGAAAAAGATGGTACAGTACTTAATATAAGCGCGGCAGACAAATTCACCATATGTCGCCCGGAAATGAGGCTTTCTATGGATTATAATCAGAATCAGAATAACGAAATGAATCAAAATATACCACAGATCGATCCAAAATACAGGGGTTTGTCGATCGCTTCTATGGTCTGCGGCATCTGTTCCCTGGTATTATGCTGCACGGGACTGCTGTCCATTCCCGCCGGTGCTCTGGGCATTCTCTTTGCATTGCTCACCCGGAAAAGAGGGCAACGCATGAACAATATGTGTGTTGCCGGGATCTGGCTGTCCTGTGTGGGACTGGCACTCGGTATCTTCATAACGGTCAGCAGCATTGTCACGGTATTCACAGATCCTTCTTATATGAATATGCTGGATCAGATGTACCAGCAGATGTACGGTGTCGATATGGAAGAATTCTGGCAATCTTACCTGTAAGACATGCCTATGTTTTCCGATGCATTCTGCAGTTACGAAATCAAAACCCGGAGCAGCCGGAATAACCAATAGAACGCAATAATAAAAAGAAAAGAGGATTTCTATGATACAATATGCATCCAGAGCCCAACTCAAAGAAAAAGCCAGAGAGCAGATGGCAGGGCATTACGGCAATGCCATCCTGCTGTCCATCTGCCGGAGTCTGATCGTATTTTCCCTCACCTTTGCCGTCAGCATGACCTTCACTATGATCCTTACCGTACGGACACTTATGGGGGGAAGCGCAGAGACATCTCTGGCGGAATATCTGCTTTTGACAGCCTGTACGACTTTATTGTCGATTTTCACCGGAGTATTTCAGACCGGCATCACATTATTTTATCTGAATACTGCCTGCAGCAGACCTGCTGTAACTGCCAATCTGTTCTACGGCTTCAAATACTTATTCAAAAAATCGCTCGGGATCTCCGCAGTACTGATCCTGCTGAATACGGCATGTACACTTCCGTTTGATATCTGCTATTTTCTCCTGCGGTCAGGGAAGGGCTTTGACGCCATAACCATGGCAATCCTGTGCATTGTGCTTATGGTCATCGGTATGTGTATCTATATTCCGTTATCCCTTGGTTTATCCCAGGCTTACTATTTACTGTTGGATTTTCCCCAGTATAGCGCTATGGAGCTGATGAAATTAAGCTTCCGTATTATGAAAGGACATAAATGGGAGCTGTTCTGCTTACAAATGAGTTTCCTGCCGCTGGGATTTCTGTGTTTGCTGAGCTTCGGTATCGGAACTCTGTGGCTGGTGCCATATATGAACATGACCCAGACCTTATATTTTCTGGATCTGATGCAGAACGAGCACAGGCATTAATTGCCTGTGCTCTTTATTGTCTGTGCTATCACCGTGATGGTGTCCAGTACCATATCTTTCTGCGCATCATCCGTATAATTTCCGGTATACACATAAATTTTTCCATTTTTCAACTGATAGATCTGAATCTGGTCCGAAGCAATATTGTTACTTAAAAGTGCCTCACGGCCGCCCATGGCTTCTATCGTTTCCTCTGTCCACGCGCCGGTATCTACCATCATATCCAGTCCTTCCTGGGTCAGTGACATATTGTCCTCCAGATAGAACACCGGTGTACCTTCCATACTGCGCATTTCACTTTCCTTTATCACCATATAAGGAGCCTGTTCTTTTAAGCCATCCAACATTACCTGCAGAAGTTCCGGTTTCAACTGTGTGACCACGGTGTCATTCTCCGCCACCGAGATACTTGTGGAGCCGTCATCCGCTGTCCCTTTATAGAAGATCGTAAGCGGGTGATAATCCGTCGTCACCTGCTCCCACACTTCCCAGTCTTCTGCCGGATAGCTGAAACTGAACTTTCCATCACTTAAGCTCTCCAGTTCCATTCCCTGCAGATCTGCCAGCTCGATCACCGGATATTGGGAAGTCTGTACCCGATTCCGGACCAAAGGGATCACTTTTGCCGCCGTAACTATCACAGCCACAACGATCAGGGCAAGCACAATTCTGCTGCCCATGGACTCTCCTATCGCTTTTTTGCCCTGGTTTGTCTCTTTGTTTTCGTTTCTCATATGTAATTTTCTCCCTTATAAAAAATCACATTCCAGAAAGCTTTCACTCCTTCTGGAATGTGTCATTTACAAACTTGAATTTGTTAATTCTCTGTGTTCTTCTTATCTCCCTGCACGCTGATCCATTTCAGATAGCCATTGATGAAGATATCCAGTCCGCCGTCCAGTACTGCGTCCACATTACCGGTCTCCACATCGGTACGATGATCCTTGACCAGTGTGTAAGGCTGTAATACATAGGAGCGGATCTGGTTACCCCAGCCAATCTCCTTGACCTCACCGCGGATATCAGACAGCTTCTCGGCATTTGCTTCCTGCTTTAACAGATACAGCTTGGCTTTCAGCATCTGCATTGCCTTATCCTTGTTCTGGAACTGGCTTCGCTCATTCTGACATTGTACCACGGTTCCCGTAGGAATATGGGTGATACGAATGGCAGAGGAGGTCTTGTTGATATGCTGGCCACCGGCACCGCTGCTTCGGTAGGTGTCGATGCGCAGATCCTTCTCATCAATATCCACATCCAGATCGCCCTCGATATCCGGCATAACATCCAGCGATACAAAGGAAGTCTGACGTTTTCCCTGAGCATTGAAAGGGGAAATACGCACCAGACGGTGTACTCCCTTCTCGGATTTCAGGTAGCCGTAGGCATTCAGGCCGTTGACCTGAAAAGTCACTGACTTGATACCTGCTTCGTCACCATCCAGATAGTCCAGTACTTCGATGGCAAAGCCCTTGCGCTCCGCCCAGCGGGTATACATACGATACAGCATGCCGCACCAGTCACAGCTCTCGGTACCTCCGGCACCGGCATTGAGCTTTAAGATCGCATTGTTTTTGTCATATTCTCCGGATAATAATGTACCGATCCTGAGTTCGTCGAATTCCCTGATGAATTCATCCAGCTCCTCACGGATCTCAGGGATCAGAGACGCATCGTTTTCCTCATATCCCATATCGATCAAGGTCAGGATGTCATCGAACTGTGTCGAAAGCTTGTCGCACTCTCCCACAGTATCCTTCAGGTTCTTCAGTTCTTTCATTTTCTGATTGGAACGCTCCGGGTCATCCCAGAATCCGGGAGCCTCCATCTCACGTTCCATTTCTTCGATCCGCTTTGCCTTGTTAGCAAGGTCAAAGTGAATCCCTCACTTCCGCTAAAGGTGTTTCGTAGGACAGGATTTCTGTCTTCATCTGATCTAATTCAACCACTTAACGTCACCCACTTTCTTATTCTATTATTTTAATGATGCCAGGATCAAAAGGTCTAAGCCCACATGAGCTTGCTCATAGGTGGGTGAAAGACCTTGGGTAGGATTGTTCCGTGCTGCCGCACTATCTTCCGACTGTTGTCAGAAAGCATCAGGCTTTCCGTCCGCAGCAGTTCTTGTATTTTTTGCCGCTGCCGCAAGGACAGGGATCATTGGGATATACCTTTGCATTTTCACGCTTTACCGGTCCCTTCTGTAAGGAATCATCCTTGTTGGTACCGGTGATCTGGGCCTGCTGCTCACGCTCTACCTTCTGCTCGATCTTGATGTGGAACAGAAGTCTTACGGTCTCTTCACGGATGTTCTGGGTCATCTCATCGAACATCTCATAACCGCTCATCTTGTACTCTACCAGAGGATCTCGCTGTCCATAGGCCTGTAAGCCTACGCCCTGACGCAGCTGCTCCATATCGTCGATATGATCCATCCACTTGCGGTCAATGACCTTCAGCAGAACCACACGCTCCAACTCACGGATCGCTTCGGGTTCGGGGAACTCGGCTTCTTTTGCTTCGTACAGCTTCACAGCTTCTTCCTTTAACTGCTGCTTTAGGCTGTTCTTCTTGGGCTTCTTCACACGCTCCGGTGTCAGAGGCTGTAACGGGATCGTAGGAATGAGCAGGGTATTTAACTCATTGAAATCCCAGTCGGAGATATCTGCGTCGTCATTGATACAGATATCTACACAGTTCTCGGTAATATCGGTGATCATCTTGTAGATCACATCACGCATGCTCTCGCCGTTCAGTACCCGCAGACGCTCCTCGTAGATAATCTCTCTCTGTTCACTCATGACACGGTCATACTCTAACAGATTCTTACGGATACCGTAGTTGTTGCTCTCGATCTTCTTCTGTGCGGATTCGATGGCATTGGTCAATGCCTTGTGCTCGATCTCCTGTCCCTCAGGGATACCTAAGGTATTGAACATGCTGATCAGGCGCTCGGAACCGAACAGTCTCATCAGATCGTCCTCCAGAGAGATGTAGAACTTGGACTCACCGGGATCTCCCTGACGTCCGGAACGACCGCGCAGCTGGTTATCAATACGTCTGGATTCATGACGCTCTGTGCCGATGATCTTCAAACCGCCTGCAGCCTTCGACTCATCATCCAGCTTAATATCGGTACCACGTCCTGCCATGTTGGTAGCGATAGTAACAGCACCATATTTACCTGCCTGTGCAACTATCATAGCCTCACGGTCATGGTGCTTGGCGTTAAGCACTTCATGCTTGATGCCCTTATTTTTCAGCAGTCTTGAAAGATACTCTGACTTCTCAACGGAAACTGTACCAACGAGGACAGGCTGTCCCTTTTTATGGCACTCTATCACCTGCTCGATAACGGCATTGAACTTGCCCTTTTCCGTTTTGAAAACAACGTCTGGGTGGTCAACTCTGATAACAGGCTTGTTTGTTGGTATCTCAATAACGTCGAGCTTATAGATCTCTCTGAACTCGTCCTCCTCAGTAAGGGCAGTACCTGTCATACCTGACAGCTTGCCATAAAGACGGAAGTAGTTCTGATATGTGATAGTAGCGATAGTCTTTGACTCTCTTGCTATCTCAACGCCCTCTTTTGCTTCGATAGCCTGATGCAGACCGTCATTGAAACGTCTGCCCTGCATGATACGGCCTGTGAACTCGTCTACGATAAGAACTTCTCCGTCCTTAACAACGTAGTCGATATCCTTTTTCATAACGCCGTTTGCCTTGATAGCCTGATTGATGTGGTGGGCAAGGGTCATATTATCAGCGTCCATAAGGTTTATAACGTTGAACGCCTTTTCTGCTTTCTTAACACCGCTCTTTGTAAGAGTTGCGGTCTTAGCCTTTTCGTCGATGATATAGTCGCCGTCAAGAAGGTCGTTATCTGCCTTATCGTCCATTTCAACAACTGTAACAGGCTTCAGGGTCTTTGCAAATCTGTCAGCAAGTGAATAAAGCTTTGTTGACTTGTCGCCCTGACCTGAAATGATAAGCGGAGTTCTTGCTTCGTCTATGAGGATAGAGTCCACCTCGTCCACGATAGCGAAAGCGTGCTCTCTCTGAACCTTATCTTTCTTATAGATAACCATGTTGTCACGGAGGTAATCAAATCCGAACTCGTTATTTGTACCATATGTAATATCAGCGTTATAAGCTTCCCTCTTCTGCTCCTTGTTCATGCCTGTAAGCACAACGCCGATAGAAGTGTTCAGGAAGTGGAACACCTTGCCCATTTCTTCAGACTGGAACTTAGCAAGATAGTCGTTTACTGTTACAACGTGAACGCCCTTTCCTGTAAGGGAGTTAGCGTAAGCCGCCAGACAGGCAACGAGAGTTTTACCTTCACCTGTTTTCATTTCAGCGATACGTCCCTGATGAAGAACGATAGCACCGATTATCTGAACAGGGTAAGGCTTTTTGCCAAGCACTCTGAACGCAGCTTCACGGCAAACCGCAAGAGCGTCAGGAAGAACGTCATCAAGAGTTGAAAGCTCGTCCAGCTTGCCCCTCAGAATGGCAGTCTGTCCGCCCAGCTCCTCGTCAGACATATCGGCATACTTACTTTCAAGCTCGAGTACCTTATTCTTTATAGGCTCGATCTTGGCAAGCTCTTTTTTAGAATAGTTGCCGAATATTTTATCAAATAATCCCATGTTTCAATCCACCTTTATTTATTCTCCTGCCAGAATTTATGACAGGAAAAAGTTAAAAAATATACTATGCTATAAATACACTATTATATTATACAATATCCCCTTTTAAAAGTCAAGCAATTTATGTGACGTTTTACAAACAAAAAACGACGGACAGTGTTTTCTCACTGCCGCCGCACCAATAAACTATTTCTGCATTAGCCTGTATTCGCTGATACCTGTCAGCACTGTAAACGCCACCTGACGCTGATAGTCCTCATTCTCCAATTTCTGAGCCTCCTCAGGGTTTGAAAGAAAACCGCACTCTATCATAACCGCAGGATTTTTGGTATTATTAAGCAGATAAAGCTCATCGCCTACCGGCTTAGTTTCTCTGGTATTGTCAGGCTGTAAAAGGGAAACGAACTGCTTTTGCATCACTCCCGCAAGCTTTTCACCCTCGGCATTGTCTTTAGAATAGAACATCTGCGCACCGCTGTAGCGGCTGTCGGTAAACTGATTCTGGTGTATGGAAACTGATATGCCCTCGGAATATTTTGAGAATATGGCAAGGCGGTTTTTCATATCGGACTTTTTCTGCTCCCCAAGCCCCTCTGTGCCTTTGTCATAGATAGAGATATCGCTTTCACGGGTGCAAACGACATCATAGCCGAGAAGCTTCAGACCGTCACGGAGGCTTTCCGCCACCGCAAGGTTTATCCCCTTTTCAGGCGTGCCGTCAACGGATACACAGCCTCCGTCCATACCGCCGTGACCTGGGTCGATGACCACCACAGGCTTATCCATGGTCGTTTTCACCGCCCCACCTGTCATGACGGCTTCACCGTTGTTTTTGCCATACCAGCACACTGCCGCAAAGCCTGCTATCACCACACAGCACAAAATATTCTGCAATCTTCTGAACATAAATCCGCCCTCCTAGTTTTTGTCCTTTGTACAAGTTATGCGGACAAAGGACGGCTTATGCAAAAAAAAATCACCGCACCACGAGAGGGTACGGTGATAAAATATTCAGCACACAGATAATATGCCAATATACGGGTGAACGCTGTTCACCTCAGCATATATCAGGCTGAAAAGACTATTTCTTTTTACGCTTTGCACATATCGCCAAACCTGCTCCAGCGGCTATTATTGCGGCTGTAACGCCTGCCGCCGCACCTGTTGACGGATTTGTTGACGAATCGGTATTATAATTCTTTGAAGCCTGAGAGCCTGCTGTTTTGTCAGGGTTAGAAATATCATTTGAAGTGTTCTTCTTTTCTACATATGTAAAGCTTGCTCCGCCCACAACGTCCCCAAGCTTATACTCGTCATATGACTCTGCAAGGGTGCCTTCATTATTAGGGACTTTGTTTTCGCCCATGGTGCTTATTGTTACAGAAAGCTCATCATAGTCGCTGTTAAGTTTTGCAAGATACGCCTGAAACTCCTCTGATGTGGCTTCCTTTCCCTCGATAGTGTATGAAGTCACGCCTTTTTTGCTGTCATATTCTGCGGTGCAGATATCAGCGGTGAGACATTCACCAAGACAGCTAAATAGCTTTCTCACTGCGTAATGCTCCTTGCCGTCCTCTGCATATCTATCCTCTGAGAGGTATGTTTTTTCGCCAGTTTGCTTGTTTACATAAGGTTTGAAGCCGAAGCCGTTCTCACCGTCGCCATGGTCGTTCGACACATTGGTATCCGCCAAAAAGCCTGCATTGCCCATACCGATAACGTCATAAAGCCTTAAAGCAGTACCTTCATCTAAGAGGTCTGCAATACCGCCGATAACAAAGTCAGGAACGCCGTCAAAGTTTAAATCCCCAAACCAACTGTTATAGCTCCAATCAACATCACTAGCAATTTCATAAGGAGCGTCAGCCATTATCTCTTTAAGAAGATCGAGCATCTCGACTATTACGCTTGTCATATCGTCCTTTTTGTTCTCCGCCGTCATGACAACGCAGTTATACTCGTTATACATTTCCAGAAGCTTATCAGCGTCAGCCTTTGCAGTTTCATCTGATGTCAGCTCTGTATTTTCCACTTCAAGAGGGATAAATCTACTGAGGGTGGACTTATAGTTATAATACTCGCTCTCGCTGACCTCTTTGCCGTCTGTTTTGTAAACAGTGCTGTCAGTTTCCAAATCGTATTCTTCCGAGCAAAGCTCCTTTTCAGTAACGCCTTTTTCAGGGTCAAAGGTCATAGTTTTTATCTTATCGTTACTTGAAAAATATGATACCTCCCCTGTATAAAGATCTCTGTAAGGCATATAATCAAAGCCCATAAATCCCGGAAAATACTGTCCGTTTGCAACAGTGTCATCTATCTTTATCTCCTTGCCGTCCTTGGTAAGAATAGAATAATGTCTGTCGCCGTCAGCCATTTCGCCGCCTATTATAAACTCAGGCACACCGTCATAATCCAGATCCATGAACCATGAGCCATAGTCGAAGTAGGTCTTATCGCCGTCTGCAACACTGTCCATACTCTTTAAAATATCAGGCAGCTTGCCGTCTATGAAATTGACGAAGTCTTCTCCTGCGTCCTTATCAAGAACATAGGAAGCATCTGCCGAAGCTGTAGTGAACATCATGCTCGCTGACATAATGACCGCAAGCGCCGCCGCACTTATCTTTTTAATCATACATATCACCCCACAAAATAGTTTTCATACATATACCTACTTAATAT
>OHFX01000818.1_pt1 | contig 11281 bp, 8 predicted proteins | sample 1567691 | NCBI WGS metagenome assembly OHFX01 (sample SAMEA3879552, study PRJEB24766) | human gut metagenome | biome: human-associated habitat; feature: feces | place: USA | collected 1985/1987 | reverse complement strand
TATTCTTCTGTCCCAACGACTGCCCGCCCGCTGCGGCATCACCGTAACGGCGTCCCAGCATCCGTCCCACTCCGAACTGAACCACGCAGATCACCATCGCAACGAGCCCCAGTGCAATTTCGGTCCAGGGTTCAGCATTCTCCAGGTCGATGATAAAAGCGGTCGTGCGGCCAATGACAAAAACCAGCGACACCAGCCACATATAAAATGAAATCTGGCTATGCTTCGACACCCAGAACGCCGCTCCCGGCAGGAATTTTCGGCACAACTGGGCGCAGACGAACGGCAGCACCAGCACCGGTCCCACGCGGGAGAGAATCGCCAGAAACGTAGCATGGTCGGCCCCTACGAACGAAAGCAGCATCGGAGCCACCAAAGCGATGACCATATTGCAGATCAGACTGTACGTGGCCATCGTGGTTACGTTGGCCCCCAACATACCGCCGATCACCACGGCTGCCATGGCCACCGGAGCCAGGACACAGATCATGGCCCCCTGCGCCAACAACGGATCGAACCATACGAGCGACAGATAAACCGCGACGCTGCCCACGATCTGAAATGCCAGCAGCCAGACATGCAGCATCTTCAATCGCATCTGCCGGGGCTTCACCCGACAAAAAGTGAAAAACAGCATCAGAAAGATCAGCGTCGGGGTAATCATCCCGTTCGACATACTCTCGGCAGCCGTCACCGGACGGCATAACAAAGCCCCGACCACCATACCCATCGGCATAGCGATCGTCTTGACATTCCGATGCAGGGAGTGCAACAAACTCATTTCCGCGGAATATTGTCAGCTCAAGAAATTATTTAAGCAAGAAACTCTTTTACTTTGGCCGATATATCCTTACCATCAGCCATACCTGCCAATTTTTTCGATACGACACCCATCACCTTCCCCATCTCTTTCATCGAGGTTGCACCGACCTCGGCGATGATCGACCGGACGGCCTCGGTCAATTCCTCGCCGGTCATCTGTTTGGGCAGGAACGTCTGCAACACGGCGACCTGGGCCGACTCTTCGGCAGCCAGATCGGGACGGTTCTGCTGCGCATATACCGCAGCCGACTCGGCCCCCTGCTTGGCCAGCTTCGCAATGATCTTCAGCACCTCGGCATCGGACAATTCGGTGATACCCGCCGAAGCGGTCTTCGCCTCGATGATATACTTCTTCACGTTGCGCAACGTCGTAAGACGTACGGTATCCTTGGCCTTCATAGCCTCCATGATTCCTTTGGAAATTTCCTGTTCTAAAGCCATAATATTAACTATTTTAAGTCTGTTTATCTATCTTTTATATTCAATTATCCGACGCCGGTTTCGGACGCCGCTCGACAAGCAGCGACATTCCGATTACGGTAAACAGCGCGTTGTAGGCGATCAATTCGAAGCCGATGTGGTAGTCGTACTTATATGCGACGAAACTTTGCAGGGCGACCGACAGCAACGGAGCCGCGAAAGCCACCAGCGGAACCCAGCGGTCACGAATCCGCCGCCGGGTGCAGATGCCGAATGCGAACATTCCCAGAATAGGCCCGTACGTATAACCCGCGACCTTGAAAATCAAGTTAATCACGCTGTCATTACCGAACCGGCCGAAAAAGAGGACCACGCACCCCATCACGAGCGCCATTACGACATGCACCCCGATACGCACCTGCGTCAGCCGCCCTTCGCCCCAACGCTTCGGACCGCGCAAGATATCCACGGTGAACGAAGTCGTCAATGCCGTCATGGCAGCCCCGGCAGATGAATAGGTACTCGATATAAGCCCCACAACGAACATAATACCAACGGCAAGCGGCAATCCACCGTTCACGGCGACTACGGCGAACAGTTGATCGCCCTTCTCGGGCATCGGCAGACCGGCATGTTCCGCATAGAGGTAGAGCAGCACGCCGAGCACCAGAAAAAGCAGGATCACCGCCATTTGGCTGAAAGCCGTAATCACGATATTGATCTGCGAATCCCAAGGTGAGCGGCAGCTCAAGTTCCGCTGCATCATATCCTGATCCAAACCGGTCATAGCGACCAGCGTGAAGACACCTCCGAAAAACATTTTCCAAAAATAACGGGCCGACCCGGCATCCTCGAAAAAGAAGATGCGCGACATCGGCGAATCGCAAACGGCCTGCACGACTCCGGCCGATGTCAGACCGAGGCTCCGCATGATAAAGACGATGCAGAGCACGATACTCCCCACCAGACAACACGTATGCAGAATATCCGTCCAGACGACCGAACGGACACCGCCCCGCCAGGTATAGAGCCAGACCAATCCGACCAGGAAAGCCGCATTGACCGCGAACGGCACGCCGAACGGGTCGAACACCAGCACCTGCAGCACGGTGCAGACGACGTAAACTTTCAATGCTGCGGCGAACATTTTGGATATGAAAAAGAACCAGGCCCCCGTAAGGTGGGTCGTCATACCGAAACGTCCATCGAGATATTCGTACAGGGAAACGACCTTCAGCCGGTAGAAAAGCGGAATCAGCACGAAGGCGATCACCATCTGCCCGACGGTAAAGCCCAGCACCATTTGCAGGTAGGAAAACGAATCGGCCGCAACCGACCCCGGCACCGACACGAAAGTTATGCCCGACATCGCCGCCCCGACCATTGCCAGAGCCGCCACATACCAGGGATTCTCCCGGTTACCGGTAAAAAAGCCCGTGTTCGACACCCGCCTTCCGGCGATTCCCGCAACGACGAAAAGCATCGCGATATACCCGAGCACGGTGAGCAGTACGGCCGTAGGAGTCATTGTAAATCGTAAATTTTCCGAAAATGAGTAACGGACAAGGCCACGCTCCTCCCGCGAATCGTCAAAATATCCCCGAAAGGATCGACGCCTGTCCTACGAATGACAAAGATACGAATAAGCCGAGTGCAAAAGCAAATTTTATTTGTATTTTGCCGAGGCGCGTCTTATCTTCTACAAAGATAGCGAAAGCCGAGAGCAATTATGAGAACTTGTTCTTGAAAATTGCCGAACCGCATCCTGTCTTCTGCAAAGATAGCCAAAGCCGGGAGGATACGAAAATTTATTTTCGGCGCCCGGGTCGTCCCGACTTTCGGACGGGTGTGAAATGTGTGTGAATTCGATGCGAATCGGAGGATCTTGCGGCGTATATCCGGGTTTTTCACTATTTTTGTAAGCAGGAATGACGAAGGCGTGCCCTTCGTGCCGTTTGTCTGGCTGGGGATAGTCGGAGCGCTGCCTGTGCTGTGGATGTTTTCGGGATTTTCGGCTCGTCGAAGTGTCCGTTTTCGGATTACGACGGAAGATATTCGGAACGATGCGAGTTCTGTCTGTCGGGTGCTCGTGCGTAAAGGATTGGTGCGCGATCGAATGGCGGAAAAGCTTCGGATAGAGGCGGATTCCGGATTCCAGGTGTAATTTTGATTTGAAACGATATAATTTAACAAGAAGCTGTATGTGGGGAGAGAAGAAAACCAAGATCGTAGCCACGTTGTCGGATTTCCGCGCCAACGAAGAATTTGTACGCGGCCTTTTCGAGGCCGGAATGGACGTAGTACGCATCAATTCGGCGCATGTGACCGAAGAGGGGGCCGCGAAGATCGTCGAGGCGGTGCGCCGGGTCAATCCGGCGATTCCGGTCATTCTGGATACCAAAGGACCTGAAATCCGTGTGACGGCCGTGGCCGACGAGTACGGCGGTGCGATCGGCTTTCAGACCGGGGAGCGCGTGAAGGTGCGCGGGACGGCCGATGGCGAACCTTCGACCCGCGATACGATCTACTTCAACGTGGCGACGGTGGTACGCGATATCGCGGTCGGTGCGCGGTTGTTGATTGCCGACGGGGAGTTGGAACTCCGCGTTACGGACAAGACCGACGAGGAGCTGATGTGCGAGTTCGTGCGGGGCGGCACGCTGCGGTCGCGCAAGAGCGTCAATGTGCCGGGGATGAAGATCGACCTGCCGTCGGTGACGGAAAAAGACCGCCGCTTCATCGAATGGGCCGTGAAGAACGACGTCGATTTCATCGCTCACTCCTTCGTGCGGAGCGCCGGGGACGTGCATGCCGTGCAGGAGATTCTCGACCGTTACGACAGTCCGATCAAGATCATCTCCAAGATCGAGAACCAGCAGGGGATCGACAACCTGGACGAAATCGTCGAGGCTTCGTACGGGGTGATGGTCGCCCGGGGCGATCTGGGGGTCGAACTTCCGGCCGAGGCGATTCCCAACGCGCAGCGGCGTATCGTGGAGCGTTGCATAGCCGCCAAACGACCGGTGATCATCGCTACGCAGATGCTCTATTCGATGGTGCGCTCGCCCCGTCCGACTCGGGCCGAGGTGAGCGACGTGGCCAGTGCCATTTACGAGCGCGTGGATGCCGTGATGTTGAGCGACGAAACGGCTATGGGCGACTATCCGGTGGAGGCCGTGAGTACGATGTCGCGCGTGGCCCGCGAGATCGAGAAGGACGAAACGCATTTTACGCCGATGATCGATATGAACATGGTTTCCGTGAACCACGAGATCACGGCGCAGTTGGCGCGTTCGGCGGTGCGGGCCAGTACGAACTTGCCGATTCGCTATGTGGTGCTCGATACCGCGACCGGACGCACGGGCCGTTATCTGGCCGCTTTCCGGGGCCGGTGTCAGGTCCTGGCGGTTTGTTATACCCGTCATGCGCAGCGTATTCTGGCTCTTTCGTACGGCGTCGTGCCGATCCTGCGTGAACAGCAGTCGCACGAACGCTATCAGGATCGTTACCACTTCGTGATCGACGCCCTGGATTTTATCCAGCGCAAGCATGCGATCGAACCGACCGATCTGCTGGCTGTGGTGGGCGGCAGCTTCGATTCGAAATACGGCGCTTCGTACCTCGAGATTTCGAGCGCCGAACGGTTCCGCGAGCGGGATGCCGTGTGCGACGGCTGCTAAATCCGAAGGGTCGTGGGAGGTGAATTGCGGGACAAGGTCGCAAGCGGTGTAGCGTGGAGCATTGCCGAAAAGGTAGGCTCCATGTTGCTGCAAATGGGGGTGAGTATCGTCATCCTCCGGTTGCTGACGCCCGAGCAGATGGGTATTATGGCTATTCCCGTGGTTTTTTCGTCCCTGGCACTGGTGATGGTGGACAGCGGTTTCTCGCAGACCCTGATCCGAAAGGCGGTGCCGTCGGAGGAGGACTACAAGTCGGTATTCGTCTTCAATATCGCGGTTTCGGTGCTGCTGTACCTGCTGTTGGTGGGGGCGATGCCCTGGATCGCCCGTTTTTACGGGATGCCCGAGTTGGTGCGGATCGCTCCGGTGTTGTTCCTGCTTGTGCCTCTCAATGCCCTGTGCGTGATTCAGAATACGATTTTCACCCGGCAGTTCCGTTTCGCCCGGCTTTCGAAGGTCGTTTTTACTTCGTCGCTCGTAAGCGGACTGGTGGCTATCGGTATGGCTTGGGCCGGATGCGGTATCTGGAGCCTGGTGGGGCAACGGGTAGTGGCGATGGGTGTACGGGCCATGTTGCTGTGGGGGTTGAGCGACTGGCGCCCTCGGGCGGCTTTCGACGCGGGCCGTCTGCGTGCGATGGCTCCGTATAGCTTCCGGTTGCTGGCGACCGATCTGATTTCTTCCGTTTACAACAATGTTTCCCAGCTTTTCGTCGGGAAGCTCTATGCTGCGGATGTGCTGGGCTTTTTCAACCAGGCGCAGAAACTCAAGGAGCTGCCCGTGACATCGACCATGCAGGCCGTTCAGAGCGTGACTTTTCCCGCGCTTTCCAAGATCGCGGACGACGAGCGTAAATTCGCCGAGAGCTACCGGCAGGTAGTAATGATCGTCGCTTTCGTGATGCTGCCGATGATGGCCGGTCTGATTGTCGTCGCTCCTGAAATGGTGGACAGTCTGCTCGGGGAGAAGTGGATGCCGATGGTTCCCTATTTTCAGGTTATTTCGCTGGCCGGAATGTTCGCTCCGATCGCTACGGTTTCGAATAATGTGCTGAAGGTGAAGAGCAACGGTCGGATCATCGTGCGGCTGGAAGTGGTCAAGAAGGTAGTGATGACCCTGGTCCTGATCCTGACGATCCCGCACAGCGTGCTCGCCGTGACGTGGGGCCTGTCGGCGATGGCTTTTTTCGAAATGATCCTCAATTTTGGCGCGACGACCCGGTATGCGGGGCTGACGGCAGGTCGTTTTCTGCGGACGTTGCTGCCTATAGCTTCTGCGACGGCGGCGATGTTCGGTGTGGTTTGGGCTTTCGGACACTTCACCAGCTTCGCACCTCTGCCTACGTTCCTATTGAAAGTGGCGGTCGGCGTGGTCTGTTACGCTGGGTTCGGAGCGTTGTTCCGGCTCGAAGCGATGCGGGTCGCGTGGGAATTAGTAAAAAAGCTCTTCCGGTAAAGGAAGAGCTTTTTTATATCCGGTTTAACCGTTTTCGATCAATGCGAAACCATGTCGAATTTGTTCGGGTATCGCCGGGTACCGGAAACGGAGAAGGCTATTATGCGTAAACCTTCGGGGTTCTTTCGCCGCGCAGTACACTCAGGGCGTTGAGCATCAACGCACCCATTTCGTCTTCGCCCGGATAGATGAAGATCGGGGCGAGGAACGAACAGTGTTCGCGGATTACGTCGTTCACCGGTTCGTTGTACGCCACGCCGCCCGTAAGCAGGATGGCATCCACCTGACCTTTGAGAACCGCAGCCATCGCGCCGATCTCCTTGGCGATGCTGTAACTCATCGCGTCGAGCACGGCTTTGGATTTCTGGTCGCCCTTTTCGATGTCGATGCAGATCTGTTGCACGGAGTTCTGGTTCAGGTGAGCTACCAGACCGCCTTTGCCGGCGAGCATCTTCAGCACGTCGCGCTGGCTGTACTTGCCCGAAAAGCAGAGGTTCACGAGCGCTCCGGCAGGCACCGTGCCTGCACGTTCGGGTGCGATCGGGCCGTCGCCGTCGAGGGCGTTGTTGGTGTCGATCACCCGTCCCTTGCAGTGGGCCGAAACCGAAATGCCGCCGCCCATGTGGGCAACGACCAGGTTCAGGTCTTCGTAACGCTTGCCTACCTTCTCGGCATGGCGGCGTGCGATGGCTTTCTGGTTCAGGGCGTGGAAGATCGAAATGCGGGGGCATTCCGGAATACCGCTCAGGCGGGCGATGTCGTCCAGCTCATCGACCACGACCGGGTCGGCGATGTAAGCCTTCACGCCGGCAGCCTGGGCGATCTGCTCGGCGATCAGGCCGCCGAGATTGGAGGCGTGTTCGCGCTGGGCGTTCACCAGGTCGTTCTTCAGAGCTGCGTTTACTTCATATACGCCCGATTCGATCGGCTTGATCAGACCGCCGCGACCGATCACGGCCGAGAGGGACTTCACGTCGAAGTTGTTCTTTGCGAGTGCTTCGAGTACCATCTCCTTGCGCCAGTCGAGCTGGTCGATGATGCGCGGGAAACGTGCGATCTCCTCGGCCGAATGGCGCAGGGTGAGCGCCAGCGTAGGCTGCTCGTCGTCATACAGGGCGATCTTCGTCGAAGTCGAGCCCGGGTTGATTGCTAAAATCTTGAATCCCATAAATCCGATACCTGAATTATTTAGCGGCCAGACAAGCCAGTGCGATCGAGTAGAGTTTGGTGAGGCTGGAGTCGCCGCGCGAAGTCAGCACGCAGGGAACTTTGGTTCCCATGACCATCGCTGCGATCTCGCCGCCGCCCATGTGCGTGGAAGCCTTGAAGAAGACGTTGCCCGATTCGATGTTGGGGAAGAGCAGGCAGTCCGCATCGCCTGCGACGGAAGAACCCTTGACCTTCTTGATCTCGGCGGCTTCCTTGTAAAGCGCTACGTCGAGCGACAGCGGACCGTCGATGACGACGTTACCCAGCTGTCCGCGATCGCCCATCTTGGCGAGCAAAGCGGCTTCGGTCGAGGAGAGCACGCTCGGCAACAGCTGCTCCGAAGGTGCGATGCAGGCGATCTTCGGCGTCTTGATACCGATCAGGTTGGCGATACGCGTCAGGTAGCCGATCAGGATGGTTTTCTGTTTGAAGTCGGGCTGCGGAATCACCGCTACGTCCGAGATGACCAGCAACTTGGGATAGTTCGGCATTTCGACTACCGCTACGTGGCTCAACGTGCCTTTCGGGGGGAACAGACCTGCGTCCTTGTTCAGGATGCCGCGCATGTACTTGTCCGTGGAAACCAGACCCTTCATCAGTACGTCGGCCTCGCCCGTAACGACGGCATTGACAGCCAGATTGACGCACTTCACGTCGTTGCTCTCGGGGATTATTTTGAAAATGTTGCAATCGATATTCTCTTCCTTGCAAACCTGCTCGATGATCTTGGGATCGCCGAACAGAATCGGCTCTACCAGACCTTCCTTATAAGCTGCATAGACGGCTGCCAGCGTGTGGGCGTCCTGACCGTAAGCGACTGCAAGGCGCTTCTTACCTTTTTTTCTTGCCTCTTCGACAATTTCACTCAAATGTTGCATGGGTTGTGTGTTTTTAATATAATTGTTTGGTTATTTATTGACGATTTCGTAAGTGTCGGTGGCGATGACCAGCTCCTCGTTGGTCGGAACGACGGCCACCTTGACCTTTGAATCCGCTGCGGAGATGATCTTGTTTTCGCCGCGAAGACCTTCGTTGATCTTCCGGTCGAAGTGCACGCCCATAAATTCGAGGCCTTCGCAGACCTCCTTGCGGGTTTCGGGCGAGTTCTCTCCGACGCCGCCCGTGAAAACGATCAGATCGACGCCGCCCATTTCGGCCGCGTATTCGCCGACGAATTTCTTGATGCGCAGGCAGTACATGTCGCGGGCGAGGATCGCACGCGGATTACCCTCTTCATAGGCTTTGTCGATGTCGCGCATGTCGCTCGAAAGGTCGGTAAGACCCAGCACGCCCGATTTCTTGTTCATCATTTCGTTCAGCTCGGCGTAGGACATGCCCTCCTTTTCGCCGATGAAGGTCACGGCGCTGGGATCGACGTTGCCGCAGCGGGTGCCCATGACCAGACCATCGACCGGCGAGAAGCCCATCGAGGTATCGTAGGACTTGCCGTTCAGCACGGCCGTGATCGAACCGCCGTTGCCGATATGACAGGTAATGATCTTGGAGTTATTGATATCCAGACCGGCGAGTTTGGCGCCTTCGCGGGCGACGAACTTGTGGCTCGTACCGTGGAAGCCGTATTTGCGGATGCCGTATTTCTGGTAGTACTCGTAGGGCAAGGCGTACATGAAGTTGGTTGCGGGAAGCGTCTGGTGGAACGAGGTGTCGAATACGGCTACCTGTTTCACGCCGGGAAGGACTTTTTCGATGGAGAGGATGCCTTCGAGGTTGGCCGGATTGTGCAGCGGGGCGATCTGGAACAGCGAGCGGATCTTCTCCTGGACCTGTTCGGTTACCAGACAGCTCTCCGGGAAAAATTCGCCGCCGTGCGCTACGCGATGACCGACGGCCTTCACTTCGTCGAGCGACCGGATTACGCCGTGCACGGGGTCGGTCAGGGCCTGAAGCACCAGGCTGATGCCCGTCGTGTGATCGGGAATCGGCTGGTGGAGCTCGAACTTCTTCTTGCCGACGGGTTTGTGCGTGAGATCGCCTTCAGGAAGGCCGATGCGCTCGACCAGACCTTTGGCGAGCAGTTTGCTGGACTGGGCTTCCATGTCGATCACCTGGTATTTGATCGAAGAACTGCCGCAGTTGAGTACTAAAATGACCATTTCAGTTGTTTTGTAAAAATTATTTTGTTGTTTCCTTGTTCGTTGTCAGCGTTTCAGCAACCGTCCCAATGCGGTGCCCAGCAGGATGCAGCACACGCATACCGCGAAATTAAGTGCAACGCAAAGTCCGGCCGCCGTGTAGTCGCCGCTTTTGAGCATCCGCACCACGTCGGAAGAAAAAGTGGAAAAGGTAGTGAATCCTCCGCAGAATCCTACGCTCAACAGCCACGACGCAGTTCCTGCGCCCAGCATCTCCAGCAAAAAGCCCATCAGCAACGATCCGGCGGCATTGACCGTGAAAGTGCCGGCCGGGAAGCCCAACAGGGACTGTTCGGCCAGCCATACGTAGGATACCAAGTACCTCGACATACTGCCCAGGGCCCCTCCGATTCCTACTGCCACGATCTCGCGGATCATTTCGTCGAAAATGCGTTTTTACTTAAGACTTTGCAAATTTACGCAAAATTTAATTACGGATCGTAAGGTTTTCCGGAATTTTTGTGATAAATTTTGGACTATCTGTGGTTAATTTTCGTATTTGTACCCCATACCCTTTACGGTCGAGATGTGTCCGTCTCCGATTTTTTGTCGGATTTTGCGGACGTGGACGTCGATCGTGCGGTCGCCGACGACCACGCTGTCGCCCCAGATGCGGGAGTAGATCTCTTCCCGGGAGAAGAGTTTTCCGGGAGAGGAGGCGAGCAGGGCGAGCAGGGCGAACTCCTTGCGGGGCAGTTCGATACGTTCTCCGTTGCGGATTACCAGATGTCGTTCCCGGTCGATGACCAGCGAAGCCGGTTTGTCGGCGGCTACCCGTTTGAGGATCGCCTGGATGCGGCTTATCAGAAGTTTGGGCTTGATCGGCTTGGAAATATAGTCGTCGGCTCCGGCTCCGAACCCTGCGAGCTGTTGCTCCTCTTCGCCGAGGGCCGAGAGAAAGACGACCATCGTCTCCTTCAGCGCCGGGTCGCAGCGCAGGGCCCGGCAGGTTTCGATGCCGTCCATCGTGGGCATCATCACGTCGAGCAGGATCAGGTGCGGCCGATGTGCCGCAGCCTGTTGCAAACCTTCGGCTCCGTTGCGGGCCGTATATACTTCGTAGCCCGCCTTGGTCAGGTTGTAACGGATGAATTCGAGGATGTCGTCTTCGTCGTCGATGAGCAGGATGCGATGACTCATAAGAGCGTGCGTAATTTTTGCGAAGATAATAAATTTATCGGCAAATCCTGTGCGGGGGCCGGAAAAATGGTTATATTTGCAAGGTTTATATGGTTTTGCAAACCGTAAGATTAAAATCAGACAAGATGGCTACTGAAAATTCTACTCTTCCTGTTTCCGGGGAACATCTCGACTCTTCCGTAGTTGAGGATACGCAGAACAATTCCGTGCCCGCAGATGGCGGGGAAACGAATGCCGCAGTTGCGGACGATACCGACGTGCCGACACAGAGTCGGGTGGACTTCGCCGACGAAGATGCAGCACTGGCTGCCGAAAACGCAGGGCTCGACCTGGGCGAGGCTTCGCCCGAGGAGGAGGCCGCAGGCGGGGACGCGGCCGGCAGCGACCTGGCGGGCAAGTCGA
>OHFX01000813.1_pt1 | contig 11313 bp, 8 predicted proteins | sample 1567691 | NCBI WGS metagenome assembly OHFX01 (sample SAMEA3879552, study PRJEB24766) | human gut metagenome | biome: human-associated habitat; feature: feces | place: USA | collected 1985/1987 | reverse complement strand
TCCGGATTAATGGTCTGTGTATTGGAAATTCCATCCAGTGCATCCTCATAGTCAAGCTTTGCAACAGAGTTCAGGGAAGCAAGAAGTCCGTTCTGCTCTGCGCCGTAGGACGGGTTAGCTCCAGGTGCCAGCGGCTCGCCTGCTTTTCTTCCATCCGGAAGAGATCCTGTAGCCTTACCATATACTACGTTAGAAGTAATTGTAAGGATAGATGTTGTTGGCTCAGAATTTCTATAAGTATGTCTCTTCTTAATCTTGTCAAGGAATGACTTAAGAAGCCATACAGCGATATCATCAGCTCTGTCATCATCATTACCATACTTAGGGAAGTCTCCCTCTGTCTTAAATGCCATAGCGATACCTGTCTCAGGATCTCTCTCTGATACAGTAACCTTAGCATACTTAATAGCTGAAAGTGAATCTACTACATGTGAGAATCCTGCAATACCTGTTGCAAATGTTCTCTTAACATCTGTATCGATAAGAGCCATCTCAGCAGCTTCATAGTAGTACTTATCATGCATATAATGGATAAGGTTAAGTACATTAACATAAAGATCTGCTAACCAATCCATCATCTTTTCAAACTTAGCAACAACTTCATCATATTCAAGAACATCTGAAGTAACTGGCTTATAAGCTGGTCCAACCTGAACCTTAGACTTCATATCTACACCACCATTGATAGCGTAAAGTAAGCACTTAGCAAGGTTAGCTCTAGCTCCGAAGAACTGCATTTCCTTACCTGTCTGTGTAGCAGATACACAACAGCAGATTGAATAATCATCTCCCCATGTTACCTTCATAACATCATCGTTCTCATACTGGATAGAAGATGTTGTAACTGAGATATGAGCAGCATACTTCTTGAAGTTCTCAGGAAGTCTTGATGAATATAATACTGTAAGGTTTGGTTCTGGTGAAGGTCCCATGTTCTCAAGAGTATGAAGGAATCTGTAATCGTTCTTAGTAACCATAGAACGTCCATCGATACCTGTACCACCAACCTCAAGAGTAGCCCATGTAGGATCTCCTGAGAATAATTCATTGTATGATGTAATTCTTGCGAACTTAACCATTCTGCACTTCATAACAAAATGATCGATAAGTTCCTGTGCCTCAGTCTCTGTAATCTTACCAGCTTCAAGATCCTTATTGATATAGATATCAAGGAATGTAGAAACACGACCTACTGACATGGCAGCACCGTTCTGTGTCTTGATAGCAGCAAGGTAACCAAAGTATAACCACTGAACAGCTTCCTTTGCTGTTGTAGCTGGCTCAGAAATATCATAGCCATATGCAGCAGCCATAGCCTTCATTCCCTTAAGAGCATTAATCTGATCTGAAAGCTCTTCTCTTAACTGGATAACATCGTTAGTCATAACTCCGCATCCACAGTTAGCCTTATCCTCTTCCTTGCACTTAATAAGATAATCAATACCATAAAGAGCAACTCTTCTGTAATCACCTACGATACGTCCACGACCATATGTGTCTGGAAGACCTGTGATGATATGAGATCTTCTTGCAGCTCTCATCTCTGGTGTATAAGCATCGAATACACCCTGGTTATGTGTCTTATGATATTCTGTGAAAACCTTGTGTAATTCAGGATCTGGTGTATAACCATAGTTCTCGCAAGATTCCTCAGCCATCTTAATACCACCATATGGCATAAATGCTCTCTTAAGTGGCTTCTCTGTCTGAAGACCTACTACCTGCTCGAGATCCTTCATTGATTCATCTATATATCCTGGGCCATAAGCTGTAAGACCTGTAACTACCTTAGTTTCCATGTCTAAAACTCCGCCCTTAGCTCTCTCTTCCTTCTGAAGCTCCTGTAATTTTCCCCAAAGCTTATTAGTTGCTTCTGTTGGACCTGCAAGGAAACTCTCATCTCCATCATAAGGTGTGTAATTGTTCTGAATGAAATCTCTTACATTGATTTCTTCTTTCCAAAGTCTTCCCTTGAATCCAGCCCACTGTGTCTTCTCAACCATTTGAATTGATCCTCCTTAAATATAATATATTTCAATGTACATTTTAAGAAAAATGTATTTCTTTTTGTACACTGTATACAATCTTAGTCAAAATAAAAATTGCCATGCATTATAGGATACTTATTGTTCCTATAAATATACATTGACAAATCCATAACAATTTGACCATGATTACTCTAACATGCTTCTGATAATAAATCAATAGGTTTAACAAGAGTATTTAATTTTGTACAATTTAAGGGGAATATCGTGAAATATTCCCCCTTTATAAATGCAGTATTTATCAGTACTTCAGGCTGTATTAATGTTATTTACCAATAAATTCCATTACCTGTCCTTCACTTATAAAACCAACACTCTTTGCCACACACTCACCACTCTTAAATAAAAGTAATGTAGGGATTGACATAATATTATATTTCTCTGCAACTGATGATTCCTCATCCACATTAATCTTTACAATCTGAACATCATCCACCTTAGCTGCAACCTGTTCAAGAACTGGTCCTAACATCTTGCATGGTCCGCACCAGTCTGCCCAGAAATCCACAAGAACCGGCTTATCCGCTTTAAGTACCTCATTATTGAATTCACTTGCTTTTACATGTTTGATTTCCATATCTTATCTCCTTTATCTTTAATAATTATTATTTCATATTTCTCCGCATATATTCAAATTTTTCTCTTCAAGCATCTGCTTAATATTCCACTTTCTATTAGTATCTGTCAATACTGCCTTAAATGATACATCAAAACTCTTCTGTCTCATTTCAAAAAGAAGCTTATCCATATGCTTATCTGTCACATCACAAAATACAATAAGACTCTCTTTATTTTCTTGTGGCTGATATCCCTCTGCATCTGATAATGATATGCCTCTTACATCATCTGCAATTTCTGCCAGAGTCCGGTCTGTATCCGACTCATTAATGAATCCGCTTATAATTCTCATATTAGATGCTGCTTTAATGATATGCTGAGGGTTCTTAACATTATATAACAATATCTTTTCCAACATTAATTATCCTTCTTTGCCTTTCTGTTAGCAATAATTTCTTTGATTTCATTAATAGATTCTTTATGTACTCTCGAAACAGCATTAGGATTTCTCTTAATAATACTTGTAATATGGCTGTATCTTCTATCAGCTCTCTCAGATAACTGTCTTCTTTCTTCAGCCACTGCTGCCATGAATTGTTCCTTTTTCTTATTAAATTCTTCTTCTGCAAATGTGGCCGTAATCTCCATTCTTCTGGCATAAATTTGAAGCTGTTCATTCTCTTTCGTAAATTTTTCAAGTGTCGCCTTAAGGTCCATAGCCTCATTAATTGAAACAGCAAAATCTGCTGCCATGTATATTGCCAGAACTACTGCAATAATATCTGCTATTGTTCTTGGAATCATAAGTACTGCTGCTTCAATGGGCTTGTGTATTACACACACAAGCAAAATAGAGAATGCTCCCCATGCAAGTGATATAAAGAAACATATATGCCCTTTAAAATTAAGTGGAAGATTGCTGTAATCCCAGTATCTTACACCAAAAAGCTTCTCCATGCAGCAGCCTGTGCAGAATTCAAGTATTGTAGATGATACCATTCCTAGAAGAAAGACCAGTGGAACAATATCTTTCACTGCAATCGTACTAATCAATATTACAATTGCCCCTGAACCATATATTGGCAGGAATGGACCATGCAGGAAACCTCTGTTTACCCACTTATGTTTCCTCACAGAAACATAGCAGCATTCCCATATCCAACCTAAAAAGCAATATATAAAGAAAAAAATAAGCCATTGCGATACAGCGTAATATCTCATAAGCATACCTCCATATTTAATCAAATGAGAATATGCTATATATACCTACTTCAGAGTTTCACAGAATTTATTAATAATAAGTGCTCTTCTGTTTCTGCTGATTTCAATATATTTGCCATTTCCCACTTTTGCAAGATTCTTCTTAATGTTAGTTATATAAGATATATTAATAAGCACTGACTGATTAATATAATGAAATCCTTCTGTAATAAGTACTCTGTAGATTTCTACAAGACTACAATACAATTCAATTTCACCAGACTCGCGTGAATGCATAGTAACTCTTCTGCCACCTCTTGCAAAATACATTATGTCCGCAACTCTCTCCTTATACACCTTTCTTGAAGATTGGTATACAAAATAACTTTCATTATCAATCTTAATTAGTTTTATCTCCAAGTAAATTTTCTCCTCTCATATATAATTCTTGCATGCCCTTCTAATTATATATGATATACAAAATATTTCAATGGAATAATTGCGCATCACTATACACAATTTGGTCGAATTTTATTATCTCTGATAAACTATCTTTCCTGAAGATATAGTATAATGTATTTTACCTGGTAATTCCCATCCGATAAAAGGACTATTAGATGCCTTTGATGCAAAATCTTCTTTCCTTACAGTCCATAGTTCTTTTTCTCCAAAGATAACTAAATCTGCTGCTGCTCCTTTAGTAATACTTCCCGGTATCATACGATAGAATTCAGCAGGATTCTTACTCATTAATTCCATAAGCTTCATTAAAGATATATGTCCCGGTTCTACCAGTGATTTGATTCCAAGTGCCAGAGATGTCTCCAGACCTGTAATTCCACTAGGTGCATTTTCTAATGGTCTGGCCTTCTCTTCATCACTATGTGGTGCATGATCTGTCACTATCATATCAATCGTACCATCTTTAATACCTTCAATTATCTTAATTCTGTCTTCTTCCGTTCTTAATGGCGGATTCATTCTGGCATTAGTTCCATACTTAAGTACCGCATCTTCTGTAAGAGTAAAATGATGTGGAGTTGCTTCAGCATGCACATCAGCACCAAGCTTCTTGGCAGTTCTGACAATTTCCACTGAATTTCCTGAGCTAATATGCTGTATACATACCGATGCTCCTGTATGCAATGCAAGAATACAATCTCTTGCAACCATAACATCTTCTGCTGTAGCAGATGCACCTCCATATTCAAGCTGTTCAGCAACTTTCCCCTGATTAACTCCTGGTCTTATTATAAACTCTGGATCCTCTTCATGAAGACTGATTGGTAAATCCAACTCTGCTGCCTTCTTCATGGCCTCTACAAGAACATGTTCATTCATAATCGGAATTCCATCATCTGTAAATCCAACAGCTCCCGCATTAGCAAGTGCTTCCATATCTACAAGTTCAACGCCTTTTAATTCCTTAGTTACAGACGCTGTCTGTAAAACATGAATCCCTGTTGTCCCACCTTTTTTCTGAATATACTCAAGAGTTTCAATATTATCAACTGCTGGTTTAGTATTAGCCATGCAGACTACACTTGTAAAACCACCCTTTGCTGCTGCTGCTGCTCCAGTAATAATATCCTCTTTATAAGTAAATCCTGGATCTCTGAAATGTACATGTGTATCCATAAGTCCTGGTGCAACAATAAGTCCCTCTGCATTAATTACTTCTGCACCTTCCATAACATTAAGATTATATCCAGTTTCCTCAATTATATTATTCTTAATAATAATATCCATAATCTCATCTGTTTTACTAACAGGATCTACAACCCGTCCACCTCTTATTATAATCACCGATGTATCCTTTGCATTACTATCATCATTATCCTGTATATCTGTACTTTCTAATACTCCTATATCCTCTAATTTAGTTCCACATTCAGAACAGAATAAGGCGTCTGGATTATTAGAAAAACCACACTTATTGCATCTCTTTTTAATTTCTGTCTGCTCATTTTTTACAGAAAATTGCATTGCAGACTCCAATCTGGAACCACAGCCAATGCAAAATACTGCATCGGGTGTTGTACTACGCATTCCGCATACCGGACATATCTTATCATCTCCACCACTCACACATCCTGTATTCTGTATATCAGTCTGCATCTGCACTGGAGCTGTATACATAACAGGTGGCGCTTGATGTGTAAACTGTACTGTTTCTGGTTGCTGCGTCTGTACCACATGTACCTGTGGCTGCATATTCTCTCTGTTTACTGCGGGTACATCTATAGAATCAGCATATTCACCAAGTATATTCCATGTCATATTCTCTGGCTGTTTAAGCAGTTCCTTTAACCTTACCATAAATGAAACATCTGAATTCATAGGTGTTCTTATCATTCTGAGTATCTCATCAAGAAAAACATTATAAAATTCACCATTATTGTAACCTGTAGCTGGATAATACAAATATAAAGCCTTTCCCGTAGCAGATTCAATTAATACAGTATCAAGTGAAACCATGACATTACCATATTCCATATTATATGCTGACATACCCGACAACGCATCGACACTACTCTTCATAAATACAGAAAAAGTATGCTGGTCTATAACCCTGTTTTTAAAAAACTCTTTAGCTGTCTCATATCCCGCTGTTCCATACTCTGCTGTAAATCCATTATTATCTGACACTATATGAAAAGGGAGAAATCCTTCTACAGCTGTATTTGAAAGTAACTCAGCCATATTCTGATTAAGCTGTTCATCTTTTGTACTCTTAACCTTAACACTCACCTGATTATTCTTGGAAACAACCTTTACTTTTCCCATAAATACATCCTCTCTTCCTGTTATCTGACTTATTATAGATATATTTCGTATTATACATCACAATTGCTTTATATGTCACTCAAAAGAAACTATCTTTGCCTTTCTGCTTATTATTCCATTAATATACACAAGAACATGCTCCTTATAGGTTATTGAATCTCTTGCATACATAAATGGTTCTTCTCTATAAAGCAGACACTTATATCCCTGTCTCTCATATTCATTCAGATTTGCTATTGCTTTTGCATGTATAACATTATGAATTTCCTGTTCTTCTCTTGAAAAAATTCTCTGTGGATAACCTGATGCCACTTCCCTCAAATCTGCTATTATTGCATCCACAAACACAGCATGTTTCCTCATTCCAAACATTGCCGCCAGCTGTATACTTCTTAACCCTGAGGTTTTCTTCTTATAAGCTTTAAGTTTTCTTCTTATCGAATTATCTTCAACTCTCTCAGCTATATCTATAAGATAATCTACAGCCTCTTCATAAACACAATCTGGATATGAAACATAATACTGGTCTGGCACAGACTGAAATCTCTTAATTGGAGGAAAATCCGCCAGTTTCATAAGCACACGTTCAGCATCATTGCATACCTCTTCTCCAAGATATCTATACTTGTCTCTTATATCAGCAAGCTGATATTCAAGCTGGCGTAAATATTCATATCCTTTTATCCAGAAATGCCCCATGCTGCCATAATTAAATAAATATGTTCTTAATTCCAGTCTGCTGAATTTTATTGTAAATATATTCTTATTCCCCTGATTAACTATAAGCATATATCCATCTTTTAACATCTGCACAGATGGTATCTGTTCCTCATCCACATCAATATATTTTCCAGTCATAACTGAATCTTTAAATACAAGAAAGCTCTCCACTGCATCATTCATAAGATAAGCAACAACCCAGTCCTTCTCCCCTTCCATATGAACAGGACAGAATACATTAAGTTCAAATACCTGCGAAAGCTTAACGAACGCATCATAATCAGAATCACGCACGTCATTTAGCATATCATTTTTATTATCTTCTGATACATAATCCACAATTTTACTCATCAATTACACATCCCTTAACATAAAGAATTGCGTGTTACTGAAACTCTGTTACATGCTTTCTCATCCACACTGGCATAAGATTTCTCTGACATTCAGGATTATAGCGATGTTTAATTGCTATAGTCTCAAAAAAGATTTTCCACATATCTGTATATTCATCATTCACATCTTCTGTCTTTGCCAGAACTGACATATCATAATCTGTAAAATATCTTATATACATCTGCCCATCAGTAGTATGAACTACAGACTTTTTTCTGTTATCATCAATTATAAGCCAGTTCTCAGAAGGCATTCTGTCAGCAAAATGTAAAGAAACTTCATATATAACATCGCTTTCTGGTTCAAGATGACACACATATACTTTGTTACCAATTGAATTAAACCTTGCAAACTCCATAAAATATCTTGTCTCGTGCAAAACCTTCCTGCGTATATCCTTAATTCTCATAACATCAGGGTCATTTCTCATAAATGTTATATCTGATCCAATCTTAAACCCTTTTATCAGAAACCTATAGGCTGTATCTAGTGCATCCTGTTCTGACGATAAACATGCATAATACACACATGCATATGCCTCTTCAGATATCTTATGTTTTATCGAGCGCACTACTTTCTTATACTCTTCTTCATTATACTCAACATATATATATTCGTCGAATAAAGAAATCTGTTCTTCTCCACGCTTTTCAAGTCTAACACATCCATGGCCTACTTTCAAAGCCTTCTCCCATGCATGATATATACAACACATCATATCTTCAAATGTATTCTCGCATGTAAATATATACATAAACAGACCTCCATATAAAAACTCTTCATTACATCCATCATATATACCAACACTTTTTATTCAAAAAGTGAAAGCTGCTGATACTTTTCATTCTGATGCGTAATCTCCCAGTTCTCCTTGTGATTATCATCAGTCAGACATTCCGTTATATATGACTCCTCTATTGGTATTCTATACATCATTCTTCCATTACATGTTATAAAATAATGTGCTCTCTTAAGTACTACACCAATCTTCTTTAATATATCAAAATCAAGCTTCGCATATCTTCTTGTCTCCACTATTCGTCTGGCAGACTTAGGACCAATTCCAGGAATTCTTAAAAGCATATCATATGATGCATTCTGTACTTCGACAGGAAACTGTCCAAGATGTCTTATTGCCCAGTCACACTTTGGATCAAGCTGTTCATTAAAATTAGGTCTGCTCTCTGACAATAATTCATCTGCCTGAAATCCATAGAACCTAAGAAGCCAGTCTGCCTGATATAACCTGTGTTCTCTTAATAGTGGAACATCTGCATCCAGCTGTGGCAATGCAGAATCCTCGTTAAGCGGTATATAAGCAGAATAAAATACTCTTTTAAGATCATAATTCTTATATAAATGCTGCGTCGTTCTGATAAGTGTAAGATCAGTTTCCGGTGTCGCGCCTATTATCATCTGTGTACTCTGCCCTGCAGGCGCAAATGGACGCTTTACACACATATCTTTAGAAACCGCTGGAAGCGACAACTTATCTCCTGATTCCAATGCTGTCCTCTGTGTTCCTGATAATGCTGCTTGACCGTTATCCGTCCCATTCTGGTTGAATATGCTTCCTGTCAGATATCTGTTAATGCTGCCTCTTTCCATTCGTGCCTCTTTTCCCAATGCCAGTCTGTTAGCCGCAATTGTACCTGTAATCTTTTCCATAGGCTCAAGAATAGTCTTAAAACTCTTATTAGGAGCAAGCTTAGAAAGACTCTGTGCTGTAGGCAGTTCCAGATTAATACTTACCCTATCTGCAAGATACCCAGCCCTTGAAAGCAGCTCATCTGGTGCTCCTGGTATAGCCTTAACATGTATATAACCATTAAATCTATACTTAGTCCGTAAAAGCATCAGTGTTTCACATATTCTTTCCATAGTATATGACGGATTCTTCAAAACCCCAGAGCTTAAGAATAATCCTTCAATATAATTACGCTTATAAAACTCTATAACAAGCCTGCATAATTCATCAGGTGTAAATGTAGCCCGCGGCACATCATTAGAGCATCGGTTCATGCAGTATTTGCAATCATACACACAATGATTAGTCATTAAAACCTTTAGAAGCGAAATGCACCTGCCATCAGCACCAAAACTATGACATACACCGCATGCCACGCTGTTCCCAAGGAAGCCTTTCTTTCCCTTCCTGTCTACTCCACTTGATGTACATGCAACATCATACTTGGCAGCATCTGCCAGAATTTCTAATTTCTCCATAGTTGTAAGATCTGAATGTAATTCGAACATATGTTTATTATAGAAACATATGTTCGGTATGTCAAGCATTTTAATCAAAAAAAATAGAGCCATACCTTATCAGTATGGCTCCGTCTTTTTCAGAACAAATGCATCAACTATTTTCTTTACTGTGGCAATTTCTTCCGAACTGCACATCTTCAATTCATCAATTATATCTATACTTGCTCTATTTCCACGCATATTTCCTAACATCAGATAATCTGGCGTTACATTAAGATAATTACATATATCTACAAACAAAGTTATGCTGCAATTGGTTCTTCCACCTTCAATATTAGAAAGATATGTCTGCGACACACCCAGCTCTTTAGCCATTTCCGTCTGTTTTATACGCATTTCCTTTCTTCTCTGCTTAAGTCTGGGTCCAATATTTATAATTCGTTCTTTCATAACTTCCTCACACGAACTCTTTCAAATTATTGATAAAATTCATTATTATTTCCTGATCTTTCTGAGACATGCTGTCAAATATATAATCAAGAAGCCGGCCTCTGACATCATACAGATTTAAATACATAGATGGGACATAACCATACAAATCGTAAAGTCTTATAAGAACCATTGCATCCGGAAGTTCCTTATTATTCTCAATTTTGCTGTATTTAAATCTTGATATTCCCAGATTATCTGATATAACCTGTTGGTCAGTTATACCATTGACATCTCTAATACATTTTAACATAGAATCCTTAGTTGAATCCTTGTCAATAGATTTAAGCAGTCTGATATACTTTACAGTTTCATCTGAAAAATCAGCTATCTTCTTCTCACACATATAAAGAATATGCTCACTCACAACGCCTCTTACATATTCCTTCTTTGATTCTTCACCAAATGTCTCTATTTCTGAAGAAATCACATACCTACATGGCTTTTCATCGACATCAACTAACATCTTGTCAATATCCGCTCCTGAATCAGAAAATTTTCTGAGGTCAATGCCTGACACCATGCTCCTTCCCGCTTCCCTGTTAGAATACTCTGGTGTAGTCATGCCAACCCGCACAGCCATTTTCGCCTGATCGTAGTCCATTAATTTTCTATATATGCTCATTCTTTTGCAAAATGCTTTGTAACGATCTGTATACTCCATAGCAACCCCTGTACATTAGTATGATTACTATTAAATTTTAGTATACGCACATTCCGCACATATATAGCGTTTGTTGCGAATTAGATTAGTGCAAATGTTTATGTGCAATTAATGATAACATCTTGATTTTATCATATCGGAATAAATTTCTTAGTGTATAGAATAATATTTGTGACAGATAATAAAAACGTTGCAAAATATCACTAAAATGCATTTAAGACATTCAAAAGTACAGTTGAGACATAAGCC
>OHFX01000795.1_pt1 | contig 11496 bp, 8 predicted proteins | sample 1567691 | NCBI WGS metagenome assembly OHFX01 (sample SAMEA3879552, study PRJEB24766) | human gut metagenome | biome: human-associated habitat; feature: feces | place: USA | collected 1985/1987 | reverse complement strand
TGGTGAAAGATGCACTGCAGCTTCCGGTAAATGAAAAATTCGTGGCACAGAGAAAAGGTGTCTTGAATCCGCAGACACTTTCGAAGGAAGAACGGGCGGCATTGATTAAAGAAAATCCAACATACGGAAACATTATCTGCAGATGTGAAACGGTGACAGAAGGAGAAATTATTGACGCAATTCAGCGTCCTTTGGGAGCACGTTCATTAGATGGTGTGAAACGTCGGACAAGAGCAGGAATGGGACGTTGCCAGTCGGGCTTTTGCTCACCGAAAACGATGGAAATTCTTTCGCGCGAACTTGGAATTGATATGGCGGAAGTGACAAAATCAGGCGGCGAATCAAAAATTATCGTAGGAATCAATAAAGATCATCTGTAGAAAGAGGAGGCATATACATGAAATCATATGATATTGTGATTGTAGGAGGAGGACCGGCAGGACTTGCTGCTGCGGCTTCTGCAAAGGAACACGGAATTGACAGCATCTTAATTTTAGAAAGAGACGGGCGTCTCGGCGGCATCTTAAACCAGTGCATCCACAACGGCTTCGGCCTGCACCGCTTTGGCGAGCAGCTCACCGGCCCGGAATACGCAGGCCGCTGCATTGAACTGCTGCGCTCCACCGGTGTCCGGGTGGAGCTGGGCACGATGGTGCTGGAAGTCACCCCGGACAAAAAGATCCACTGCGTCAGCCGGGAAAAGGGCTATCAGATTTTGGAAGCCAGAAGCATCATCCTCTGCATGGGCTGCCGGGAACGCACCCGCGGTGCCATTGGCATCCCGGGCACCCGCCCCGCCGGCATCTACACCGCCGGTGCGGCCCAGCGCTATGTCAACATGGAGGGCTATCTGGTAGGCAAGCGGGTGCTCATCCTCGGCAGCGGCGACATCGGCCTGATCATGGCCCGCCGCATGACGCTGGAGGGGGCCAAAGTACTGGCCTGCGTGGAGGTCATGCCGTATTCCGGCGGCCTGACCCGCAACATCGTGCAGTGCCTGCAGGACTTCGACATCCCCCTGTATCTGTCCCATACCATCGTGGATATTCAGGGCAAGGCCCGCGTGGAAAAGGCCACCGTTGCCAAGGTGGACGAAAACCGCCGCCCCATCCCGGGCACCGAGATGGAATTTGATGTGGACACCATCCTGCTCAGCGTCGGCCTGATCCCGGAAAATGAGCTGACCCGGCAGGCGGGCATCCCCATGGACCCCCACACCAAAGGCGCAGTGGTCTACGAGAATATGGAGACCGGCATCCCCGGCGTGTTCGCCTGCGGCAACGTGGTGCACGTGCATGATCTGGTGGACTTCGTTTCCGGCGAAAGCGACCTTGCCGGTGCTTCTGCGGCGGCCTATGTTTTAAAGGGCGAAGCCTCCGATACGGTTGTGCTTGACCTTGTGCCGGGCAATGGCGTGGGCTACACCGTGCCGCAGCGGGTGCGCCCCGCTGATGTGGACAGGAGCGTGAACATCTCCTTCCGTGTGCGGCAGAACTACGGTCCCAGCCAGATCACCGTGACCTGCGGCGGCAGGCAGTTGGCCCGGTTCAAGCGCCAGCGCATGGCTCCCGGCGAGATGGAGCACATCGCACTGCCCAAAGTCCTGCTGGAAAAAGCAGACGGCCCGCTGACCGTTGCGGTAGAGGAGGTTATTGCAGAATGAGCAGCATCAAAGAAGTCATTTGCATCTGCTGTCCCTGCGGCTGCCACTTGCAGGTAGACCCGGAAAATGATTATAATGTAACTGGAAACGCCTGCCCCAACGGTGCCGCCTACGGCAGGGAAGAGCTGACCCATCCCACCCGCATCATCACCAGCACCGTGCGGGCGGAGGGCGGGCTGTACCCGCGCTGCCCGGTAAAGACTGCGCAGGCCGTGCCCAAAGAGAAGATGACCGAGGTCATGGCTGCGCTGGACCGCGTCACCCTGCACGCCCCCGTCCGCACCGGACAGGTGGTGCTGGCAGATGTGTGCGGCACCGGCGTGGACGTTGTGGCAACGCGAAATCTGTGATACACACTCCTGAAACGATACGGAGGGAGCAAAAGCATGAGTACAAAATATGTTCTGGCGCTGGATCAGGGAACCACCAGCAGCCGTGCCATCCTGTTCGACAATGAGCAGAATATCATTGCGGTGCAGCAGCGCGAGTTTGAGCAGATCTATCCGCAGCAGGGCTGGGTGGAGCACAACCCCATGGAGATCTGGTCCACCCAGTATGGAGTTATGAACGAGGTGGTGGCCCAGAGCGGTGTCGATGCCCACGATATCGCCGCCATTGGCATCACCAACCAGCGGGAGACCACCATCCTGTGGGAAAAGGCCACCGGCCGCCCCATCTATAACGCCATCGTCTGGCAGTGCCGCCGCACGGCACCGCTGGTGGATGAACTGCTGCAGCAGCCCGGCATGGCAGACTACATCCGGGAGAACACCGGCCTGATGCCCGATGCCTATTTCTCCGCAACGAAGATCAAGTGGATCCTGGACAATGTGCCCGGTGCGCGGGAACGGGCCGAGGCAGGGGAGATCCTGTTCGGCACTGTGGACACATGGCTAGTCTGGAAGCTGACCGGCGGCAGAGTGCATGTCACCGACCGCACCAACGCCAGCCGCACCATGCTGTATAACATCCGCACGCTGGACTGGGACGACACCCTGCTCAAAGCGCTGGATATCCCGCGCTGCATCCTGCCCCGCGTGACGGATTCCAGCGAGGTCTACGGCACCACCGATCTGTGCGGTGTGCAGATCCCGGTGGCCGGCATTGCCGGTGACCAGCAGGCTGCGCTGTTCGGACAGAGCTGCTTTCGCAAGGGCGAGGCCAAGAACACCTACGGCACCGGCTGCTTTTTGCTGATGAACACCGGCGACACCATCTGCCGCAGCCGGAACGGCCTGATCTCTACCATCGCCATCAGCCTGAACGGTAAGGTGGAGTACGCGCTGGAGGGCAGCGTCTTTGTGGGCGGTGCCGTCATCCAGTGGGTGCGCGACGGCCTGCGCATGATCCAGGAGAGCCGCGATGCGGAATACTATGCCCAGAAGGTGCCGGATAACGGCGGCATTTACATCGTGCCGGCCTTTACTGGTCTGGGTGCACCGTACTGGGATATGTACGCCCGCGGTGCCATTGTGGGCATCACCCGCGGCACCACCCAGAACCACATCATCCGCGCGGCAGAGGAGTCCATTGCCTACCAGAGCGCGGACCTCGTGGCTGCTATGGAAAAGGACACCGGCGTGCCCATCACCTCGCTGAAGGTGGACGGCGGTGCCTCCCGCGACCAGTTCCTGATGCAGTTCCAGGCTGACATCCTGAACAAGACCGTGCTGCGCCCGGCCATCCGGGAAACGACTGCTCTGGGCGCTGCCTATCTGGCGGGCCTTGCCACCGGCGTATGGAAGGACCGGGACGAGATCCGCAGCCTGTGGCACTGCAATATGACCTTTGCCCCGCAGATGGACGAGACCGAGCGCACCCGTCTGCTGGCCGGCTGGCACAAGGCTGTGGGCCGAAGCTGCGACTGGGCAGAGCATTGATAGTTTTCGCCCGACTTTATGGTTCGCGCACAAAATATTTTTTAATTGTTTATTTTCTATTGACATTTTGTTACAAAACGCTATACTAGAAGCATCCCAAGAGAAGTGAGATGGGGATGCACTGTATCGTCCAGATGCAGTGTGTCCCCATTTTTATTACGGAAAAATCAGATTCAAAAAGGAGGTCCCCCATATGAACGAGAAAAAACTTTCAAGGCCGCTGATCAGTCTCATCGTCAGCATCGCGCTCATCATCGTAGGCATTGCCGGTTCTTTCATTTTACAGACGAACTCCGGCAAAACGACCATCCGGAACGTTACCATTGAATCCGAATCCGGTCATACCCTTGCGATGGATGTTTATATTCCGGAAAACGCCACCGCTGAAACGCCTGCGCCCGCTATTTTTGTACAGCATGGCGGAAACAACAACAAAGAAGAAATGCAGCATTACTGCATTGAGCTCGCCCGCCGCGGCTATGTTGCGATCGGCGTGGATATGTACGGCATGGGCGAAAGCGAACCTCTGCCGGACTCCGAATGGCTCACCCAGGGCCGCGGCCTTTATGATGCGGTACGCTACGGCGTGACTCTGCCCTACGTTGATACCGACCGAGTTTCGCTGCTGGGCTACTCCCGCGGTGGCAAGGCAGCTGGCGAAGCACTGCAGTGCGATAACGACAGTCTGAATGTTGTCAAGGCCATTTTCCTGATCCACAGCGATCCCATCGTGCGTAACAGCGAGGGCTACACCGATGTTTACGGTGCCCGAGATGTCGCAGTTCTCGCAGACAAGAACGACGAGTTCTTCTTCTCGGAAAAAGCTAATGATAACGGTACCTATTCCAACGACGCCAACAAGTATGCAGCCAACCTTTCCAGCCCGGCAGAATATGTGATCAACAACAGTGCACAGTCCTTCCTGTATTTCGGTATCGACCCCGCAACCACCAGTGAACAGCGCGTGGCAGAGACCGTTTATGAGCAGGATTACGGCGGAAAGACCGGAAGCCGCCAGATCTTTGTTTCTAACGAGACGCATATGGCTGGTTGGTGGTCCCCGCTGGTCATGAACCGTGTGTTGACCTTCTTTAACCGTGTTATGCCCACTGGCACTGCTCTGAGCGCCAGCAGCTACACCTATACCATCTGGAACATCTTCAAGATCATCGCCCTGTCCGGTCTGCTGCTGTTTGCCGGGTCTCTGATGGTCTGGCTGGTCAGCTCCGTCAAGACATTCCAGTGTGCCGACAATGGAGAGCAGGACCTTCGCCCAGTTGGCGATAAGAACGCAGTTGCATGGTTCTGGGGCATCCAGATCATCAGTGCCGTCCTGTCCATCCTCATTATTCGATTCCTGAACAAGCAGGGACTGGCATCTTACCGTGATGCACTTTTCCACTCGGCCAACCCTGCGTACCACGGCCTGATCTCTCTGCTGTGCGGCGCACTGACTCTTGTTCTGTGCACGGTGTGGTACATGGCCTACGGCAAAAAACACGGTTTCTCCTTCCGGAATACCGGCATCGCTATTTCCGGGCATGCACTCCTCAAATCCATCGGCGCGGCCCTGCTTGCAGTCTTTGCCCTGATCCTGATGGTTTTTGCCGTCGACTATTTTGTGGATGTGAACTTCCTGATCGTTTACTGGGGCTTTATGAAGTTTGGAGCCAACCGCATCCCGGGTATGCTCCTTGTTGTACCCATGTATCTCGTGTACTACATTGTCATGTCCATCAGCGTCAACAGTTTTAACTTTAGCACGGCGCTCGGCAAAAACAATCTGCTTTCTAACCTTCTGATCAGCTTTATCGCATCGGTTCCCACTCTGTTCATCCTCTGCTACGTTTACGGCATCTTCAAGGCTACCGGCTCGAACCCGATGTTCGGCGGTCTGGCTTCTGCCGCAACTGCAGTGTATGCGCTGCCCGGCTTCATCTTTGTTGCGATCCTGATTTGTCGTCTCCTGTACCAGCACACAGGCAATCCCTACCTTGGCGGCATCTTCTGCGGCGTTCTTGCAGCTGTCAGCGAGTGGGGCATCTGCGAGATTCGCGTGCACACCCCCGGAACACAGTACGCTGGCACTGCTCTGGTCTACGCACTGATCGCGATCGGCTTTGTAGTTACCATAGCATGCGCTGTACTGCTGAAGAAAAATAATGCAGCCGTGCAGGCACATAAATAATGCCTCTTTAATCCTCTTTACAAACCCCTCAATTTTTTATAAACTTGGTTTGCGCATGGTGCGGCCCTTTTAGAGTTTTCTGAAAGGGCCGTATCTTCTGATTGCTCCCTATCTCTGTAAATCTGGCTCGAAAGGAGTCTTACCCAATGCATCCTCTTGCCGAAACCCTGCTGGACGAACCGGTGATCGCCGCTGTGAAAACGGACGAAGCCCTGACTGCTGCGCTGGCTTCGCCCTGCAGTGCCGTTTTTCTGCTGGCGAGCACCCTGCTCACCGTAGACGGTCTGGTGCACCGCATACATGATGCCGGAAAACTGGCCGTGGTTCACATCGACCTTGTGGACGGCCTTTCGTCGCGGGAGATCGCGGTGGACTCCCTCAACGCCCTGTGCCACCCGGACGGCATCATCTCCACCCGCCCGACCCTGATCCGCCGGGCGCGCCACCGCGGCCTGCTGACCGTCCAGCGGGCATTCATCCTGGATTCCCTCTCGCTGACCAGCCTGTCCGGCCAGCTGGAGCAGGGCAAGCCGGATTTTGTCGAGATCCTTCCCGGCATCATGCCCCGGGTCATCGCCGAGATCAGCGCCCGCACACAGGTGCCTGTCATTGCAGGCGGCCTGCTGCGGGACAAAGCCGACGTCATGGCCGCCATGCGCGCAGGTGCCGCCGCAGTTTCCACCTCTGCGCCCTCCCTGTGGGATATCTGAGCCAGAACAAGATCCCAGCTGAAGTACGAAAAGCATAATCGTATCCTGGTGTTTTATTGGATATGCCCGCCCACCGATGGAGTCGGATCTCCACGGTGAGCGGGCATTTTTTCGTTTTCATTCGATTCGAGTGAATCTATTCAGCCTGCGGATTAACTCGATAATTTAAAGCAATCCTACAAGTCGCAATCCCCTTAAAGTCTTTCTGCTTCCTGCATCTTAGCATCATACTGGATGGCAGAGATCGGCACGAAGCCCTCGATCATATCCAGTTTGCTGTTGACAAGGTCATCATACACATCTTTGATGGACAACGTAATGGAAGGCTCCTGCTGTTCATTTGCAATTACGCTTTCCACCAGTGCTTGTTTGTTTTTCAGTTTCCACGCCATATCAGGCAGGAAGTGATAATTTTCAATCATGTGCAGAATGATGTTTGCCATAAAATTGCCGCAGATGCTGCTCAACTCGATATAAATCGCTCCGGCATCCTCCACGGAAATTTGTGCGATGCTCATCAGGTAATCAGCCAGAGTCGTTTGCGTATCGTTCAAAATTCCCTGACTTGCCATCCTGCGTTGCAGGATATTCATTTTTCGATAGTCCTGAATTATACCGGTTTTTATCATTACATTCCACTACTTTATGCCGTCACATGGGTGGCATTCTCTTTCACCGAATTGATCGTATCCATCAGTTCACTCCCTGTTTTTCCATCAAACAGGCGGGTAAACAGGATGGGTTTCATCAGCACCGCTTTGCTTTCCACATAACCGTTCTGCTCGATGTAATGAATGACCTTCTGCACGAACGCGATCTGCTTTGCATTCAGCGATTCGTCGTTGATGAACTTGGAAAATGCCTGCATGGCAGCATCGTGGTCCAGCTTTGCCACTTTACGCACCAGCAGACCAAAGGGTGTATCCCGAAACTCCCGTGCATAGTCCTCTTTGCTGCCCAGCTCACAGGTAAAGATATGTTCCAGCTCGGTATAGTCGCCCCGGGAAAGCGGAATGTTCTGGGTCAGCTTGTGGATAGCCAGCGTATCGCTGCGGTGCTCCATGATATAGCGGTTCACACGTTCCCGGTACTCGCCGAAATCGTAGCCGGAATCCAGCGCTTTGCCCTCGGTCTGTTCCAGTACCGGGTCGGCAAGGGCCGTGTAGACAGGCTTTTGCCCTTCTACACCGTCCACCAGAAACTTGATGAGTTCCCGCAGCTCCTGCCGCATTTCCTCAAAGCGGAGAAGGTCATGCGAGGTCAAAAATTCGTCTGTCTGCACCTCGCGGATGAGCGGCAGCTTTGCCTGCACCTGCGGGATGGTAGCCTTCCCTTCCAGCATTGCCGCCGTGCTGCGCAGCTGTTTCTGGGCGCGGCCCAGCCCCGGCAGACCTTCCAGTTCGCAGAGCAGCAAGCCATACACAAAGTTATCGAACCGCTTGGCGGCTTCATCTTTGTCGTCCAGCGAGATGAGCGGTGCCACCTCTTTCATCAGCGTTCCCTTGTCCGTTTCGGTCAGGCTGACAAAGGCTTCCGGCTTTTGATAGTGTTCCACGGCCTGTCGGTGCAGCCGCACGGATACCAGCTCTGGATTCAGCGCTCCCACTTCGGCACGGCAGGTCTCCGTTAAGATCTTGCGCCAGTTCTGGTATTTTTCGTCCCCATAGGCTCCATCCTGCAGCGCGGCGGCGATCCGCACCTGCTTGCAGAAAATGCTCTCGGACAGGCTTTTGGTGTCCGCGCTCTCGTAGCCGTTGGGTTTCTGACGGAAAAATTCAAAGTTGCCGCAGTAGTCGAAGATCAGAAACCGTCGTTTGCCCGTATATTCGCCGTCGATGGCATCCACGCAGGCAAGGGATGGGCAGAGCCGCGTACCACGGCCGATCATCTGCCAGAACTTCGTTTTGCTGCGTACTTTTTTGAAGAACACCAGATTCACGCACTCCGGCACATCAATGCCCGTATCCATCATATCCACCGAGACCGCAATAAACGGCGGCTTGTCCGGCTGCTTGAAGTCGTCAATGATGGACTGTGCATAGGCGTCATCGCAGACCACCCGCTGGATGAATCCCGGGTACTGGGTCTCCAGCTGCGGGTAGAGCTTGCCAAAGCGTTCCCGGATAAACTCCGCATGGCGCTTGTTCTGGGCAAAGATAATGGTCTTGCCGATGCGGTCGCCGCCTGCCGTCTGGATGCCCCGTTCCATCAAGTCTTGCAGCACCGTGTCCACGGTGTTGGCGTTGAAGATGAACTTATTCAGCTTTTCGGACGGGATGAAGGTGGGCAGGGTGTCGTCCTCGGCAAAATCGTCCTCGTAGCGGGCCTTATCCTCCGGTGAAAGCTGGTCGTAGTGGATGCCCTCTTCCGTGAATTTCGTCTTGACCTCGTAGTTGTAGTAAGGCACCAGCACATGGTCGGTGTAGACCGCCGTATCGTAATCGTAGGCGTAGGTGGGGATGCCGTGTTCCATCTCGAAAAAGTCGTAGGTGTTGCGGTCTACATCGGTTTTCGGGGTGGCGGTCAAGCCAACCAGAACGGCATCGAAATAATCAAAAATGGCGCGGTATTTCTTGAAAATGCTGCGGTGGCTCTCGTCCACGATGATAAGGTCAAAGTGGGCGGGCGAAAACAGCGGCACGCCGTCCTTGGTCTTGGCGTTGTCGATGGCGTTGAGCATAGTGGGATAGGTGGAAAACACGATGCGCGCGGCCTTATCGTCCTTAGAGGAGCATAGGTTGCACAGCGACTGGTCGGGCAGATACTTCTTGAAGTCGTCCTTTGCCTGCTTGACCAGCGCGGTGCGGTCCGCCAGAAAGAGCACGTTGGTCACATGACCGCCCCGGCTCAGCACATCGGTCAGGCTGGATGCGGTGCGGGTCTTGCCCGTGCCAGTAGCCATGACCAGCAGATTGCGCCGGAAGCCCTGCGTAATATGGGCGCAGACTGCCCGGATGGCGTTTTTCTGATAGTAGCGGTCGGTGATTTTATCGTCAATTTCGATGGTGTCCAGCGGCTTTTTCTCGGTGCGGCGGTTCATCAGCTTCTGCAAGTCGTCCTTGCAGAACACCCCGCTCACGGCACGCTGCGGGCCGCTCTGCTCATCCCAGAAATAGGTGGTGTAGCCGTTGGTGGTAAACAGCATCGGACGGCGGCCAAACTTCTGCTCCAGACAGTCTGCATAAAGCTGAGCCTGCTTGCGCCCGATGTTGGGGTCTTTGGTGCTGCGCTTGGCTTCAATGACCGCCAGCGGCAAGCCGTCCTTGCCCATCAGCACATAGTCCGCATAGCCCTTCTGCCCCAGCACGCCGTTCATGTTGTCCACTTCGTACTCGGTGCGCACATCGGCATCCGGCCCGGTGAATTTCCAGCCCATGGCCTTGAGGTCGATGTCGATGATCTTCTGCCGCGTCTCGGCCTCGGTGAGGTCTGCGGCGGTGAAACTGCGGCTCTGCTGGTTCTGCTGTTTGCTGGCCGTGTATGCCGCCGAAAGACTCTCCACCTGCTTGCGCAAGGCTTCCAACTCGGCATCCTTCTGGGTCAGCAGGCTTTCCTGCTCCCGGATCTTCTTTTCGTCCAGCGCTACCTTTTCGCCGGGGATGGCTGTTTCATCAAAGGAGCGCTCCACATAGTCCGTGCCGTAGCAGTAATCCACCCATTGGATGAAGTCGAACAGCCCCCGCAGGCTGAACACTGCATCCGCCGCCGACACACTATGCCCCGTATGTACCGCCAGATTGCCCGCCTTCACGATGCTGGGCAGCACGCTCCACACATTGCGGTCCACCGCGAACCGGAAACTCGGCTCGTGCAGCAGGGATTGCAGATTGTCCTTGTAGGGCATCGTGATGGTTTTATCTGCCGCATACACCCACTTCACCGCCAGCTCCAACGCCTTCCGGCATCCCACCGCGCACATCGCCGGGGAGGTGGAGAACACTTTCTCAGCCTCGATGGCAGAATTGGCAAAGAGGGAATATTCGGGTTTGGTTGCCAAAAAGGTAAAGTTGGACATAAAAGCACCTTCTTTTGAGTCACACACCACGCATCGCTCGAACCGTTTTAATTGCCACATCATCCATTGCTTTTGCTGTATTGACTTCAATAGCCTCAGCAATACCTTCAATTAGAAGATTTACAAGCTCGTCTATATAATCATTGTTAATATAGTATTTTAGGTCTGGGTTGTCATTCATCCTATTTTTTATAATATCACAAATCTGTTCTTTAGAATAACCGTATTCTGTCACCCTTCATACCTCAAATCAACGTATTTAATATATTTTGTTAGAATTTCTATCATCTCGGTTTGCTTTTTGATATATAACATTTTCATACAGTCCGCTTCTAGTATTTTTTGATTTTTCCGGCAGTTGTCGTTAAAGTTCCTCAGTATTTTTATATCATAGCTGTTCCTCAATCCATTCATTCTTTTATTTAGTTTTTCTAATGCAATTTCTTTGTCTGGCTCCAAAACAATTGCAAGATTCCACTCACCCATTGAGGAATAGCCTTCTGGCTCTATGCCAAATTTGATTTGAGACTCTTTCCAACACCCATTCAGTTCCCTTATAGCAACTTGTTTTATTGCTATAAAATCTTCTGCAACCTGTTGGAGCTGAGTCATCTTTTCTGCAATGATTTTTGGTGTTTCGAGAAAACGACTATCATCTTTTATCTTAGTCCATATGCAAAACTCTATCATTGGTTCATACGATGGACGGTCATTATTAAGTTTTACACTCGTAGGGTATGGATATTCTTTTAGAGTCCGGTCATTTTTTATAAGTTCATCATAGAGTGGCTTATAAATGATATTTTTCTTTAGCACTTCACGCTGAGCCTTGTTTTGCATTTTTGCAACCCACACTGACCCTGCCAACGAAAAGAATCCTCCAATAAATGCTCCCAAAAGGGTTCCTGTAACTCCGATAGCTTCAGAAGAGAACTTTATTTTTGGAATTTTAATCTTATTTCCAAATAAAAACACAAGGATTATAGTAACACCATTTCTATCTGATTTTTGGACTGAATTGAACGTAAATACGTGAAATG
>OHFX01000794.1_pt1 | contig 11501 bp, 7 predicted proteins | sample 1567691 | NCBI WGS metagenome assembly OHFX01 (sample SAMEA3879552, study PRJEB24766) | human gut metagenome | biome: human-associated habitat; feature: feces | place: USA | collected 1985/1987 | reverse complement strand
AACAAAGAAATAGCCGTGGGAGTGTTAACAGCATTCCCACCTCGTTTGTCAAAAAGCGCATTTATTATAGCATCTGAACGGAGAACTTTCAACAGCAGTCGCAGAATATTCGTGCGTTTACGGAGAATTATCTTGTTTTTTCGACAGGAACGTGGTATCATGGAGGCACACTTATAAGATTTCGGCGAAACCAAAGCTCGTTGCACAGAAACAGGTTTATTATTATGGGGTGCCCATTATGGAAGTAAGTTATAAAAAACTATGGAAACTGCTTATCGACAAAGATATGAAAAAGAAAGATTTGCAGTCTGCCGCAGGTATTAGTTGGTCGTCCGTGACAAAGTTGTCCAAGGGCGAAACGGTCAGCATGGAAGTCCTTATGAAAATCTGCAAGGTTCTCAACTGCGACATCGGAGACATCATGGAGCTGCTACCGGAGGAAGCTCCAGAATCCTAAAAGAGAGGTTTGTATGGCGAAAAATCAACGTGATTTTTTCAAGAAGAAAAACGAGTGGTCTGAAATTAAGGATACGCTTCTTAGATGCTACTTGCCCCAGTATTTCCAAAAGCTCCTTGTTTCAGGGAAGCCGATTTTCTATATTGATTGCTTTGCTGGCAAAGGCAAGTTTGACGATGGAAATGATGGCTCCCCACTGATAGCAATGCAAATCATAAACGAGCGGTTAGGCATGAGCAGAATATCCCGAAAGAACAATGCAATCGTGCCTTGCTTTATTGAGCTGAATCACGCTGCAGACTTGGAACAGAACCTGATGCTGCATCCTTATCAGTATGGGACACCACAGGTAGTTGACGGGAAATTCGAGGATAATATCCGTGGCTTATTAAAGGATAAACGCGGATACAATGTCTTCCTTTACATTGACCCATATGGAATACAAGCACTTGATTCGCAGCTCTTTGATGAGATTGGCACATACGGATTTCGTTCCTTTGAGATGCTCATCAATTTCAATTCCTTCGGTTTCTTCCGAGATGCCTGCCGTGTGATGAAAGTAGATATTTCTCAGGATGATGCCTTGATGGGCCTTGATGACTTGGTTGAATATGAGCCAACAACGGTAACAGCATCTCCTCAGTCAGAGAATTTGTTGACGCGAATCGCCGGTGGAAACTACTGGATGGATATCGTCAGGGATTTTCAAATGGGTCGCATCGACGGGTATCAGGCAGAACGCAGGTTATCAGCAGAATACAAACAGCACCTGAAGCAGAAGTACAAATATGTGTTGGACATGCCCATCAGACTGAAACCTGGTCAGAGGCCCAAGTACCGGATGATACATGTTTGCGACCATGAAGACGGCTGTTTTCTTATGGCTGAAAACATGCAGCGTCGAAAAGATGAGCTGTTTGTCAACATCCAGCAAAACGGTCAATTGTCCCTCTTTAATATGATGAGCACCGTAACATCCACAGTGGAAAATGATATTTTGACGCAAGAAGAGATAGAGCAGATGGTTCTGGCCCATATCCATCAAATGACAAGTGAGACGCATATCACGGTTTTTCTTGCTGATTTTTGTAATGAATACGGAGTTATCTGCCCATTCAGGATGATATACGAGATTCTCACAAAACTCGAAAATGCTGGAACGATTGATATCGTAAGAGACCCAGCGTTAACAGCCGCAGGAAAGAAAAGAACGTTCTGGGAAGAGAAAGCTGGCCAGACCGTAATTGTTAGGAGGCGCACATAATGAAGCACGTAAAAGGATTCATAACGCGGAAAACCATGCTCTATGAGACGGGAGTGGAGTATGGCGATTACACCATGAATCATGTGCTCGGCTGTGCGCACGGATGCAAGTATCCTTGTTATGCGTTCCAACAGAAAAAACGGTTCGGTAACGTAAAAAGTTATGAGGAATGGTTACAGCCATATCTCGTTTCAAACACATTAGAGCTCTTGGACAAAGAAATCCCAAAGCTGAAAGACAATATTAAATCGGTACAGCTCTGTTTCACGACCGACCCTTTCATGTATGGATATGACGAAATAAGGAACATGAGCATTGCCGCCATTAGAAAACTAAACGAGGCAGGCATTATCTGTACTACATTGACGAAAGGCATCCTTCCGATAGAGCTGAAAGAATGCTCATTGAGAAACGAACATGGTATCACACTAATAACGCTTGATGAGGATTATCGACGTAAAATGGAGCCCGGAGCAGCCTCGTGTGAAGAGCGCCTCGCTGCATTACGGGCATTACATGATGCCGGGTGCAGGACATGGGTAAGTATTGAGCCGTATCCAACACCAAATCTCATAGAGCAGAACCTTCATGACCTGCTTGAATCCGTTGGTTTTGTTGACCGGATTATATTTGGACGCACGAACTATAGCAAAGAAGTGAGTGCATACACTGCACACAAACATTTTTATAATAAATGTGCTGCCGAGGTGGTTCAATTCTGCCAGGAGCGAAACATCAGCTATCACATCAAAGAGAAGACAATCACGGAAGAGTAATCTCCAGAGAAAGACACAGGAGGCAAAAAACGCATGGCTGCTTTAGACGATTTGATTAGCCGGATTCCGGACGAGTCCCTGCGTGAGCGGATTCGCACAGAGATGAAGCGGGCCAATCGCCAGAAGAAATTTGGCCTGGTATTTGAAGAGCATCTGCCGGAGGCCACACCGCTTTACGATATCCCGGTAAAGCGCGGTTCTGTCGTGGCCACGAAGGACGGGCAGGTCACAGACATCTACTATGTAGAGAAAATCGAGGATGGACAGGCTGCCTGCTTCCACAAGGCGTCCAAGGAGCGCGTCGCGCTTCCTGTGGATGCGCTGGTTTGCGTGGCCCAATTCGGTGAGCCCATCTATCCCTATCTGCAGCCGCTGGATAGCGTCTGCAATGCGCCGGACAGCGACCTGTGGCACACGCTGATTGAAGCGGACAACTACCATGCGCTCCAGCTGCTGGAGTACCTCTATGCTGGAAAGGTGGATTGTATCTACATCGACCCGCCCTATAACACAGGGGCGAGAGACTGGAAATATAATAACGACTATGTGGATGGCAACGATACCTATCGGCATAGCAAGTGGCTTTCCATGATGGAGAAGCGACTGAAACTTGCCAAACGTCTCCTGAATCCTACCGACTCGGTTATGATAGTCACCATCGATGAAAAAGAGTACCTGCATCTTGGGTGCTTGTTGGAAGAAATGTTTCCTGAAGCAAGTATCCAAATGGTTAGCTCAACAATCAACGGAAAAGGCGTGGCTCGCGGGGGCGAGTTTTTCCGTGTAAATAGTACATTTTTATTCTACGCTTAGGAAACTGCCAAGTCTCAGAATTGGCTTTGCCTGATGAATGGCTTGGAAATGTTAAAACTTCTACGACAAAGCAGGTTCGGTGGGGCAGCTTAATGAGAAGTGGAACAGGTGCTTTGAGAACTGATTCCCCTGGCTGTTTTTATCCTATTTTTATCAGCAAAGATAAAAAACACTTTTGTGGTGCAGGAGATGTTGTTCCAGTTGGTGTAGATAGAAATACTGTAAAAGTACCTGATGATGTCATTGCTCTTTTTCCGGTGCATGACGATGGAGTGGAAGGACGATGGCAGTATTCACGCGATAAATACCTTGAAATTCAGGAAAAAGGATATGTTCGAATAAGTGAACAGACAAAAGGCGGCAAAGAAGCAACGCTACGTTATATTTCTGAGGGTTGGCAAAAGCGTGTTGAAAGCGGTGAAATCAAGGTGCTTGGGAAGGCCGAAGATGGGTCTTTGATTTTTGATGATGGTGAATACCAACAAAAATACATTCCCAGCAACCAATGGTGGATTCCTTCTCATGACGCTACGGAGTTTGGGAGTAAACTTATCCAAAAGATAATCGGAAAGCGTTTTTCATTTCCAAAATCTTTGTACGCAGAACATGATACGATAAGGTTTTTTGTTGCTAATAAGCCAAGTGCCCTTATTGTAGATTTCTTTGCCGGCTCCGGCACCACACTCCATGCTGTCAATCTGCTGAACGCGGAAGACGGTGGACATCGGCGCTGTATCATGGTCACAAATAATGAGGTTTCCGTGGACGAAGCAAAGTCTCTGACTGCCAAAGGTTATCAACCGGGAGACGAAGAATGGAGCAAACTGGGCATTGCCCGCTATGTGACATGGCCGCGTACCGTCTGCTCCATTGAAGGGCATGATGTGAACGGGAAACCGCTTAAGGGCGACTACATCACCAGCGGAGAGGAGCCGATGCATATGGCAGACGGCTTCAAGGCGAATGCTGCTTTCTTCAAGCTGGGCTTCCTCGATAAGAACGCCGTGGCGCTGGGACGCCAGTTTAAAGAGCTCCTTCCGGTGCTCTGGCTGAAAGCAGGTGCCCACGGGCCTTGTCCCGCGCTTGAGGAGACAGCGGAAGCGCCCGACATGCTGGTGCTGCCGGTGAACCGTTTCGCCGTGCTGACTGACGAATCGCAGTATGAGACTTTTGCTGCGCAGGTGAACGGTGAAGAGGCCATTACAACGGTTTACATCGTGACCGATTCCGAACCGGGCTACCGGGAGATGGTTTCCGGCCTGCATGCCGAGAACTGCTATCAGCTTTACAGAGACTATCTGGATAACTTCCGGATTAACCACGGAGGACGCTAAGATGAAAGTAGAATTATTCCCTTTTCAGAAGATGGCGCTGTTCCAGTTGCGGAGAAAGACCGCAGAGGCCCTCGGCTCCTACCAGCGCACCCATACACCGCAGGTACTTTCTTTCACCGCTCCTACCGGCGCTGGCAAAACCATCATTTTGGCGTCTCTGATTGAATCCATCTATTTCGGCGATGAAGAGTATCCCGACCAGCCGGATGCCATCTTTGTCTGGCTCTCGGATTCTCCGGAGCTCAACGAGCAGTCGCGCAGCAAGATTGACCTGAAGGCGGATAAGATTCGGCTCAACCAGTGCGTGAACATCACCGATGAATCCTTCGACCAGGAGATGCTGGACGATGGGCATATCTATTTCCTGAATACCCAGAAGCTGGGTAAGAGCAGTAATCTGACAAAGAAGGGCGACGGACGCACCTTCACCATCTGGGAAACGCTGCAGAACACGATGGACGAGAAGTACGACCGCTTGTACTTCATCATTGATGAGGCCCACCGTGGTATGCAGGGCCGCGCTGCTGCGCAGGCCACTACTGGCTCCCGTTCCGGTCGTGCTTGGCGTGACCGCTACGCCGGAGCGCTTCAACAATCTGGTGTCTGGGACAGAATCGACCATCCAGAAGGTCATCGTGTCCGCCGACGATGTGCGGGCCTCCGGTCTGCTGAAGGACAGAATCATCATCGCCTATCCGGAGGATGCCTCTGGAAGCAAGGATATGGCCGTGCTGCAGGCTGCTGCCGATGACTGGAAGCAGAAATGGGAGCACTGGTCTCAGTATTGTCAGGAGCAGCACTACGCCTACGTGAATCCGGTGTTCGTGATTCAGGTGCAGAACCAGACCGGCAGCGGCATCTCCGATACCGATTTGGATGACTGCCTCCGGAAGATTGAGGAGCGGACAGGATTCCGTTTCCAAGACGGAGAAGTTGTGCATACCTTCGGCCAGACGACCAGCACCATCCAAATCAATGGTGTCGCGGTCAGATATCTGGAGCCGTCCCGTATTGCGGACGAGAAGAACGTCAAGGTGGTTTTCTTCAAGGAGAACCTCTCCACCGGCTGGGATTGCCCTCGCGCTGAAACCATGATGTCTTTCCGTCGTGCTACGGACGCGACCTATATCGCGCAGCTGCTCGGCAGAATGGTCAGAACACCCATGCAGATGCATATTCAGGTGGACGATGTCTTGAACGACGTGCACCTCTATTTGCCGTACTTTGATGCCCAGACCGTTGAGGATGTGGTCAAGGCGCTTCAGAGCACCGAGGGCGGTGAGATTCCCACCGATGTTATCGGCGACTCCTTCGAGAACAGCACCATCGAAACGTGGACTGTCCGTCCGACCAGACCGGCTCCCGCCCAGCGTCCCGCGAGGCCGAAGCAGCAGGTTCCCGGCCAGATGTCTTTGGGAGACAGCCCTTCCCCTGAGACCGGCAATGAACCTTCCGCGCAGGAGGCGACGCAGCAGACGCCCTCGCAAAGTGGTAGCACCTCATTCGGCGCACCAGCGGCACCTGCTTCCGGTACCACGGATACCATACGCCCGGTGAGTGGCGTGAGCAGCGAAACGCCTGCAAATGGAGCTGCTGCAGGGGCAGAGCCTTCCGGTGCAACGGAACCGCAGCCTGCTCCGGAAGACGTTCCCGAAGAGCCGGAGCTTGACCGAGAGGCCATCGTAAAGGCCATCAATGATGCTGGTCTTCTGACCTACGACGTGCGCAGGGTCAGAATCAACGACTATCTGAAATCTCTGTTCAGCCTCACCCGGCTCCTGACGCAGTCCGGCCTTCAGCCCTCTGCCTCCTATGATGTTGTGAATGAAATCGTAGAAATGATTCGCAGCTTCATCAAGAAGACAAAGGACGAGGGCAGATATGACGAGCTGGCCACGCAGGTGCTGCAGTTCAAGCTGAAAACGCAGACGTTTGATGTATTCGGCGAGTCTGTGGATGACCATGCGGAGATGGATTTGTTCTCCACCACGGATACCGACCTCGACCGTCAGTTCCGTCTTGCAGAGCTCAAGCTGGGCAACGAGGGTGTCGGCATCCGCTATGGCACCCGATACGCAGATGACGATAATCCTGCCGGATATAAAATCGACGTCATCATCTTTGCCGCCGACGCAGACTGCATGGATATGCTCCACAACTATGCCCGCAGCCGGTTCCACGACATCAACGATGCGAATCGCCGCCGTATCACCGGCCTGACCGAGCGGTACCGGAAAAAGTATGACAGCATTGTTTCCGATGGCGATATCATCAGTAAGCATAACTTCCGGCTGCCGGAGACCATCAGCATTGAGCGCAGCAATGTCGGCGAGGATTATACCGACCATCTGTTTGTGGACAATGCGACCGGCAAAGCCGTCATCAACCTGAACAATTGGGAAAAGGCTGTCCTTCAGGCCGAACGTGGCCGGTCGGATTATATCTGCTGGCTCCGCAATCCGCCGAGGAAGTCATGGTCACTGTGCATCCCCTATGAGCAGAACGCGGAGAAGAAATCGATGTATCCCGATTTTTTGATTATCCGGAAGGACGAGATGGGCTTTGTCATTGATATTTTGGAGCCTCACGATGGCACCAGAACGGACAATCTGGGCAAGGCTAAGGGCTTTGCTGAGTATGCCCGTCAGAATCCCGGTGTCGGCAGGCTTCAGCTTATCCGACTGCTGAACGGGCGCATCAAGAGACTGGATATGTCCCGCAGCGCCGTCCGTGACCGCGTTTCTCACGCGATGTCCAATGACGAGCTTGACCATATTTTTGATGAGGATGGATTTTTTGGTTAAAGGCTGGTGAAGCAGAATGTACGACGAGAACATCATATCCCGGATGAACGATTATCTTCACAAGGCCGCGCAAGCACTGGCGTCGTGGCTTTCTGTGATGCTGCCCAAATCCGGCGAAGACTGGTGGGAGGAGTGCGTACTCTCCAATCTGAGTTATCCCCAGAGAGAGCTCATTGAGAAAAAGGGTCTTTCCAAGCTGGAGGAATTAGACCTTGCAGCGCTTCTTCGTGTTGCCAACAAGTCTTGGTACACGATGCGCGGCTACGCCTATCTTCCGACCAGTGAGCGGGAGTGCATTCGCGATATGATTGGCGTCCGGAACAACTGGGCGCATGTCAGCGCGGAGCTTCCCGGCAAGGATACCATCGTATCGGATATTGAATGCCTCATCCGGTTTTTCGCCCAAATGAACCGGAGCGGATTGATTCCTGATTTGGAACAGCTCAAAGCAAGGGTGGAGCGTCCCGAAGCATTCAAGGATGAAACACCTCCGCAGCCAGTGTTCCGCCCGACCGTTACTGCGCCCAAGCAGGCAGATGTCATCGTGGAACCGGAGGTTGTACAGGAGGACGATATCACAGAAAGAAGCCTCGTTTACATCGTCGGCAGCCCGGATACCAAGGGTATGGTGTTTTCTGTTACGCAGCTTGGCGATACAAAGAAGTACGAGGTATTCGTCGAAGGTGCGCTGAAGACCTATTATGAGGGTCAGATTGCACTGGTGAGCAGCACGCCTGAATATGAGTGGGTGGATTCTGAGACCCTGCGAAGCTATCTCTCTGCCTACCAGATTAACAATCCGTCTGCCGGAAATCTGTATTCCCTTAATGCTGCCCGTATCGATTTCGTGCCCTATCAGTTCCGACCGGCATTGAAGCTGATAAAAGCAGACGAACCAAGGATTCTGATTGCAGACAGCGTCGGTGTCGGTAAAACCATCGAGGCCGGTCTGATTATCAAGGAGCTGCAGGCCCGCTCCGATTTGGAAAACATCATGATTATCTGCCCGAAGCCGCTTGTCGCAGACCGCAAGTGGGAAAATGAGATGAAGCGCTTTGACGAGGAATTCACGCCCTTGGATGGCGATACTCTTCGGCAGATTATCTCTGATACCGACCGTGACGGCGAATGGCCTACCCGCTATGGAAAGGTCATCGTCCCGTATTCCATTCTGGATGCGAGGACATACCAAGGGAACCAATCCAAGCGCCATAAGAGCTTCGGCCTCCAACAATTAGACCCGGCACCGCATTTTGATTTGGTCATCATTGATGAGGCCCACCATCTGCGCAATGGCAGCATGGAGAAGGACAAGGCATTTGCATATAAGTGCGTCCACTACTTCTGTCAGCACGCAGACGCTGTCGTAATGCTGACCGCGACTCCGCTGCAGACAAGTGACGACGACCTGTACACGCTGCTTAATCTGCTGCGCCCGGATGTCGTAATCGACAAGAAAAGCTTCACGATGATGTCGCGTCCGAATCCGTATATCTCTCAGTGCGCCCACATTGTTCGAGCTGCGAAGGAAAACTGGAAAGCAGAAGCACTGGAAACGCTGGATAGTGTTCTCACGACCCAATGGGGCGAAAATGTAATCGCAAACAATCCGGTATTTGAGCAAATCCGGAAGGTTCTCAGGCAGGACACCATCACCCGTGAGGAGCGGGTAAAACTCATTACCGATATTGAGTCTCTCCACAGTTTCAATATGATGCTCAACCGAACGCGCAGAAAGGATATCCAAGATTTCTGCATTCGGAGAACACATACGCTGGAGAGCGATTTTACTGACCAACAGCGGGAGCTCCATGATGCTCTCTTGACTTTTGAAGTCGCTGCGCTGTCCAAATTGCACGGTGGCCGTGGCGTCAAATTTATGATGTCAACGATTCGCCGTCAGGCCGCAAGCTGCATCTTTGGACTTGCTCCGCACATCCGGGGTATCATTGACCGTAGATTTGAGCAGATGACGGACGACCCGGAGTTTGATTTCGATGATGGCGAGTTCAGCGAGATGGACTTGGAGACATTCCGCTTTATCGCAAAGAACCTTCTGGAAATGGCGGATAACCTGCCGGAGGACGACCCGAAATTCGATGGGGTGCTTCAGATTATCCGTGAAAAACAGAAATCTGAAAACAACAAAATCATCCTGTTCAGCACATTCCGCTACACGCTGTATTATATCAAAAGAAAGCTGCGAGAGGCGGGATTTCGTGTCGAACAAATCGATGGTAGCGTAAAAAATGATGACCGGCTGGATTTCCGGGCGCGGTTTGAACTCCCGAAGGACGACCCGGAAGCCATTGACATCATGCTTTTCACAGAAGTCGGTTCTGAAGGCTTGGACTATCAGTTCTGTGACATGATGATAAACTATGACCTGCCTTGGAATCCCATGCGCATCGAGCAGCGCATTGGTCGTATCGACCGCCGAGGCCAAGGGAACGAAGTTGTAAACATCTATAACATTATCACCAGTGATACTGTGGATGCTGACATTTATGACCGCTGCCTCTCTCGCATCGGTGTCTTTGAAGGGAGCATCGGTGAATGCGAGGAGATTCTCGGCGAAATCGGCAGGCAAATTGAGCTGATAGCACTGGATACCAGCCTTACGGATGCAGAGCGAAAAGCAAAGCTGGAGCAGATGGCCGATAATGAGGTGCGCAAGGCCCAGGAGCTGAACAAGCTGGAAAGCGAGGAGAAGGAGCTATTCGGGTTCGATTTGTCGAACTATACGATGTCAAAGGAAATTCAGGAGGCAGAAAGTCCCTTCCTGTCGGCCAGAAGCATTCAGCACCTTGTCGAGATGTATCTCAATCACCGATTAGGTGGTAACAATTATATCCTTGGTGATGGTGCTCTGAAAACGCTGCGCCTCAGGGCAGTGGCGCGTTCTGAAATCCTGTCTGACCTCAGAAATCTGACTGGCCTGCGGAACAGCCTGCGTAGGAAATGGGAGGTTTATCTTAAGGGCAACAATCCGAACCACCCGATTACTTTTGATTCAGAAGCTGCCGAGAAAAACCGAACCGCCTTTTTCGTTACTCCGATGCACCCGCTGGTCAAACAAGCCGCATCCTATTTTGCCACCAACAAGCTCGTTTATATTCACTTGGAATACTACTCTGACGAGATTCCAGCCGGTGATTACCCGATGTCTATTTATGCGTGGGATTATGTTGGGATTCGTTCAAATTTCAAATTGGTAGCAATCTGTGAAGAACCGAGAATTGCAGCAGAGCTCCCGGAATACATCCTGACAGCTGCCGCAGTTGACTATTCTTCAAAGCTAAAGCCGGAGGTATGGGATGCTTTGGAGGAACACCATGTCCAGATGTGGCAAGCTGAGAAAGCCCAGCATACAGAGTCTACAAGGCAAGTCGCTCGCTATAAATTAGAGAGCATAAAGAACAATTACCGAAACCGGAAATTGGTCTTGGAAAGAAAAATTGCTGAGGCCGGGGATGAACGAATTGCAACTATGCATCGCTCTGAATTGGAAAACGCTACACAGCGTTATCAGCAGAAGGTTTCAGAGATTGAAGCGAAGATTGCGAAGGCAGATATACATACTACGTTGATTGCAAACGGGGTTATCACGGTAAAGTAAAGAGGTGAGCGCTTTGAATATAGCTGATAAGATTCTCCAGAATCAAGATAGGGACGGCATGCTCAGGCGGTCGCTCGAACGGATAATTCAGCTCTATACCGATAAATCACACTTTGTCTACGAGCTGCTCCAGAACGCGGAAGACGCAGGAGCTACTGGAATTCGGTTTGTCCAATACTCTGACAGGCTTGAAGTGATGCATGATGGAAAATCCTTCACTACGGAGAACCTGCAGGGCCTGTGCGACATAGGGCAGTCGGACAAGGTTAATGATTTAAACCAGATTGGCGAATTCGGTGTCGGCTTCAAATCAGTCTTTGGCATATGTGAAACGGTCAGGCTGTATAGCTCGCCGCGCAAAAAGGAGCTGGCAGAGAATTGCCATCCCTTCGCTGTTGAGATAAAGGACTTCACGAAGCCCGTAGATATCCCTG